>JACLAC010017427.1_pt1 | contig 10425 bp, 8 predicted proteins | sample 8027881 | NCBI WGS metagenome assembly JACLAC01 (sample SAMN15725517, study PRJNA655200) | protist metagenome | isolation source: fluorescence activated cell sorting (FACS) single amplified genomes of... | place: Spain: Blaines Bay Microbial Observatory, Mediterranean Sea | collected 2016-01-19 | reverse complement strand
CAAAAAGAAGAAGAAGAAGAAGAAGAAAGGAAATAGTCAGAATGGAGGAGGTGATAATCATGGTATACCGGGTATGCCGGGAGGGCATGGCATGGGTGGGATGATGGGTGGAGGTATGCCCGGCATGCCCGGAGGCATGCCCGGTATGGGAGGAGGCGGAGGCGGGAAAGGGGCGTCTCCTCCAAGTCGCAGGTCCCTGGAGCAAATGCAACAGACTTCGGAGTTCGTTGCCGGGAAGCTGAAGCTGTACAAAAGGCGGGTGTCCAAAGTTGCGAGGATGATCAAGGACAGTCTGCGGACGAAGTTTGTGATCGTTTGTATCGCGGAATATCTGTCGGTGGCGGAGACGAGAAGGTTGATGCGGGAACTAAACCGGAAGAAGATTACGACGAAGCACGTGGTTGTGAATCAGTTGATGAAGACGAATGTAACTGAGGGGGAACTGCAGGGCATGCGGGATTTGCATCGCCTGACAGGGGATGATGGCGGTGAAAGCAGTTCTTCTTCTGACGAAACAGCAGATCCAGCAAATAACAACAGTACTACCTTCTCCGCTCTCGCCTCCCTACTTAATTCTCTGCCTGATTCAACAGAAAAATCCGCCCTCCACAACTCCCTGACCAACACCCTCCAAGCCGCCGAACTAACCGTGAAACGGCACGATATTCAGATGAAGTATTTGCACCAATTGAAGGAGGATGACTCCCTTCTCGACGCCGAGATGGCCCTAATCCAGGTCCCGCTTTTGCCCCACGAAGTCGGTGGCCTGGAGTCGTTGGAGGATTTTGGCAGGTTTCTGGTTTCCCCCGACCTCTTCGCCTTCACCAAGAAGAATGCAGCATTAGATCGGGCGAGGGAGATGGCGGAGCTGGGGATTTCTCCAGATCCTACTCTAACTTCTTCAGATCCTTCAAGTTCACCTCCTCCCATCCTAACCTCAGAGCACCAAGCCGACTCCTTCGTTGAATCGTTAGCTTTTCGCGAGGAGATTTATCCGCCGAAGATCAAGCAGAACAAGTTTGATATCACGACTGCTGAGGATGACGACGCGGAGGATCCTTTCGAGGACGATATGATGGCTCAGATGTTCGGCTCTGGAATAAACAAAATGACCCAACTAGACGTAGAAGACGAGCTAGAGGACCAAATTTCGCAAGAGGAATTCATGAAACGGGATCAGGAGCGACAGATGCGTCGGGAAAAAAAGACTATGGATAAGAAGCAGATGGAGAGGGAGGTTTTGGAAGAGTTGGGAGAGAAGAGCGAGGAGTTATTGAAAAACTACTTGAGGAAACAGCAAAGAAAAGAGAAGAGAAAGATGATGGAAAATGGGGAGTGGGAGGAGTTTGTTGCTGCTTCGAAGAAAGAACAACAATCTTCGGCTGAATCTGAATCTGAATCTGCTTCTGAATCTTCTGCTTCAGAAACGTCAGGAACGTCACGTAGGACAAAGAAGGAAAAAAAGACCAGTACAGCCGGAACAAAGAAGGAGAATGAGAAGGATATTAAGAAGGCTAGGAGTACTACGGAGAAAGCAGATAGTAAGAGTGATAGAAAATGTTCCTCCGGCGGGAACTGTTCTGCTGCGTGGGACGAACAAGATGACGACGATATGGAGGAGGAAAAGATTGGGATCTACCCGTCAGGAAGAACCAAGACCGCTCCTCCGCTGGAAGGTGATGAGGATGATACTACTGCTGATAGTGGTCTTGCTGATGACTCAGCTTCTTCTTCTTCTTCTTCTTCTAACGACAAAAGCACAAAGAAGGACAAAGACAAAAAGAAAGACAAAAAAAAGAAGAAGAAGAAGGACAAAAAAAAGTCTTCTACTTCTGACTCCAAAAAGTCCTCCAAAGACCCTCTCTCAAACCTCGATCAAGAAGATATGGAAGAGCTGATGAAGTCACTTAAGCAGAAGGGTGGCTCATCCCTGTTCAAGGAAGAATTCATGGATGGCTATCCGCAGGTTCCTCCCGGGAGTGGTGGAGCGCCGCGGCCGGACATCGACGAAAAGCTTGGGAATGAGATGATGGAGATGCTCGGGGATATGGGGGATATGGAGGGGTTGTTTGGAAATGGCGCCGACTTGGGGGATGGAGGAGGAAAGAATGGAAAGAAGAAGAAAGGGGGGAAGAAGAAAGGAGCCAAGAAGAAGGAGAAGTCTTCTGAGAAAAAGAAAGGACCTTCTGCTTCTTCTTCTTCAGGTTCTGAATCTAAGTCTTCAAGTTCTTCTGAAGAAAAAGGTGAGAAGTAAGAAGGTGAGTAGAAGTAAAGAGGTGAGTAGTCAACTTTCTTGAAGCTTCATGGTCTGAGGAGGTTTGAAGAAGTTGAAGGATAGAGTTCTTACAAGCGACCAGTCATGGAATACAGTCTGATGAGTTGGCAATAAAAACCCGTTGATAACTTCGACCACATGATAAAGTGTTCGTCGACAAAGAGACTAGGTTGATAACCTCCTGCTGTATATATAGTCGAATAAGGAAGGAATTCTTAGTAAATCTTTGTAAATCATTGGTCATTCATTTTGAAATTGATTGTTGTGTGAAACAACTACTGAACCTCCTACAAAAACGTACCGAGGCTGATCCTCCACAAACACTGAGGCCCGAATCCTCCACAAACACTGAGGAGTAGGATTTCAAGCTGGTTACTATTTTTTGACAGAATAATTTCCATTCATAGATCTGTTAGAAGATTCATAGTCTGTGCTTCAGATGTTGTTTCACTGTCATGATCAACTATCTGCTTCATATTATTATTACGTTTCGGCTTCGCGGAAATTACTTTTCAGCGGAGGACTGTGCGGAATGTGTGTAACGCCGAAATTGGTGTGCGAGATGTCGTAATCCCGAAGTTGGTTTGCGAGAATCGTGTGCGAAAGTCAATTTATTCGTTAAAATGCGAAATCCTTGTCGTGGAAGCCCGAAACTCGTCAACGATTGTTCTCGTTTCGGAATGCAGCACAATCGCATTGCATCACAGTGACACTGTTCGCACGGAAAGACATGCATTGTTGTCTGGCATTGTTGGCACGGAAAAACATAGTGGAAAATATTGTTGTCTCGCATTTTTAACACCCTACGAAAAAAAATACTCGCAGGGGGAAGGGCAGTCTCAGAGGACAAAACTCTGTGTTATCTGCCCGAAAAGTGATAATTACTAGGTAATTATTTGATTGTGATAACTTGCGATAGATTATCATTATATGGATCACGATTTTCCACACAACAATATGATTCTTGAAGACAGCATGATATGATTATTTTTAGACATTGTATCTCGACACTATTGTTACATTATGATTATTTTTAGACATTATTGTATCTCAACCCTGCATTAATTGAGCACAACACTTAAATTATTTTTAGACATTATTGTATCTCAGCAGTCCTGCATTAAATATCCATTTGCATCACTATCCGGACGACAACACGTAGACGTCGTTTGTTCACACTTTTACAACATCTGTATAATTACTATCAGATTCAGCGTGTTATTGCACACAAGATTCGAACAAAAGTTTCTTCTGCTAAGAAACTTTTCCTCCGGACACACTTTAGCTATAGCAGCAATTTGGATACATACCTGGGAGATGCTCGAACTCGCCGTTCTGCGCGGTTGGCAGATCTGGTTCGAGCACGTCGGGAAGTTCTTCTCCACCACCGTTCCCTTGGGGTTTAGGGGGCACTTAGCCAACACGGACTCGTCATCATGGCTAGTCACAGTAACGTCAACAATCACCAGAGTAGCAACGGCAGCGGCACTACTCATAGCAGCGGAGCTAGCGCTGGTGCCGGCAACGCTGCCAGTGATAGTGGGGCACACAAGGCTGGCGTGAGTCTGGACAATCCTGCAGTTGGTAGTACTGGTCCAGTTTGTCTCCTCAGTTCGACCGAGGAGACTGACCCAATGTCAGACTCAGTTCGACCGGTTTGTCACGAGAGTACTACCACTGCTGCTAAGCCTAGTATCTCTCCAGAATTTCAATCTTCGGTAAAAGAGGAGAATAATACTAATACTCCAGACGATGATCATGAGGAAGAGGAATTCGGCATCCTGGCCATGCAATTGGCCATCCCCCCCTTCAAGGTGCCGGCGGAATTGGTTGAGGAAAGCTATCCAAACGACTGTGACAACCCGCAACCCTGCAAAACACGCTTCAAGCAAGAAGCGATCTCTGCATGGGACGTGGACGAGGATAGTATTTCGTTAGCTTTGACTGCGTTACGGAGGTTGATGAGGACGATGAGGAAGGAAGACATCAGGAAAGTTGGACGGTTGGAAGTGGGGACTGAGAGTAATCTGGATATGGCGAAAAGTATCAAGAGTTATCTGACAGAACTGTTTGTCGAAGAGGTGGTGGATGAGATCCTTGAACTTGGAAACAAGGAAAGTGATAGTACAACTTCTGCTGCTAAAATTGGTTTCCCAAAAACCGCCGGTTGTACTCCAGAAGAGATGGTCTCGAAAGACACGGTCTCGACAGAGCTATGTGCAGATGACAGTTTGAATACTACTAGCAGCTCTCCGAATGAAGCTACTGAAGAAGATACTAATGGTGGTGCAGTTTCTTCACCCAAAGAAAATTCTCCTCCTACTACAGATAATACAGGCGAACAGCTCAAAACAGTTCAACAAACGAATACCTCCTCCTCCAAGTCCTCCTCACATCAAGAGGACTCAAAGTCTGTTACTTCCAAGCCTCCTGTTGAACAACAAGTTGTACAGCATCCTAAAACTACTCAAATCCACTCCATGCTCTGTCCCAACCTGCTCGGCGTGGACAACGTCAATGCCTGTTATGGAGGGACTGCAGCTCTACTCAATTCCCTGGATTGGCTCCGCGCCAATCCGGATACCGCCAAGCTCGGGATCGTTGTGGTAACTGACACCGCTGAAATGGGAGAAGACAGCGTCTCCTTCCAGGGCGCGGGAGCCGTGGCGATGCTGGTGGGGAGCGCGAAGTGGTTCGGGCCGCAGGGGGATTATGATGATGATGATGATTGTGAGGGTGATGAGGAGGAGGAGGAGGATTATGACGATGTAAATTTAAAAAACACACCTAAGGCGACTAGATCCACCGCTAGATCCTTCGGTCCCAAGACAACTTCCTCCCTCCTCCCACGGTCGAATGGGAGGGTGCCTATTGTTATCGAGAGGAATCCTGTTACTGTCATGCGCTGCACGGAGGACTTTATGAAGCCGAGGTATAGTCCGCAAGTGTCGCCGTACATCCGAGGAAAAGAATCGATGGAGTACTACTTGGAGTCGTTGGGGTATTGTGTTGAGGAGACGAATAAGCTTTCGAGGAGTGGGAAGAAGATTAAACGGAAGAGCTCGAAAGGTAAGTAGGATCTGGTTCTCCAGGTAAGTGGATTGTTGAACAGAAGTGAGTGTGCAAAGGAGGACAGCGCTTGCTTCCCTACAGCTTGACCCATAATTCCTAAATTTCTCCTCAAATCTAAATTTTCTACCTCAATGGACTTTTCTAAATACGATTCCTTCTGATCAATTCCTTCCGCCAACAAATACTTAAGCTTATCTCCTTTCAATTCTCTATATCAGGTTCCACACACATACATCCAATTCTCTATCAGGTTCCCTACACCCTCCCTGGTCCCTCGAATCCGTCGATCACGCGATCGTGCACGGTGGGTTGTGTAAGTCCGTCCCAATCAAGGCCTTCCGCGTCTGGGGAGAGAAGTACGCGCCTTCTCTGTATGAATTCGCGTCTCCCGAAGCTAAAGCAGCAGTGCAGAAGAAGTATTTTCCGAGTCTGATTCATGGAGCCCAATTAGGCGGACTATACACTGGGAGTTTGTATTTTGGGCTGCATTCGTTGATGGAGCATGGAGGTGGATTTTCTTGTGGAGAACTTGGAGGAGAAGTAACTGTAACCCAGCAAAAAACCCTCCTCCTCTTCTCCTACGGCTCCGGCTCTACCGCATCCATGCTACGCTCCAAAATCAACGGAGAATTGTACAAATTTGAAAGACTTCAGCCAATCTTAGATAGAAGAGAACCAATCACCACCATAAGTATGCTCCAAACAATTCTCGTCCGATCGAAACAACATAAAGCAGCGATGAATCAAGACATTCTGACTTATAAGGAGATTGCGGATCGGGTGGAGGACGGGATTAGAAAGCAGGGGATTGGTGTGCTGGGAGTAACAGGCGGTTTGTCCACTAATGTAGAAGATGTCTCCTATTGTCGAACTCTTGCGAGTTTGAATAAGGGGAAGGCGCATGGTCGTTATTTGTTGGTTCGATACCCACGAGGGGATGAGAAACGGAGGTACAGGTGGTTCTGTGAAGGGTGAAGAATGTCAACTACCGAAAGGAGGTACAGGTGGGTGGAGTGAAAGTGATGGATAGTAGTTGAGCAGCCAAGGAGGAAGGTGGCGAGCAATCGGATTCTTGGGATTCTTCTTGTTCTTCTTCTTCTTGAAATCCATCCAAAACTGGTGAATATTTACGACTCGAGGAGTCCCATGTTTGCGACTGGAGGTGACACAGCAATACTTGTTTCGAACACGGGGTAAGACTTTCTCATACATAATAATAATCTGCACGACTTTCCCGGTAATCATGGTGGTGGTATAGCATAGAGTACTACTATACTGTATGTGTTAGGAGGAAGACCATCATCATGTTTCTTCGTCGAATTTAGAAGATCGTCGAATTGAAAAGTGGAGGTTAAATCAGCAGTAACAGCATTGTTAATGACCATGTTATTAATCTAATAGCAATAGCATTCAGTTAACGAGAGTTTGTTGACTAGTAATACGCACACTATAGTAGCTACTCGCTATTTAAGCAACTCTCGTGAATATATTAATTGACGCTGGTGATCTTGGTAACACTCATAAACTCATAAACTCAAAAACCGATGTTTCCTGATGGACGAACGATGAAGTGAACGGAGAATCGTTGAACCGTTAATGCCCGTGCGTGATGAGAATTATGAGAATCATGCGAATTATGAGCATTGCGATCGTGGGTCAACTCGTTGTGTCATTCTAAGCGCGAATCATGCTTCCGCGAATCATTCTTCCGCGAATCATTCTAACCGCGAATCATTCTTCCGCGAATCGCGAATTCGAAGTTGTGGAAATCGCGTAGTGTGTTGCGTCGCGCAAAGGTATGTGTCACTGATACATACAAAACAGAAGTCCGACTCCGTGAAGTCTCGCGTCGATGTAACAAGCATTATAGTTAATGCAGTTTTCATTCTCGAGTATTGTCCGCGTATTTTTATCGCGCAAGAAGTTTACCATCTGCGATGATAAGAATAGAATGTGAAAAGAATAAACTAAATAGCAAAGATGACGATGTCGATCTCCCCGGCTCGAGGCATCACACATGGTGCAAGTCCTCAACGGGCGGAATCTTCAGGATCTGTACTCAAAGTTGAAACCGAAGCTGATAATTTCGTCGATGATGTTCTCGATGTCGAAGACAGCCACAAGATTGTCAGCGGCAAGGAGGATGTCCAGATCGCGGAGTCATCTTCCGACACATCAGGAAGTCGACACAGCAGGAAGAACATGAATGATAGTACTACCAGTATACACCACCACCACCAGCCAACCACCACAACTACCACTCAGACTGACGTCTCCGTCTCCCACCTGCTCTTCTCCACCTTCCTCCTAATAATCTTATCCTCGCTCCTCTCTCTGATTCCTGTGGTGTTTCCGTTCGGAGATGCCTATGATCTGAGTGTGAAGGGGTATGTTAATAATTTGGGGTATTTTTTGGGATACTGCGGCACAGGTTGGAGCTTCCTATGGGTCATGTTCTTGATGTGGTTTCGGAGGTTGAAGGGGGAGGATGACAATGATGAGAATGTCATGTTCTTGATCTGGTTTCGGAGGCTGAAGGGGGAGGATGATGTTGGTGGCAATGAGGGCAAGGAGAATATTCGGAATATGAATGATGATAATGTAGCAACTGTTCCTAATAGTAATGATAATGTAGACTTAGCAGCTGCTCCCAAAGAAGATAATGATTGGGTCATTGTGGTGCAGTCTAATCAGAAGAAGGGCGATGAGGGGGAGCAAGTGGCTGAGGATCTCAAAACATCTGGGATCCGAAAATCCGCAGCATCCTCGAAACGTCTAGACGGAGAGACTCCGCGAGAGCCAGCAGACTTGATCAATGCCAGTTCGGCGGATCCGTCAGACTCATTGTCATTGAACGTCTTCAACGCTGGTCCGAATCATTCGGGAACTTCCGATCATCATCAAAGCATTGGAGCTGGTGGTAAAACAGAAGAATCCCCCTCTGAGTCTTCACATAAAGACACCACGCTCTCCTCCTCCCTCCGCACGCTGCTTTACACTTTAACGACGATTCTGGTAATCCTTTCCCGCCTCTCCATGCGGGCATCCGTCTCAATCCCTACAGCCTTTGCCATCGCGATATTCTTCGTGATGTATATCATATTGGGGGGTCCCTGTCCGTTGGGGACGTTGGTGTTGGGGAGCTTCTGCTTTTTGTGCAGTTGGTGGAGTCTTTTGAAGTGGGAAGCGGGTGCAAGCAGCGGGGTCAATACTTTAAATCGCAATGCGGTCAACAGCAATATTAATGATATCACCGTCAATGCTGATTCAACTACTATTTGTGATGCAAACAATGATGACGACGATAAGGAATCTGATGATGGTGGTGATGTAAACGTCAGTGTTGCTGGCAAGACTTCCAGGAAGAATTCCCAGCAGAAGGATTGTGATTTAGAGCAAACCCTGGTGATGATTCCACATTCTCCTGTGTTTGAGCCCGATTTAACTGATCAACACGACATCAAAGAAGATATTAAGGAAAACTCTGTTCCCCCTACTGTAAGTCTATCGAGGGCAAGTGGTAATGGGGGAGAAGTTCTCCAACAAACAGTCACTCCTGCATCAGAAGAAACACACGTCCCAGTAGCAGATCGGAGAGTTTCGGAGGAGGTGATATTTTGTGATGATAATACTAATAGTACTGGTAACGACGGCAGCTCTAGACCTCATCCCCCCCCGAGGCCGCATTTCCGAGGAAGTCATTTTCTTACGGGAAGACGGAACATCAAGAAGTGGTAACATGAAGAAGGATGCATCAGGGAGAGGAGGAGCTTCTGCTGGGGAGGGGGAGAGTTCGACATCGAAAAATAGTATCATAGTACTATCATCATCTGGTTCACCAGACAATACTGATTTGTCTTCCGATATGAATCAGAATGGTACTAATGCAGGGTCTGCAAAAAGTTTTGGACTCTTCTCCTCTGCGTCGGTGTTCTTGACAGTCTCGAAGAAGACGAAGAAGGGTGCTCCTGGTTCAAATGAACGCAATTATCAGATCTATGGTGAAGACGTTAAGGGAGATAAGTTGATTGGCAAGACTCCTGCGATGATTCCGAAAACCAGTATGAATTCTGAATCTCTCCCCAGCATGGCAAGTAAATCACTAGCGAGCAGCCTTCCAAAACTAATCAGCAGCATCACGAGTATAGGCAGTGCCTCCTCAGCGGCGGCGTTTAACGCTATTGTCTCCGAGGTCCATAAAAGAGTGTCCAGTCCTAGAGATCTCCGGATCATCATTCTGTTCGCTATCTGGGTGTTTCAGCTCGTGTCTTACGCTGTAGCTACCTGCTTAACCATTAGATTTCCGGAACATTCGGAACTGGTGGGGTTTGTGTTTGTTTTAGTTGAGGAGTTCACGATGGGGATGGATGTGAAGGGGTTTTTGGGTCCCGTTACTGTCAAAGAGAAGAAAGGATCTGCCAAAGAGAAGAAGTCCACCAAAGAGAAGTCTACGTCACAGTCTACTACTGCCACCAAAAAACCTCTCCCCCCCCTCCTGTCTCGGCTGCGATCCTGCTTCTGCCCCACAGTTGATATTAACATTCACCCGTCTCTCCAGCGCCTGCAAAAAAGACGGGGTTTTCGGAGAAGACGCACAACTCTTCCCGTTCCTGTTCCTTTCCCTCCACTTAACCTACACCAACTTCCTGTTCCCAGTCTTAGCGGATACACAAACAGTCATCTTTTGCGGCGTCGTCAAGATCTTCACTACAGTGTGGGGTTTTTCGGATAAATTGGGGAGTTGGAAGTACTTGAGTGATGGGTTGTTGGAGAGGGTGGCTGCTCGTGATGATAACAGTAACACTTCCCCCAACCCCCTCCACATCCACAACATCCACAACATCCTAATCCCCCTAGAATCACAACACTTAACTCACATCCTCACAAAAACCTTCATCCATCACCTATTAGAACTTGTGAACCCGGTGTGCTTTCTGGTTTTGTTGTTGTTTGATATTTATAGTTGGAATGAGGGGATGTTTTATGTTGTTAGGGATCTTTCGCATGGTGATATTGAGCGGGTCATCTTGTGTCTCGGGATCAACTTGATAGTGGGGATGGTCACTGCGGTGTGGAAC
>JACLAC010001545.1_pt1 | contig 10425 bp, 6 predicted proteins | sample 8027881 | NCBI WGS metagenome assembly JACLAC01 (sample SAMN15725517, study PRJNA655200) | protist metagenome | isolation source: fluorescence activated cell sorting (FACS) single amplified genomes of... | place: Spain: Blaines Bay Microbial Observatory, Mediterranean Sea | collected 2016-01-19 | reverse complement strand
CGATGCCGGGCAATGATCCTCAGGTATTCCTGATACAGGAAATGACGGTTATCCTCTTCTGGTATATACTCCGAATCTCTACTTCTTCTCGCCCGGCCAGCGATTGAATAGGCCTGACAGGGTGGCCCACCAATCAATACCCAGGAAGCGCGGCCTTTGAGCTTAGCTTCGATCGTCTGATCCAGCTTAACGTTAAATTCAGGGTCATTAGGATCCCCGAGTTCAGCACAAATCGCTTCTTCTTCGGCATCTCGTGCCTGATCGCCGTATTGCTCGAGAGTAAAAAGCTCTTGGGGATCTCGCTTGTGCTTTAGGTATTCATAGTACTCTTCGGGGGCTTCGCCATAAGGAAACTGTCGAAAAAAGCTTCTTAATTTAAGTGTCTTATGGGCGGCGGGATCTTTTTCGACCGAAAGAGCGATTTGGAAGAATGGATCACCTTCTCGCGCCCCCACCTGACTGAACCCTTCGCCAAGGCCTCCTGGGCCTGCAAAAAGATCTATAACAGGCACCGACATCACTTAGTGAGTCCCTCTTTCGTTATCATCCCGCATAAAGTTTCACACGCGCTCTTAAACCTTGCCACTATAGCGTCGCCTCTTCGAGCTCAATTGGACATCCTTCCTCGTTCAGCCGGTGCAATGTATCGATCGTCGCCATACATTGTTTTTCGGTTGGAAGCTTAGCAGGAATTGATGCCGCAACGTCAAGGATGCCAGCTTCTTTAATAGAAAGAAGAGTTCGGCTATCGCCCCAATCCTTAACCTCTTTCCAAAATGCCCCCCCTGCATTGACGACAGCCGTTTGGGCCTCAATGCCATTCAACATTTTTTGATCTTTTTTAGCACTCTTTTCTTCTTCTTTCTTGGCTTCTTTTGTTATTTTCTCACCCTTAAATCCAGTTGGCCACTCTATTTTCAACTCTTGTACCCGATGCCAGCAGGCCTGTTTCTTAGCCCACTCGGTTACATTTTTAATGCCAGGTGCAGGTTGCACAATCACATCATGTACCGCTTTGGATACGACCTCAAAAGCCTGCCTTAACACTTTAGACATCGTTTGATTACGCCAAACTTTGTCGAAATCTAGTAAACCGTTTATATCGTGCCCCATCTTTGCTATCGCATAGGCCACGATATTGGCACGATATCCGCCTTCATACCATTCTTGATCAGATACTAGCCTTTCTACTTCCTTGAAAATGATGGCTTTTGCTATGGTATGCTGATAATACATCTCATTAAACGAATCTTCCTGTTTATTCCACTCTTTCCCAACGACATTAGCAAAGTCAGCAAAATTTTTCTGAGCCCCCATACTGACTATATCTGGCTTCCCTTCCCAGACATTGAGGAATTTGGCCAGATCGGTCTTTGTGAATACCTGTCTCTTAGGATATTCTAAATCGAACTTCTTCCTTTCTGTACGGGTCCGTTTTGCGCGAGCATCTTGGTATTGCCCTCTGGCTCGTTCATAAAACCACTTCGACTGCCTAAAGGTACCTTCAGGCGAAGGTGCTAGTATTCTTCTCGAAAACCCCTCAAGCCGCACATGATAAAGATGGTTTGCAAAGAAATCTGCTGCATTGACTCTATTCTGACTATTCGCGTATTCAGAAATTTTAGGCACGACCTCCATTGCTTCATCTGAATTAATAATAGAAAGCTTCATTTGTACAAATACACTGGACAAGTCAATCTCTTTATTTCGACTGGCCAAGTGTACAGACGCGGTGGTTTGCCCACCATTTACAATCTGCAAATTCTTAATGTGGGTAATCAAATGCTGCCCTAATTCCTCCTTAACTTTAATCCCTTCTGCAGTAGCTGTAATGCCATTATTGTAAGCAAAGAACATATCTGGACGATTCTCAATAGTAGCCTGAATGCCCTTATTCACGTTCCCTCTAGCTTGGAGGAATACCCGTACATTCTGCTCTAAAAGACGGGCTCCCCACCGATCATATATTTGAGCAAGAAGGGTTCCGGGAATGGCCACAAGATAGGATTGATAATTGGCATTGCCCAAATAGGCCGGTAAAGCTGAGAGGGGCTGGCTGAAATCTTCTTCTAGATCTATCTCTATCTCCTCCAACGCAAAGCCAGACGTAACAAATCGATGTAGCCTTCCCAAATCCCATACACTATATGTTATAGCAATATCATCAAATTCGCCGGCTTCACGTCCATCGACCCTAGCACTCAAGACACGGTTACTAATTAAGAAAATTCGAACTTTTTCTATTGCTCGCCATCTGCTCTCAATTAGATCCGCCAGCCCAAAGGCTGGCGATGTTTCCTCGAGACCATCCCTAAATGAAGGGTCCAGAGATCGCTGCAAGAAATTTAAGGCCCGGTTGAAGATGATATTCATCTGGGTTTGCGTTAAGGTCTCTATTTCCAGCGTCTGTTGAAAATCAAGAATGATAAGATTTAAGACATTGTCAGTGTCTATCGGATCCCCCCCATATCCGTCAATACGCATGCCTTTGGGCGGTAAGTAGTGCGCCCTATGTGCAGAATCTAAATCTCCTGCATCTACGAGTTTTTCACAGGCCAACTCAAAAAACGTGTCCTCAACAAACTGACCACCTGCATCTGCTGCGCCTATTATCTCTTGAAAGAAATCCTGGTAATATTCTTCAATTTCGATTGCCATGACTTCCTCCTCTAAGCGCTTCTGTAAATTCTTCGTTGGCAACAATGAATGGCGTGCACTCGTCCAGAGTCAGCGTGTATTTCACATTTACTAATCCGGGACTCAAAGACCCAGCTAGAATACGAGGGAATCCATCAACGACTTGATAAAGCTGACTACTTCCTTCAATCCACAGTGCATCGGAATAATCGTCGTCCCATTCAAAGCCAGCAGATGACAACTTATGTTCGAATTCATCCGTTACGATAGGTCCAGCAGCTTCCAACCGCTTCTTAACTCGGGAAGCGACATCCGTTAGGGAAAAGCCACTCGCATCGTCTGTTGATGTTGCATCCAATGCCACGACATGAAGAAATAAGGCATCCAGCTCTGTATCATCGAGTTGAAATTCGGAGCTGATAATAACCGATGGCGTAGAGCTACTACGCCGGACCTTAGCCTCAACGCACACTCGCCCTAACATAAAATCTTTTGCAGCCCCCAATGGTCCTTGCCAAGCTGCGACGGCATCGCCCTCAGAAATTTCGGGTATCAGACATTGCTCTACGATAAACAACTCCCCGATCAACCCCTTTTGCTCCTCAAGCGAAAGCCGGTCATCGCTGCCCCCACGCAACAAGTGATGCCATCGCCATGTCCGAGCAAGCGAAAGCGCAATAGCTTCTTGCTCTTCATTCGCTTTTGCAGCACATACTGTTATGTCGCAACAAAGTCTATAGAAAATATCCCGCAATTCAGGCTCACTTAACTTATATACTAGCATACGTTCATTAGTCGAATTACCATCGGCAAAACTCAATTCAATGCCCTTAAGGGCTGGCAAATCGACTTGAGGCTCGGACTCCGGATCAAAACCAAGAACGAACAGATGTTTATCATCCGCGCCTCGAGCCCAAAAGAAATTCCAAGGGTTGTCGGCACTGACTCTACGAGCGCTTAATTTCTCCGAAACGTCAGGTTTTGATAAATCTTCCCAGGGGTTAGTACTCATTGTCCCCTTCCATTTCTTCTTCATCACTTTCTTCAACATAATACTCTCTAAGCCATGTTGTATTGACTACATACTCCACTCGTTTCTCTTCTAATCCTGTGCGTGGAAAACTGATACTCCAAGCGACCACAGACTCCCGGTGCTCTACGGAACCGTTAGCTTCTTGATCTATCTTTAGTAAGTGAATGATCAGCAGTGGCTTTTTTCGGACATCTCTATATATCCGGTCCGGAAAGTTCGGTTTCTTATTACCTTGACCACCTGAAAGTTCATCTCTTATGTAATCGGATTCGGCTTTCTTGATCACGTCCTCATCTAATCCGATTCTTTCAACCCCCCTCGAGGATACACGCTGTCTAGATGTAATATGCAGCTTTCTATCATCACTCTTGTCCCCTGCGGTCCGTCTCTGACAGTTGATCGATATATTTAGTGTTTCGTTATCGACTAAGGTATTCGTATCCGTTTGAGAAACACCCGCAAACAGTATATCCCATCTAGCTAATTCAGTATCCCCTCTACCTTCTATGTAGCGCCTGACAGGATCGGGATCTGTCAGCATAGAATCAGGGTGATTTTTAAACTCTGACAAGAAGCTTAAGACAGGCTCCACTGGCACATCGGCAAGCAGTCGACTACCTCCAACCTCCTCAGCCTTTTCGGGCGAATGGCCGATATCCGCTAGCCGTGCCCCAAATCTTTTCACAGCCATTTTATTTATTTGTAAACTATCAGTATCTCGATGGAGTATCGCTGTTTCTATAAAATGATTCGCCAGTCCTATGTTTACAACGACAGTCGCGCCTGTGCCCATCTTATTACGAGCGGTAACAATGAGTGTATCTGGATGAGCTCTCACTTTTAAGCCGAATTCTTCCGGCGTTGCATCCGCCGCCTCCATACTACGAAGCTCTTGCCGCAGCAGCTCTATAGATTCGGCAATATGGGTATACCAGCCTTCTGCCTCCTCTGGCATCCAAATTCGACATAAGTCATCATAGTCGGGTCGATATCCGAACCATCTTCCCATCTGCATGAGTGTATCATACATCATGGAATTTCGTAGGAAATAGCTAACCATCAGCCCTTCAAGGGTTAAACCGCGTGACAGTGAGAATCCACCTACCGCAATCACATTGAGGCCTGATTTTTGATGCTCCCCATAGTTCAAAGTATCCGATGACTTGCTGTTGATAACTACAGATTTCACTGGTGCAGCTGCTTCATGGAGCTGGTGCTGAATAGTGTCCCAATCAAACTCTGTATGCGCATACTCGGCTTGCCATATTGCATGTAAAGCTGCGACCTCTCGATTTTTTAAGGCTTCTTCCGAAGGCAGTGCCCCATACATCCTTACACTTGCCTGGATTTCATCTAGGCGATTTTGAATTTCATTGCGAATTTGCAACTGCACGTTAGTAAATCGAGACGCATTGACCAACATTGAGCAGTGTTGTCTCTCATGCCCTCGGGCAAGTCGTATTGCTCGCGCCACTATAAATGTCCGAATTGCAGTTTCCAAACTCTGCGGGAGGGAGTGGACCTGTATATCCTTTTTATGCTTTAACGGCAGTAATTCTTCATTGTCCTTGATGTGGTTGATGATCTCGTCTGCATCGTCTATAAATACTCGTGTGGCCCCGAAGTAATTGGATGGAGGATCAAGGCTAACAATGAAGTGACGAGGAAATAAATCTTCCCCGACCATCTTGTGATCAGAATCTGGATCAATGAAAATGTTCGCAAACGGAGTAGCCGTATAACCCACATAGCAACTACGTTCAAATACATTGAGCATATCCCGAATTAAACCATTAATACGAGAGACCTCATCGCTGCTGTGTCGAATATTGATTGAGGCGTTATCTGCTTCATCATCTATGAGCAACATAGGAGCATCTATCTTCTCATTGCCCCCTTGTGCACTGTGCTCCTTAAGCCACTCGAGCAGATTCTTTAATGTGCTTGCATTCTTCTTTATCACCAGCACCGCAGGCTCTTTTAGCTGCTGTAGGGAAATCCCCAGGATATTCGCCGTATGACTATTAAAATCTCTTACCGAATTCGTAAAAGTGGCAGGGCGACGAGTGGAGTTAATCCGACCGACTCCTATAAAACGCTCTCCCATATTTGATAATAGACGGGCACTATCCCGACCGACAAACCCTTCATCGATACGTAGTTGTGTTTGATTTCTCAAATTGTTATGTATACCAGCGATTACAACTATGAGTTTATATCCTGCATCCGCCGCCTTACATATTAAACCTGTATAATTGGCCGTCTTGCCAGATTGCACATGGCCCACCACCATTCCACGTCGATCCCATTGCCCTTCCTTGTTTGGATTTTCTAGGAGCCCTAAAATTCGATCTGTTACGCTATCCAGTGTTGCAATGACCTGACTCGAAAAGCGCTTCTGGATCAGGAGTTTTTTATATCGATCCCAGTAATAAGGTTCTATATCTACCTGGGCATTTTCCAGCCAGGGCTCGTAATATTGGACATCGGTTAAGACTGAGCCGATTGTCATCGTTACGTTGTGACGGGCTTCAAATCTCCGAGCGAGCAGCTCTGCTTGGTCATCATCAACCTTGCATGAATCGAGGACTCGAGCCTGACCTATTAACTCTCGAATTCTCTCTTGAGAAGGAGGCAAGGTCGCCTCTCTCGAAAGCATGCCCTCAACAACTGCCTCAAGGGTATCTAGATTTTCATCCATTAGCGTTGTCCTCTTCGAGGATCTTTTTGAGAAAAGCCTCTGTCCGCTCCAAATGCGTTCGAAATGGGGCAGCCAAACTTAAGATGTCATAGAGATCATCATCCGGCACACCTTTTTCACGCAATGCCCGAACTGCAGTTACGATACTGTGATTTAAAGTTTCATCTGTAACATCTTGACCGGCCACCTTCTCCGGCGTACTGCTGAGATCGGAAAACAGAGCATCCATAGGCAACGTTGCCCCGAACAGTTCAATAATTTTTTTAAAGTCTAGTCTCAAATCGGCGGACAGTCGGGTGGTAAAATCTGTCAAAACAGGATGCTCTCTATTTACTCTATAGATTATCTCGCCTTTGTCTTGCACTCTATTCCATATCGGCAATCGGTTTTTTTCCGTTAGCCTGCGTCCTCTTTCTGTATACACACGTTTTGAGGTGGCGCCTATTGTCTCGACTATGCGTCGAAGTCGATCACGAACTTGGGGCGGAGGTTGAGCAGAAGCTTTCTTAACATCAATCTTCCATTCGGCATCTAACCCGTTCGGCATATCGATACGTACACGGGCTAGCTTTGTCAGATCTGTTTGGCGAGCCAAACCAAACCATGTTCCATATATGATCAAACGCCGTTCTCTATATACATAAAACCCCTGATTTTTTATGTATCCTTCTCTACCCGCATAGTACTCCCAATCTTTGGGGGATACCTTCTTATGGTGTGGTAGAGTAAAAGCTTGAAAGGCTACTTCATGGTCGCCCACTTTGATTGCCTCCGGTGGACCTTTCATTGTGGCAGTATGCTTGGAGTGAAATGGATCAAACGCTTTTAGGGGCCGCGCATTCACTTTGATGGTTACTTTTTTTTCCTTTTGACCTGGTGCTAGAAAGCGATGGAAAACGAGCTCCAAATGCGCACACGCTTCATCGGTGCGTCGAGTTAAGTTTTCTTGAATCTTATTGGTACCAATCGCTCGATCTAAATTTTCCCACAAAACTAGAGTCCCATGATCTCCGAGCCTATCGACCCAAGGAATCGACATAGTGTCTTCAGGGATTTGGACCAACCAATCGTCTTCTTCTGCAACATAATCTAAGTCCCAAACAGCCGCACTTATAACGCCCGTTTGTTTTGTAACAACAGTTAATCTTCTACATTGGGAGAAGGATGCAGTCTTGAGTCCCAAACCAAAACGTCCCAAATCGGCCGCCCCCCGCCCTTCCAAAGGATTCTGACTCCCCGGCCTCATAGCATTGAGTAACTCCTCCTCCGTCATCCCCTCACCATTATCCAGAATCCCCAATCTGGCTTCCGTGTCAGCCGGCGGCACCATGATGTCTATCTCGGAGGCACCTGACGTGATTGAGTTGTCAATTATATCAGCCAAGGCCGTCTCAAGGGAATAGCCAATGTCCCTCATACTTTCGATCAGCATTGACGCCTTTGGCGCGGCTTTATAGGTCCGCATTAAACTTTAACCCCTGTCGCTTGAGACTTCTATTTGATATTTATAAGCCTATATCATAGGCCTAATGCACCTACAAGGTAAACGCTGTTTACACAGATAATTTGACAGACCCGATCAATCGGAAGTAGAGACCCAAAGCTAGTCCTTGCGCGTCCCATATTGCCACGTGAATCCCCCCCCGCCGATTGGCCGCGTACCAACTCTGCCACCAGTAATCTATTCGGTACTGTGCTGCTACTGCTTCATCAGACTACTCCTTAGCGGTTAATAAATAGTCTCTGCCTCCGTGGAGCAAATCAGGTAGGCCATCACAATCCCTCATTAACAAAGCTATCGAACACATCACCAAAGGTAGATCCCGCAAACTCTGAACAGCACTTCTCGAAACTAAACCTAATAGCCGACCACTTATGCCCAAACCCAGCGCATTCCATCATCAAAATGGAATCGCCGTGCCCGGCGACTCGCCCACTCTATACAATCCCTCGCCGCATCCGTACACAACCGCTCCGCTTTCGGACGAATCCCCACCCGCTCCAGATCCAGTCGATCCGCATCCCAGCAGGTCTGCAGACTCACATCCCCTTCCATCAACCCGTCGGTATGATGGACGCAAGCGGTATGTAGCAAGTCGAAAGACTCATCGTCCAGTTCGGATAACTCCCCCCGCCAATGCGCTGCCAACTCCGCTCCTCGCCGTCCGTGATTTTCATCCCTGCCTTCGTTGAACCTTCGCGAATCGTGAAAAAGAGCGAAATAACCGACGACTTCTGGCTTAGCCCCCGTCACCTCCGCTAACCGCATGCCATTTTCCCAAACACGAGCCCAGTGCGAAATCCCGTGTATCCCCTGCCAATCTATAACGTACTGCCCCTTGATGGCCTTTACGAGGTTGAGGATCTCAGGCGTATCAAAGTCCATCCGCATCATACATCATTGACCCGTTCACTTAGTTCTATTGTTTCGCGATTTAAAACTAGATACGATAGTTTTGGCATCATGTACAAGTATCGTTTGTTTTGTTCTAACAATAATTTACACTATTGATGAATTAGCAAGATGCGACTACGTCGTATTGTCTACACCTTCTATTCCGACATTTTCCCAGATCTTCAAATCGGCCTTCTAAAACAAATGTGTTTGCGAATATTTAACGCAGATTGTGCTGAATCTCAGCCTTTCTTCGCTACGACGACCGATACGTTATCGTAACCACCTGCCGCAATCGCCTTTGCAATTAACTCCGAACATATGACATCGACCGACCTGCGAGAGCTAAATACCGCAAGTATCTCTCGGTCTTCTAGTAAATCATGAACACCATCACTACAGAGCAAAAGATACTCGCCGGCTTGGAGATGTCCATGAAAAAAATCGACTTCTAAATTTGCTTCAGTGCCGACACAACGGTTGATTATACCCCTTTCGGGGTGCCGTCTAGCGTCTGCTTTAGAAATTTCGCCGGACTCCACAAGATCCTGTACGAACGAATGATCTTTAGTGATCTGATGTATTTCTCCCGGTTTCAGCAGATACGCACGACTATCGCCCACATTTACCGTTCCATATACGTCATCTCCCAAGCACAAAGCGACAGCCGTTGTAGCCATACGGTATTTGCTGGGGGATTCAGAGGCCGCAACCCGTACGATCTTGTTCGCAGATAACAAGCTGTCGATCATTATGTTTTTGGTTTCTTCGACACTCATCCCGGTTGACCAATGTTCAGTAACATGTTTCGCATAGGCCCCAACCGTTAAACGACTAGCAACTTCTCCTGCATTTTGTCCACCGACTCCATCAGCGATGATTGCTATACCCCTAACCGGATCAAACCAAATTGCATCCTCATTGTGCTCGCGCACCGATCCAGTGTGGCTTTGACCCGATAATTCGAACATGGGAGACAGATTATACCTTTCTTATATAATTCGAGCGACTGACCGGATCCCTTTTGGGGGTCAAACACACGTGAGACTTTTTGGGTTTCGATGTCAGTGAGCGGTTTTAAAATACAGTGAATCCTGTTCCTAAGCAGCATGTGCTATCCCTTGAGGCAAGGCCCCTCCCGAAGCTATAGCAGATTTCAACTTCCGTGCATGAGAGCAGCTCCCTCGATATTCAAAACCGGGGCAATTACATACTACATCCAGGCCGTCTACGGAAAGTTCATACTTCGTATCGGGACGGGAGTTGCTAACGACCTCGTAACGACTGCTCTTCGGTCCCCTGAGGACATCGACCAGTATCGCAAGCGCTTCATCACTTATCGGCGGAAGCCTATCTCCCTCCAATACCTTCTGCTCCAAGCTCTCATCCTCATAAATACTCCGGGCGTTTTCCAGGAGCGCCCGAATGCGCTCCGCGGTCAACCCTTCGGAAATCTCATCCGATAGTTGCGGCGAGAGATTGCGCATCAGACTTTGCAGCTCTGTCAGTACGTCCCCGCCGATATCCTTGTCGAGGCCCTCTCCATCTATGACAGCGGATACCAGTGCCGCCTTAGTTTGCAGCACCATTCTAACAAACTCGTCTATTGTTCCGGCCGCGATCATGTAGGCTGCTTGCACTCGACTCTGTTGTCCTATA
>JACLAC010014534.1_pt1 | contig 10426 bp, 2 predicted proteins | sample 8027881 | NCBI WGS metagenome assembly JACLAC01 (sample SAMN15725517, study PRJNA655200) | protist metagenome | isolation source: fluorescence activated cell sorting (FACS) single amplified genomes of... | place: Spain: Blaines Bay Microbial Observatory, Mediterranean Sea | collected 2016-01-19 | reverse complement strand
TCGGGCCACATGAAAGGCAGCGATATGGTCACTGCAAGGATCGACAGCAACGGAAGTACGGTGGTCGAGGACCGATATGCTGCTTTTGCACCGTCGAAATACCCAGGGACAGACTTCGGAAAATACGATGGATTAACGGCGAAAATAGATGCTCGCCAGGACTATACAGTTGTTTGCGGGGAAATAGAAAGCGGTCGAATGGAGATTTATGTCACGAGGGCGTTGGACACTGGTGATAAGCAAGACCGGGTGGTTGAGCAAGGGCCCAGGCGAATCGTATGGAGTTACGGTGTGGGCCCGACGGTGGGGTACCACGGGGCCAACCGTGGCGCGGCAGCACTCACGTTTGTCGCCGGGGGTACTCAGCGAGCGTGGCCCGGCACTGATGGGAGTTGGGTGGGCAGAATGTCAAACTACACGATTCCAACGCAAACGACAACGTACGCGTGCCAATCGTTCTCATTCCCCACCGACAAGGATAGACACGTTGTTGCGATCAAACCGTTAATCAACGAAGCCACGAAAGCGTACCCTCATCACGCAGTTCTGCACGTTTGCCAAAACAATTCTTATTGGGATGACCACCTAACACCAAACGTCTGTTCTCACAACACGGGTGGTCAATTTGGAGTGAGTCCCCTGGGGGTAGCTTCGTCTAAATGTTCCAGCTTGATGTGGTCATGGGCGGTGGGACTGGGAGACTTTATTTTACCAAGCAATGCTGGTTTCCTGATTGGAAATGGAACCTCAAAAATGTCGCACATGATTCTTGAAATCCACTACGATAACCCACAGAAAAATGCCGGCACTATCGATGCCTCCGGTTTTGAAGTGTTTTATGTGGAGACGCTGAGGCAACACAACGCCGCAGGAATGACACTGGGTGATCCGACAGCTTCGTTTTCGTTTACAACTGCAGGTTCCACCCCTTATGAGCTTGGATCTCTGCCAATCGCCACAGAAGATGTACACCGCCAGGCCACGTGCCCATCTCAGTGCACCGCTGATTTATCCCAGGAAATCACTGTTTTTAGCGGCTTGTTGCATATGCACAATTTTGGGGAGAAAATCTACACCGACCTGTACAACTCTACCGGAAGTTTTGTGAAAACAACAAGCCGGGTTGATTTTTGGGACAACGGGTTCCAACAAATGTGGGACGATGATGCACTTATGTACAAAATTAAACCAGGCGATTCGCTTCAAACCCACTGCTGGTTTAACACGAAGGGGGTGGGTACTGGAAGTCCCATCTCTTTCGGGCCTGAAACTGGTAACGAAATGTGCATGGACTTTATATTTTACTACCCCGCCCAATACCGCGGGACGGACGACGACGGGACCCCCCAATTATTTGCTTTCTGTGGCGCAAGAGTTCACAACTTTAACTTGGTAACTGTATGTGGGGGGATGGGTCAGACTAACCAGAGCCCGTTCCTGACGTCAACAGAGCAATTAAGCCAAGACAGCACCACTTACCCCGACCCGCTGGGGTTTGGTCAAGCAATACCTGTGTCACCGAGCCCGGCAGGGCCTTCGCCAAGCCCGGGGACTGGGACATCTCCAAGCCCGGCAACGTCTTCGCCAAGCCCGGGGACTGGGACATCTCCAAGCCCGGCAACGTCTTCGCCAAGCCCGGGGACTGGGATATCTCAAAGCCCGGCAACAGCTTCGCCAAGCCCGGGGACTGGGACATCGCAAAGCCCGCGCGTATCAAGCGGTGACGTAAATGGTGTGACAAACGCTGACAGGCCGCACGGGATACCAATGCATGCGTTTGCGCTCACTGCCGTCGGACTCCTTCTCTTTAATTGTTAATATTATTTTTTTTTAAACAAGAAAATTGGCTGTTATTATTCAAACGAGCCCCTTTAGAACATTTATGCCGCTGTGTACTTTTAAGACCAATCAATTGGCATCTTGACCAGAACTTGGGGAGGATCTGCGATAGGAGGAGATATTGTTCTTGAATTGACACCTTTTTCTTTTTTTATATATTTTAATTACTATAAAATAACAGCCAATTTTCTTGTTTTTTTTAAACAAATGTATTATATTGGCAACAGCCATTATATTTTGTTAATACTGTGTAGTAGTAATAATATTATAGTAGATCTACTAAAATAATATAAACCAAAAAACCGGCTGTTATTTAAGTCATTAAAATTTATTATATAAGTTTATCCCTCAAAACTATCGTTTGTTTTTTTGACAAATTAGCCAGAATAAGATGTAGAAAAGACTGGTGAACATGGTCGTCCAATTATTACAGCAATTCATGCACCCTTCTGTTTTGTTCATCATGATTCCCTCGAACATAGAAGGTTACACTGCGCTTGGATAATCCCATAAGGTAAACACATTCATCCCTTCGTGTGCTTATCCAGCTGTCCCATATCTTCTTGGACAATAGGTGTTGTGTCCACTTTTGAAACAAAGTTTGGGATCGACTCAATGGAAATAAGTTGCCTTGCAGTGGGTCAAGCATGACATGTAATGCCATTTCACCAGATTCTTTTTTTATTTCCCACGCGGGGGAGGAGGGAAAGTTTTCGTAAATTTCCGTCCCTTGCGGGTGCAAAGATTCCAACAAAGATTGGTTCAAATGGATGCTTAGTTTATACAGTTTTTGTTTACATTCGCCGTTGTTGCATTGGATGGCCATAATCCGACCTTTCTCGCTAACATACAACTTCTTTGTCTCCCCATCTGCCCCCAGACCAATTTCTTTTATATTGCTTATATCTGTGGTAGGGAAATGGTGTAAATACGGTCCCGCCATTCCTGTCCTGTTCAGTATGTTTCGAAAGGCACCGGGGGTAAGCATGTTTGGGGGGACTGTAGACCCATATATATAGCGGTTGTCGTTTATATGATTGTTTTCTATTTTAAATGACAATTCTTTCAAAAGCTTACCTTTGTTACCAAATAACTGAGCGTTAATGTCGGAAAAAAATCGCCGTACGTCCTCTTCGTTCTGCTGTTGTTTTCGAGAGCAACTCGTACCGATGAAGAACAGTAGTAGGAATATTGGTCCGCATACCCCACGGCATATACAACGCTTGGTTGTCATTTGCGCTTACGCAGGCAGAAAAATTATTCAGCAACCAAAGCTTTGAGAAACAATTATTGCAACATAATTCTTTGGATTCCAAAAATGATTTACGAGCACTAGTTGTCTGTCTAGTGGTTCCTTTTATTTTTTTTGTACCCACAGGTGGTATATATTGATTCTTATTATATAGTCGTCTAGTAATAAATAATATTATATACGGTGTGTTCTACAAGTATTATGGTTCGTTGAATCGACTCTCTTTGTTCTTCCATCATCATCGACGTGGCTCTTCTTCTTCTTGTTTATTGCATGCACCCTAATAAAAAAAATAAGAAGAAGACGAATACAATACACCGGTACGCGTAGCAGTTTTAATTGAACCGGCGGTGCGGTATTAATATTATACCTGGTCGTAAATTATTATACCGGTACAGTGGTGTAGCTTATTGTATTAATATTAAAGGACTTCTTTTTTATTTTTTTTCAATATATTATTTTTTTTTTTAATTCTTGTTGTTTGTTTTGTTGTGAAAAAATAATATTATAAAATAGAGACTATTATTCGGACACATGGACGACGACTAATATTATTAAACGAACTTTCAACTACTATTACCTGGCTGAACGCATTGCGACACGACAAGGAAATAAAAAATAAGCGAATTAGAGAATAACAAAGTAGAAGCAACGCTTGAGATGACTTATCAGCCTTTCGGCACGTAATTATTGAGAAATATCATTGTACCACAGAATATTGTATTCGGGCACCACGGTTTACGTGCATTGTTCGCGGGGCAATTTAAAAGCGCTTTCAGTTCACTTTAAGCATTATACAAATATGTAATTAACCTTTAGGGCAATTAAAACAGATAGATATGAAAGTTTCATGCGCATACAGTTTATTCATTTTGCTAATCACGACATGGATATGCACTATGGGCGCGCAAACGACAGAGTGGGACTGCTCGACGACGAGTGGAACGTTTACACTGTCCACAGACTGTGTGGTGAGCAGTGAGATAGTTGTCACGGGCTCATTGGACGTTACCGTGCTGAATATTTCGGGAATTCCAGACGCCCAAGGGATCCTCCCAAAAATCATCGGTGGTGGGTCGAATCGCTTGTTCAAAGTGGAGAACGGTGGGCATTTGACCGTGTGGAGTTTGAATTTGACAAGAGGGAACGTGGGAACAAACAACAATAATGCCACAAATAGCAGCGATGTAGGCGGCGCTCTTTACGTAAACAATGGCAGCCTTACTCTCTTCTCGTCCGTCGTTCATGGCAATAGGGCCAGAACGGGGGGGGGGCATTCGAGCGGAAGCGAACAGCGAAGTTAGCATCTATGCTAGCAAAATTCTGCACAACTATGCCACAGAAAGCCATGGCGGCCTGAGCGCGTTTCAAAGCCGTGTGGGCATTTATGGTAGCTGGATTTCCCACAATACTGCATACCGCCGCAGTGGCGGTATCGGGTTGCATCAGGCCAAGGCTGTGCTGCATAACTTGACGGTATCACACAATCTTGCAATGACGGCGGGAGGGATTTTAATCGATGGATTCCAGCCTCAATTGGGATTTAAAGAACAGCCAGGGTATTATGGGCCATCGTGTGGATGGGGTGGGTGCACTTCTTTTGCAGTCACTCCATACCAGGACGTTGGTGTGAAGTGTGCAATGAATTTCTCGTCCGTCCCAACAACCGATGAGGTTTGGAGTGCGTCAGGTACAAACACCCGATATTTTAGTGCTGCTGGTGCAGAAGTCCAATTAATTCTTGACGGTGTTGACAGTTCGTGGTATGGTACATGGTACTGTGCAACTAACGATGAGCCAATGGTTCTCAGCAATCCCTTTACCATCTCAGCCCCTGAGTCACAGTCAATGCCATGTTTTCATCCAGACACGAGCGTGCACATGCACGACAACAGCTACAAACCAATTGAGCTGGTGAAACAGCACGATAGGGTGAAAACGATCAACGTAGTCGATAAAATGGAAACATCAGGGTATGTAGACGAGGTCATATGCTCTGATCGACCGGACGATTTGTCCCGGTGGCAAAATACAACATTTAAGTCGAAAGAAACTGGGGAGATTTTCCACATCACTCACACGGCACAGCACAATTTTTTGTTGAAAGATCGTGACGGCTCGTACTCATGGGGCAATCTTGACACCGAAGAAGAGCAACAGCTGCGTCTCATGCGACGAGGGACGCCCAATGCATTGCGGCCGATGGCACACCGGCTGTCGGATACCACGTCGTTTATTGCTGCTGCAACAAACAACACTCTGATTGAGTACGTCGACACTCGGACTGTGTTTGAGGACATCAGGCCTTGCAATTTAGTAATTGATGGGCGTGCGGCGCCGACAAACATTTTTGCCGTCGGTTCGTCGACTTTTGGGGCAATGGTAACGGGTTATGCCGTCGATGCAGTTACAAAAAATGGCATAGATATTTTGAAGCTTGTTGGGGGTAAGGTGAAGCGACGCAGACTCACATCGACAGCATCCTACTTGTCCGAAGTGACCATTTCAAACTGTACAATACAAAACAATATGGCAACCGAAACCGGTGGTGGCTTAGTCGTAGAGTACAACGCGTCCGTCCGTATCGAGCAAACGTCATTTCTCAACAATGGCCTGCACAACAGCACTGTACATGCCGGCTCTGGACTCGAAATAGTCACTAACCGAACAGATCTCTCTGGGACCCCCACGATATTGCTCGTGAACACTTACTTCTCCCGAAAAAACAATCTCTTCGAAGAGCAGAACGGGAATGCGAACTGGATCACATGCGCGGCTTCCCCGTGCACGTCGTCCCCGTTCACGGAAACATGCTCTGCAGTCAGCGATGATTCGAAAGTAGGGGTTGTCTGCCCTTTGACGTGCGCTTCCGACAAGATGTTTCAGGCAAGAGGGGTTGACTCAGGATGTTTTGAAACAGAAAAAGACATTTGCAGTGGGTTGGAATTCGACGGCGTGGATGATTTCGTTGGCATTGATACGACAGGAGACAACCCGTTCAGTATTACAAACCAGCTCTCTTTTTCTGCATGGGTGTTTAAAACATCAACAGACCACCTTGTTCTGTTCACAGGAGAGTATTCCGCCTCGAGCACGGCCAATAAGAATGCCGGGTTTCTTGTTGTAATCGGAAACGATGGGTATGTTTATTTGAATGTCGCAAATGGAGCGATGGCTAGTTCGAGTCCTTACACCGACACTAGCTCAAACAGTGTGAAAGGTTTTTCCATTCCAAACGAACAGTGGACGCACGTGTGCATTGTAAGCAATGCTGGGGCCGTTTTGTTCTTCCGCAATGGTGTTTTCCGGACATCGGGAAATGCACCGATTGGTTCGGACGCAATATCATTCAACGGCAACGGCTACGAGCACGACTCGTACTTCATCGGAAAGTATTGGCGAGGGGGCACTGACAGTAACGGTCACCTTGCCGGGCCTCCGTATGGCTTCAACTTCTTTCGCGGCCGACTGTACAATGTAGGCCTTTGGAACTCTGCCCTGTCGCTGCAAGAAGTGTATGACTCTATGTCCTTATCTACAATGGCCAGCGCAGGGACGTTTTGGAAGCTGAACGAAACAATGGGGACCACGGCCAACAATTTGCTTTCGACTAATTTCTCTGGTGGGCTGGGATCAAATGGACCCGGAACGGCTGAGGGCGCAAGACCTGTGTGGACGCCACGCTGCATTTGCAACATACCCAGCTCTGGGAATGCAGTTGTCAGGAAGGACTGTTCCCTGTACAGTCAAGTCGACGTCAGCGGGTCTTTGAACGTCACTGGAATTCCGGGAACGGATGGGGCGCTACCAAAGATTGTTGGCGGCGGGTCAAACCGATTGTTCGTAGTCTTCGGCAGCGGGAGTTTGATCATTCGAGGGTTGAATTTGACAGGAGGGGACGTGAGTACAAATGGCGGAACGAACGACGTAGGGGGGGCTGTCTACGTCAAGTTGGGTAGGTTTTACCTCTACGATTCTGTCGTCTATGGCAACAAAGCAAAACTGGGGGGCGGTATTCGATCCGAGGGGGACAGCGAGGTATATATATACTCAAGTCATATTATGTACAATTATGCGACAGAAAGCCATGGTGGGGTGAGCTTACTTTTGGGGCGTACCGATATATACGACAGTCATGTCTTATACAACAGCGCATACCATAGCGGCGGTGGTATCGGAATTCGTGAGGCGAAAGCTGTGTTTCATAATTTAACCGTTGCTCACAATTTTGCGAACACAGCAGGGGGTATTCTTATTGATGGCCATGGTCTCCTTCGTGGGTTTGCTACACAACCGTACCAAAGTGGCGATTATGGATTTAAGGTTGCACCGAACGCAGCTGTGACCGTAAAGTGCCGCAAACAATCCTCTTCGTCAACCGCGCCGACTGCAGATGAGGTTTGGAATGGTTACGGTTACTCTGCGAATCCGGGCGCCGGTGTTTTAGTTTATTTTGACAGGGAAGGGGATGGATCAGGCGTGCTGTATTGCGCTACTAATGACCATCCTACTAGAATTTTAAGCAATGCAGTTTCAGTTAACTTTCCGACGATGCCTTGTTTTCACCCTTCCACGTTGGTGCATTTGCATCCTGATGGCCATAAACCAATACACTCAGTACAAGTGGGCGATCGTGTAAAAGCGATCCACGTCATCGATAAGGTAGAAACATTGGGGTACGTGCAAGAGGTGCTATGCTCCGACCGATTTGACAACCTGTCAAGGTGGCAAAACACGACGTTCAAGTCGAACGATACCGGGGAGGCGTTTCACATCACTCACACGGCCCAGCACAGCTTTTTGTTGAAAGACCGTGAAGGTTCGTACGCATGGGGGAATCTAGACACTGAAGAAGAGCGACAATTACGTCTCATGCAACGAGGAACACCCAATGCATCGCGACCGATGGCACACCGGCTGTCGGATACTAGGTTGCCAATTGTTGTTGCAACAAACAACACTCTCCTTGAATACGTCGATACTCGTACTGTATTTGAGGACATAAAACCATGCAATTTAGTAATTGATGGGCGTGGGGCGCCGACAAACATATTTGCCGTCGGTTCGTCGACTTCCGGGGCAATGGTAACAGGGTATGCAGTCGATGCAGTTACAAAAGACGGGATAGATATTTTGAAGCTTGCCGGAGGCGATTTGAACCGACGTAGACTTACATCGGCGGGATCGTACACGTCCGAAGTGAACATGTCCAATTGTACGTTAAGAAACAACATGGCGAACGAAACTGGCGGTGGCTTGGTCGTAGAGTATGACGCGTACGTCCGCATCGAGCAATCTTCCTTTCTAAACAATACCGCGCACAATGTCACTGGTCATACACATCCCGGGCACGAGATATCAACTACCAGGTCAAACACGTCCGGAACGCCGACAATACTGCTCGTGAACACTTACTTCTCCCGAAAAAACAATCTCTTCGAAGAGCAGAACGGGAATGCGAATTGGATCACATGCGCGGCTTCCCCGTGCACGTCGTCCCCGTACACCCCGTACTACAGATGCGTCGATAAACCCGACCCAAACAAAGGCGTGGAGTGCAAACCGCAGTGCCCCATCCCCACCAGCGGCTCCGCTACCATCCCCAGCGATTGCTTCATCTACAACGAAATCGTCGTCACCGGCAAGTTGGACATCACCGGGGTTCCAGACGCCCGAGGAAACCTGCCAAAAATCATAGGCGGCGGGTCGAACCGATTGTTCAAAGTGAAAGGTGATGGTAACTTAACAATAAAACGCTTGAATTTGACAGGTGGTAAAGTTTACCCAAATGGTAATGGAGGAGCGATAAGAATTGAGGAACAAGCATCATTGACATGCACTCGCGTTGTTTTTGAAAACAATATTGGGTGGAATGCGGGAGCCATATTTAGCACCTCATCAGGTAGGATTTATTTACTACACACAACGTTGGAAAACAATAAGGCAAATGGTTGGTGTGGTGGAGCGGTGAGTATAAGCAGCGGGACATTCAAAGCAATAAATTCTACTTTTGTCAGCAATTATGCTAAAGATTGCGGCGGTGCCGTTAGATGTGATTCTAAATGCACGTTTGAAAAGTCGGTAATAATAGACAATCAGTGTGAAGATACTGGTGGTGGGGGAATTTTCTGTTATACTGCTGCTGCTGACTGTAGCTTTTCCAAAAAGACAGTTATTGCAAACAATATAGATAGCGATTCATACGAGTATAGCGGTGTGTACTGCTTAACTTCTGATGGGGCATCATGCTCCACGGACGGCACTTCCTACATCACCCTCCCATGTCTCCCCGGGACGCACGGAACGAAAACCCCAACCACCATTATGACCTCAAGCAACTGGGCGACCCAACCTTCGTCCACGGGCACGTGCACGTCCTGCCCAGCAGGAACATTTGGTAATACTATTAACCAAGCAACGGAGTCAGCGGGGTGCCCTCTGAGCTGCCCCGCGGGAAAGTACGGTGTTGCAGGAAAAACTGCCGAAGAAGAGGCGTGCACAAATTGCGAAACTGGGCAGTACGCTACCATGTCTGGGTTGGCTGTTTGCTCGACGTGCAATATTCCTTCAGAAGGAAATGTTACGGTGACGGAAGATTGCGTGCAACGTACCCAGATTGTGGTGACGGGCAAGTTGAACGTTACTGGAATACCAGATGCCAACGGGACCCTCCCAAAAATCATCGGTGGCGGTTCGAACCGTTTGTTCAAAGTCGAGAGCGGCGGGGAGTTGGTGGTGCGGAGCTTGAACTTGACAGTGAAAGGAGGGTTGTATACCAATGCGTCGCAAGTCTTTTTGATCAATTCGGCCTATTCCACAGGTGTAGCACACGTTACAATAGGTTCATTTCAAACGATAGTTGTGAATAGCTGGACGTTGATTCACTCAGGGTATTTATCCTCTTCTACCATGAACCTGGCCTATTCAACTCTTGGTACGAAACTTGCCCCCGATGAATTGACAATTACATATCAACAAATATATTTTGAATGTGGAACCAGTTGGAGTCATGGTGTTAGCCGCGTTCGAACGCTGGATACACCAGCGCAAACTGCTAAAGCCTACCCAAACGTAACAGGGACGGATAGATATTTTCAAGGTGACACATTAGACACTCGGCCATCAAATTTGAATTGGGATGACGGTTTGAACGAACAGCATTACTTTGGCACAGGTTCGAGAAGGTTCATAATTCGAAATGGACAAATTCATTGCGGGTTAAGCTACACAGATATTGGGTGCCCAATCAGTCAAGGCTGCGAAAGTCTAGGAACATATGGAAGGGTATGGGTGAAAAATAGTTCAACCCGGGTAGTCGAGTCGATGCTGCCTCAT
>JACLAC010004962.1_pt1 | contig 10427 bp, 5 predicted proteins | sample 8027881 | NCBI WGS metagenome assembly JACLAC01 (sample SAMN15725517, study PRJNA655200) | protist metagenome | isolation source: fluorescence activated cell sorting (FACS) single amplified genomes of... | place: Spain: Blaines Bay Microbial Observatory, Mediterranean Sea | collected 2016-01-19 | reverse complement strand
GATGATGATATGATGATGATGGGAGAGATGAGAGGAGTGGTGGTGGTGGTGCCGGTTGACCTGCTGCTGTCTAGTCTGTCTCTCTCTGCATATTGCAAAAGTTCGAAGGTTAATACTTAGCATCTAAACATTTGAAACGATTTCCAATTTCCTTAAGACCTAAATGCGCTTGTCATTTCCCATTACTTTGCTTTGCGCATGTGCGCTATTCGCCAACGCTGCTCCAGAGTCTGACGAGGTTACTTCGCTTCCAGGTTGGCCTGGAGAGCTACCGTCAAAGATTTATTCTGGCTTCGTTAGTGCTGGGGTCGACACGCAAGACGGTGTTACTTACAACATGCATGAGCAGTACTTTTTCGTTGAGAGTGAGAATGATCCAAAAAATGATCCTGTGATCGTTTGGACAAATGGGGGCCCAGGGGCTTCATCGTACTTTGGTCTATTCGTGGAGCTTGGCCCGTTTCAGGTTAATAGTGACAGTTTGAAAACTGAGGCATACAATAAAACAGGCATACCTACACTTTTCTATAATGAATATACATGGACAAAGTTGGGCAATGTCTTGATTCTTAACTCGCCTCCACCTGTTGGTTATTCTTATTGCGATCCTATTGGACAAAGTGGAAACGGTACCAGCTGCGGCAGTTGGAACGATACGCGGACAGCTGTACACAATGCAGAGTTTATCAACAATTTTGCAAAGGAATTTCCCGAATATGCAGGTAACGACTGGTATATCGTAGGCGAAAGTTATGCTGGTGTTTATGTCCCGACGCTGGTCAGAGAGCTACTTAGTAAGAAAGAGAAAAATCAATTATCAATCAATTTACAAGGCTTTGCCATTGGAGATGGATGCATGGGAACAGATGTGTTGTGTGGTGCAAATGGACCCGGGCCCTTCTATACTATTGAGTTTTTCCGCGGTCATGGACAGTTTAGTGAAAAGCTGTATTCTGAAATTCAATCCACTTGTTCACGAAAAGAATTGATTGGCTATGGGGAAAAAATAGGTAAGGCATGTGAAGCTGTACTTCAGAAAATGAATGATGCAATTGGAGGTTATTATGCGTATAACTTGTATGATGATTGCTGGTATCAAAATTCCCTCGAGCCGCCACACAAGGACTTGGATAGTTCTCCCAGTCATCTTGGCGGTGCCCTCAACGATTACCCATGTGGTGGGCCTGCGGCTTTATTTAGTTGGATACGACATCCAGCGGTGAAAAAAGCCTTGCATGTTGCAAGTGACGCATACTTTTTCAGTGGAGACAATGGTGTAGGGTTTACTTATGATTTAACGGAAAAGAATCTGCTACCATTTATGAAGCATGTCACGGAAAATACGGATTTGCGAGTGCTAATCTACAATGGAGACACAGATCCTAGCATTAATTCGTTTTTAACTCAAAACTGGACAAGTAGCTTAAACTTTCCAGTAGAACAAGAATGGAGGCCATGGACGCTTGACGGCAAGTCATATATGGGTGGCTACGTTACAAGGTATAAGGGCGACTTCGATTTTCTGACAATCCGAGGCAGTGGTCATATGGTCCCTGAATTCAAACCGAAAGTGACCCTCAGCTTTTTAAAGTCTTGGATCGAAAAGGAAGACTGGAAAAGATATGTGAAGCAGCCAAATAAATTTGTTGAGAGCAAACCATTTTGGAAAAAGTATAATTAAAGATATTATGTATTTTTCAAAACCATCAAGGTTATTATTGCAAATGCGTACGAGAGTACATAAAAGACATAAGTTATTTTCATTTTAAAATAACGAAGTACATTAATATAAAAAAAACATATTTTTTTTTTTTTTTTTTTTTTTTTTTTTATGTATGTTAAGTTTCTTTATTTTTCATAACATGTTGTCAGACATCCTGTTTCGATTTGCCAAATATCTAGATAAATAAGATTCTGAGGAAGACGCAGATTCGGTTCTAAAATTTAGTTCAACATTATTACGTGAACAATTGAAATTCTGCTTTCGCTTTGGCTTTCTGGGATATTGATATTTCATTGACTGCTCTTCTCCTCGGTACCACTTTGACAATTTCCTACGTCGTACTGGAGAGAAAGTGAGATTGTCTGCTTCGTATTTAAACCGACGTGCTTTGTGCGCCAATAATTCATCATTAGCAATCTCTGGGCGCGCATACGATTTCATATTTATGCTAAATAGATCTTTATTTTCTAGCTTATTATAAGATTCCCAAGTGGTTTCAGACGAATTAGGAAAAGCGTCAGGGGCTATGGTAGGAAGGTTCGGAGGTTCCAATAGGTCTACATTTGCTGCATAATTTAGACCACCGTTTTGGCTACATTGGATTTCATGTAAATTTGAAGCCGTTTTCTTCGGGCTCTTCTTTTTTTCTGTCATATTGCTATAATGGCCGAATTGGTATCCCAATATAGGCTTCGGTTGACCGGAATAATGAAAAGGTCGTTTCCGAACTCTTGTTCTTTGAGTCTTTTCCATCCTGGGCATGCAGCTCTCGTACAAACTTGCCTGAAAGCTATTTTCGATTTGCAGGTGTGTCTCGTCTATGCCAATTCCAAGCTGACGAAGCTCTTGGCGCACTACTGCATCACTTTGCCACACAGGATGATCATCAAAAATGCCTAAAGCTTTCCTTCGTGAATAGCCATATGTTCGATGGACTTGTTGTCTTGTTAAGTATCCCCTAACAAATTTTTGAATCAAAGTTGACGCTTCCGCACCTTTGGCGCGCAAAAATAATCTACTTACATATTGTTTGTCAGTCCTTCCCTCTTTACTATTAGTTGTGCGCTTATGTACAGTACCATTGAGCAACAGAACATCCCCTGATGGCATATCCCACGTAGACTGCTTTGTCTTTGTATTATGAAAAAACGAACCAGTCCCATTTTCCTTTCTCACTTCAATCCACTCGGGTACTTTGTCTTCAGTTTCGAGTACATTATGTGATATTTCTGGTGTCCAGAGACGTTGGAATTCGTACGATAGGTTGCCCTCAAATAAACGCATACCTTTCCCATTAGACATGATAAAACCAAAGTAAAAAATACTAGATTTGGTCACGATGTTTTCCAACAACTTAGTTGCGCTGATAAAAGTGCACTAACACCGAATGCGTAACGACCAAATATATATAATAATATAATAATACGCTGTTGTTGCATGTAGTATAAAAATAGTAATACCGAACAAAAATATTAATTATTGTTATTATTAGACGACTAGTACTAATGTCCAAAAAGAGATATAATAGGCTCTGATATTATTAATACACTAATAATAATAGTAGGCAAAGAAGCCGAGACAATACGGTAATATATGTTTTTATGTCTTTTTTGGTAGTGTAAGGAAAGTGGTTTTTTTGTAGTAATAAATAGTTTAGCCATAGAGGGGGGTTTCTTTTTTATTTATTTTCTCATTTTCGTATTATTACCACACACACTACTCCTGCATGTCCACGACAAGGACGCAAGCCTAAGAAGCTTGAGCAAGGTTGTGTTGCAATCGATCATGGCGGCTGCTTTTTTCTAATAAAGTAGTAAAAATTTGGATTAATAAGTATTGGCGTAATGTAGCACTATCAATACATCGTGTCTCGAGAGAAATCTTAACAACTAATAAAAATGTACGTATTATTATGAAACATAATCATGTAACTGTAGAGGTGGAACACTAAAAAAGGTGTTGTTCGAGTAGTGAAAACGACTTTTTGATGGTTCTTATGCTCGCCACGAGTCCCCAACTATAATATTATAGTAATGGCCAAACATAAACTTCATTCCCTGGCCACCCTCTTGTGTTTTGGATTTTCTTCTGTCGTAACACTTTTGACGTGGTCACATATAATTATTATTACACTGTTCTGCATTGGCTCGGAATAAAGAAATACGAAGTCCGTCTTCACATTGTTTATCGCCTTTTTGTATCCATCGCCATATGTGCACAACAAAGGAAGAAAAAAGCCTCCCTTCTTTTTATTATTATTTTTTTTTTATTATCGATTGAGTAAAAATCGGTTTTTGTTTTAGTTTAAGTTGTTTATTAAAAAAAAATTGTTACTTATTTATATTACAGTATATTATTTTTTTCACTTATTATTATTTATTGTTATTATCTTCTTCATTTAATATTAGAATACAGTAAGTTAATTAATTGCAAGTAAAAAATAAGTACACCATAGTACATACACTACGAGAAAAGACGAAGGAAGGCAAATAATAATACAGCAGTAATAAAATAATCATCTCTCTCCTCTTCTAATATAATTAGAAGGTGAGCTTCTTTCTTCTATTTTTCTTGTATCACCAACCCAATCAAGTGAAAGCTTTCCGCAATGAGTAGCATGTTGAAGTCCACAGTTCTGCATCGCATTTCGATCTGTAGCCAGAGATCGATACCAAGTAGTTATTGAGTTACTTCATAGTGTGCATATATATTTTCCGTCTAGTGAACAAAACTAAGGCACACGGTGACTCTAGGGAACCTAAATCATAATGAGTGATAAAAAAGACGACGAAGCAAAGGAGGAAGAGGAAGAGGAGGAGGAGGAGGAAGAGGAAGAGGAAGATGAAGAGGAAGAGGAGTCGAGCGAAGAAGAAGAGGAATTAGATGAAGATCTGTACGACTTAGAAACGGGAGAGCCGTTTGGAGAACTTGAGCAAAGCTGGTCAATGATACACTTTGGGGACAAGAAACATATGAAATACTTCAAATATGCTAGAGATAGAACTGCAAAAGATATTAAGGAATTGAACAAAAAAAGGAAGTGGAAGTGCCATATAAAGAACGTAAGGTACAAGCACCAGTGGACCGATAGTGATGAAAATGACATATTTTTAAAGTTTTTTGTTGGTTACAATTTTGTTGTAAGGAAAGTTTCCGTTAGAACAAATGAAAAAGACCCAGAGACTGGACGACGCATTAAAGCTAAGGTATGGAAACCTTCTGGAGATGAAGGCAAAATATATTCGACACATTATTTAAAAGATTTGAACACTGAAGAGGAGCGAATGCTAAATGGTTTTGAGGCAAAGATGGAACTAAATATGTCCTACTTCGAAATGTACGACAAAAAAATACGAGTTGAAGTCTGGGATTTTCATAAATACATGCCAAACGAGCGAATGGGTGTAGTCCAACGCGATATGGTCCATATAACACGCGACTCGCTAAATCAAGTATGGAGCTGTAATCATGTGGTAACAATTAAGAAAAGAAAAGCTACGTTTCCAGTCGGGCAAATAAAGTTTGTTTGTATATTGCAAGAGATATTAGATTTTGAACTACAACTCCAGAATTGGACAGCAGAGATTGATACCAAAATGATGCAACTTGATGATGAAAGTGCAAAAGAGGAGGAGCAGTCTAGGATCGCATTCATGACTTACAAGCTAGGAAAAGGGTTATACAAATCCAAAGTTCCGGCTGGTAAATTTAACAGAAAAAAAATTCAATCGAAAGATACAGCGCTAGAGTATCGATATAATGATGAGTTTGCGTATCCTAGCTTTCGGACTATGGGGAAAATGAAATTTAGGGGAACTCGGACAGAGTTGGAAGACGAAGTCTTGCAGGTCCAAGTATGGCATAGAAACGGTTACCAGAAGCTGCTAATTGGCAAAGGTTACATCGGTTTAGAGGGGGCATCGATAGGGTCAAGTTTAAGCACATCAATTTCGTGGGCTAAAAAGCAGCGAAAAATGGATCCATTAAAGTCAGGCAATGTATCGGGGTCTGTAGATGTCAATTGTCCAAAATCGTCCCTTTGGCGCGAATATTCTCAAAAAGGTGTAGCTCAACCAATGGAGTTGAAGGTATACAAACCATATGAACGGTGCTACTTGTGCTTGCGTGTCATCAGAGCCCGCGGTCTCCGTGGTGTTAATTCATCTGGTCTTTCCGATCCTTATGTTACGGTCGACTGGGGAAACATGTCACAACAGACCTCAACCATTCTAGGCACTTGTGATCCCGAGTTCGACGAGATCCTATATTTTCCTATCAAAGCGCGGATGCCTGATATGCCGCAGGTCGATGAATTTGACAAATTTCCGTTTGCGAGGATCAATGTATGGGACTTCGACGAGGCTGGTGACAGCGATAACTTAGGCACTGCGCGCTTCTATCTTCATGAAATTACAGGGCCCAGGCAATATAAACCATACAAAACTCTGGATGTGCAAAATCACCCGAACTGGAAACCATCGGTGCCCAAAAAAAGAGTTGTGAAGTTTAGAAAACGGAAGGGTGCACCTTTACGCGAGTATACGATTTTGACTAGACGGCACATACAGAACTCAAAACTCGAGGGACTACCAGCCTACCTTGATAGTACCATTACCATCGAAGGGTGGTTCCATGGGCCTGGCTTTATCGGCGAGGATAAGAAGCCAAAAGGAAAGTCGACGCATTACCTTAAAGAGGATGGAACGCATCTTCCGCGAGGCGGAGATTTAGTTCAAATTGCACATCGTCCTCGCGATCGTTCTAGTGCAATGGAGCGCAAAATGCGTGCTGAGAAGGAAGGGGAAAATCATATTATACGAGCAAGAGTGCCTGCTGGTCTCTTTTACCTGAACTATTTTAATCATCAAAAACTGACATCTTTGGAAACCTCAATAGAGTCAAAACAGATACAAAAGTTTTATGACGAAAAGTTAAAATTTGCTGAGTTTGGTCGAAGAATAGCAAAGTACGATGCTGGTAAAATAATTCGTGGACACAACCAATACATGCAACAGTGTTTTCTACCAAAGCTTTTAATTCCGATTGTGCCTCCGTATCAAATGGTAGATGAAGATGAGCGAAAATATTTAATTTGTATGGATTCGCAAAAGCCGATAACATCAATGAAAATTGGAAAATTCATCAGCTATATTGAGTATGAATTCATTGATGAGGAAGTTGAGCACGTAAGTACTGCTGATCCAGAATCTTGGTTTAGCCCTGACTACTTTTTAAAGGCAAGAAAAGGAGATGTCAAAGCCCACGCCTTGCTTATGGTATCCTTGCTACTGGGTATTAAAGTCGACGCATGGGTTTGCGTAGGAGAGGCCTTAGTTGAAGATGTACTTGATGGCAAACGCAAAAGTCAACATTACTGGGTGATGACCCGGGAGAGCACCTCAAAAGATTGCCAAAAATGGGGGGAAGACGAAGAATATAAAAATACTGGAAGTGTGAAATTTTGGGAGGTAACTGTCGGCAAGCCAGTTGTGCCTCCAATGGCAAATCGCTGGGAAGGTAGAGATGACGAAATGGCTTATCAGATAGCAATTGGAAAATACAAGGTGAAAAAGAAAAAAAAGGCAAGGCGGGAAAACAAGGAATTAAAAATGCGCAGAAAACGTAAATCGGTGGTAAAGGATGAAGATAGTGACGAAGATGATCTTCCGCTTGAGGAAGACATGTTGACATTCATGAAGTCGCTGTCGCACAAGAAGCGAAAAGATGAAGACGTTAAAAGTGATGGAATTTTCTTGCATGGGGCTGGACTGGGTGGTGAGTCTTGGGGAAAAGCTGACGAACGTGTCATTCTAAAAGACAAAGCGGATGATTTTGAGAAAGCTAGGCAAGCCGAAAAATCTGCTAGGGATAAAAAGGAAGCGGAATATCGCGCGCAACTTCGTGCTGCACTGGCAGAAGAGTATCATGAACGCATGGAATTCATATTAGATGTAGATATCGTGTACAAAAAAATATCGGATAGCGAAAAGTTTCCTTACAAAGAGCTATTCTGTGTCTTCAACCATCAACAATTATTTGTAAATAATCAGAGGTTGATTGACCCCACAAAAATAGGGTACGATTTACAACTTGAAAAAAGAGGCGGATGGCTGGGAGTCATTCATGATGAGCCTTACGAATCCCCGATGAAAATCAAGGTACAACCAGCCTTCCAACCAATTTCATTGAGTGAGCAAATGTCCGACGAACAAGTAGCTAGTTTGGAGTTTGAAATGCAAGAAAATCTAGAAGCTGCTATTACTAATCATAGGTATTCGTTAAACTTGGAAACGAACTGGGACGGCAACGAACTGATTAAGCCTATTCTATTCCATTTTTTAGACGCCAAACTGCAATTGCAAATGGTACCAAAAGTTGCTGCCCATGGTTTCAAGTACAAGCTGGAAGATGGGAGACCTGGCTTCGACATCGAACCAAAAGTCTTTAAGTACAGGAAAGGCAAGGGAAATAACATATTTGCAGATGGTATGAGCTTAGGCCTATGGAAACAAAAACAATATCGCAAAAGACTTAAAGTGCTGATGCAGAGCGTGCCACCTGGGTTTGAAGGTAAAGTATACTGTTACGATACATCCTCTGTTGATGTTATAGATGTACGATCAAAAATATTATCCCATAAATACGATGATACATCGCCATGGGATAGATCGGATAAAGCTTTAATGTTTGCTTTGGCAACAAAAATCAAGGCTTGGCCAAATAAGACAGCAAGTGCCCATATAGGTTTGATGGTAATTTATGAAAAAGATGAAAAGGCTTAAAGCGAAGGAACGTTCTCTCTTACAATATTTTATGTCACGTACGTCCGAACTCGGACAACATTTATATACGAGTACGACTTTAAAAGTAAATTTTTAGGAGTGTAAAAGTATATATATAATATTATCATAATTTTGTGTATATATATATTACCATAATTGTGTTCGTATATAATATATATTTTATTAAAAATGTAAATAAAATATTTTGCAGAGAGATACAAAAAAAATTTTCTTGTGTATTTATACACAGATTATTTCAAGCAACACGCTGAATTACGCTTCCCAGAAATTAAAATGACTTTTCTGCCTACTACGATATCCTGCAACCGCCAGTATTGTTTGATGTCTTAACTTTAGCTCCCCTTTTTTCTTGACTATCATGCCTCTCGTAGTCCACTATCGCTGCTGTGACGGGCTTAACTGTTACGTCAACCTCCCCTTTGGTGAGGACGATGCCAGCCAAGTCGGCTGCTATCCTGAACAAACTACTACTAACCATATCACCAGTCTTTGCAGACATAAAGTAGGAGTACATGTCATTCTCCTCCACAAATGCATTATGCTTATCACGACTTACAGCTCGCGCATGGCTCATGTCCGTTTTGTTACCGACGAGAGCAACGTAAGGTAGTTTAGACTTTTCAAACGTTTTCCTGACAAGACGGTACCAGTCCTCCAAATTTTGAAAGCTCTCCTTGGAGGTAATATCGTAACACAACAAGACAGCGTGGGCACCATAAATATAATTTTTTATCATTTTTCCTCCAATAGATTGACCACCAATATCCCAAACTTGCATGGCAACATTCACTTCCCCAGGGAGAGCGAGTCGTTTCATGAAGAAGTCCAGTCCTATAGTTTGCTTGTATTGCTGTGCAAAGTGGTCGTTACAAAAACGCATGGCAATGGAAGTTTTTCCTACGGCGCCATCACCCAACAATATAATCTTGAATTGGTGCTGATCTTTGTTATCTTCATCATCAGAGGAATCGTCATTGGACATGCTTGATCCTTTGGCTTCTGATTGCGAGCTTCTTCGTGAAGATCAATATGTCGCAGTGGCAACGATGGGACATCGCATATCGAGTAGTGATGATATAGTTTTTTTTCTCTTCTCTTCTTCGTCATTCTTCTCTCTCCTTCTTCTTCTTCTTCTTCTTTTTTTCACCAAAATATTAATAATAATAATATTAATAAATAATTACATACTTTTTTTTTATTATTATTATTATTATGTATTAAAGTAGGTAATAATAATAATTCGCCTTCATTATTAGCTAGTACAGAGTAGTCTATTTATATATTAATTATTAATTATTTTTTCACATCATCATTTGCATTATTCCTAGGAGGAGGTAAATACTGTAAGATATGGTAATGTACTATCTATCACCACCCCGATCACATAGGACTGCCCAAGCGCATTTTCGTAGTGTAGAGGGCATAAAATGAAACAGTAGCACTTGACTTCAGATACGAGGATGTCCATCGTGGCTAGCACAACAAGAAGCATAGTGGTTGTTGCAGTAGTAGTACGTGCTAGTAACAACATGAAAGTTGAATTTAAAAACGGCATGCTGCTGCTGCATGTTCGAATGTGTGCTGGATGATTTCAAATTGCCAAACGACGTAGCTAGTAGCTATAGCTTAGTCTAACTCTTCAGAAGAGTTAAAAGTGGTTTGCGTATTTTTCTACTCCAGCAGTGTAACCAATAACTCTATGAGCTATTATGACCACTTCTATTTTTAGTGCTAGCACTAGTTAGTTATTGACAAGACAGACCTTCGTACGACGACGTTATAATTTGCAACAGTACGAACGCCATAAAGGAAACACATTTTAATAATATTAAACACTGAAAAATTTCTTTATTATTATTATTATTTATATTTACAGGTATTGCAAGTTTTTTTTAACTTTT
>JACLAC010013737.1_pt1 | contig 10430 bp, 6 predicted proteins | sample 8027881 | NCBI WGS metagenome assembly JACLAC01 (sample SAMN15725517, study PRJNA655200) | protist metagenome | isolation source: fluorescence activated cell sorting (FACS) single amplified genomes of... | place: Spain: Blaines Bay Microbial Observatory, Mediterranean Sea | collected 2016-01-19 | reverse complement strand
AGCCGTGCAGCGTGTACCAAACTCTCCTCCACGAGAAGGACCATTCGACTCCTCCTCCTCCTCCTCGTCATCATCGTCCTCCTTCTCCTCGCCATCCTCCTCTTCGCCATCCTCTTCCTCGTCTTCCTCCTCCTCCTCATCATCATCTCGTGTGGGCAGCCGCAGCAGCACGGCGAGTTGACTCCTTCGGAAGCGCGACGCCCGGCGTATCGGCTTCATCGCCTTCGACGAGTTACCTCCGCACGACTGCTCCCACCCTCTTGGCGGCGGCAACCTCAAGCGTGCGACCCTTGGCAGAGCGAGGCCACGCGGCAAAAGAACACTCGGAGTGAGCTGAAGTAACTCCGTCGCGGCGAGCTCGAGAAGATTGCCCAACTGCGCCCTGCCGTTTGCGATCGACTTCATGCAAATCGGACTCCGTGCCTCCGAGTGGCATAGCAATCTCTGACGCAACGAATCGGCGATCAGATCTGCCCATGTACTCCCCATAAGCGAGACGTTGATCGAGAGCGAGTCCTCCTCCAAGCACTCGACCTTATGCCAATAGCCCGCGGGCACGTACAACACGCTGCCCGGCTCGAGTATCACCTCGAAGCATCCATCATCCACCTCAGAGAGCCCGCCGTCGACGCTGCTGCTACCACCCAATGAGGCCTTGTTATGATGCTGTGCATGCAGCTTGGCCTGCTGCTCCGCGGCGGAGGCGACCGCCGCGCCAGAAGTGCCCCATTGCGGCGTGCACCCTCTTAACGGCACGTCGATCGACGACCTCTTGAGCGACCACCTCTTCCTACCGGAGAGCTGCAAAGTGAAGTTCTCCATAAAGTCAAAGTGCCAATGCGTCACGTTGCCGGCCTTGCTCGCAAAGGTCTCGACCTCCGAGCGCGGCGCGCCGTCAGGATACAGAGCGCCAAAGGAGAGGCCAACCTGCTGAGAGAGCGCCGTCACGAGCAATTCGGACGCCTTCTCCGGCGCGCGAAAGTACAATGAGCCGCCGGAGCGGTGGCACGCCTCCGCCAAGGCCGCGTCCGACGTCTTGAACGATTCGTTGCCGCCGCCGCCGCGCCCAGAAGAAAACCAGACGGAGATCTCCTCGGAGGGCGTCTCGCGCAGCAGCCGCGGCAGCGATAAACCGTGGAGCAGCTCGTTTGAGAGCGCAGCAAACCGCTCGGCCGGCCCGTGCACCGCGAGGCAGCGCCGTCGCCACGCGTGCTTGAGGAAGGCGGACGGCGCGATCGGGTGCGTGAGTTGCCGGAGGAGCTCGCAGCGGTCTCCAGTTTTTTCTGCGACGCTGGGAAATACTTCTGATGGAATTCGCAATTGAACGACGTCGGAGGAGGTCGAGGAGAGGCGGGAGGAGGGCTTCTTGGTTGTCTTCATCGGAGACGTCCAGTCCACGCGCCCGTTCCGCTCGGACCGCGCCGCGACGGCGCTCATCGGCGTAACGACCGACCGCAACAAGCGAAAGCGGGAGAAATATTCCGTGAGATTGAAGTGCCCACCGGCGCCAACCAACTTCGACGACGCGATGTTGGCAACACAACAATAATAACCTTCAAGGCGGTGTTGGCAACCTTCAAGGCCAAGAAGCTCGAAAAGAAGCAAAGCGGCGCCGAGATAGAGGCCGAGCTGCTCGCCGAGCAGGACACGCCGCCGCGGAGGGAATTTGTGGAGCTTGTTCGCGAGGCTCACAAGTACATTGCTCCCACCAACGCATCATTTGCTGCATGGATTGCGCCTCCAGCGCCACCAATCCACGACGCCGATCCATATTTTAATACCCACCCGCGTGGCCAATCATCACCAAGGCATCATGCTCTGCGTGCCAACATCACAGCATACCTCGCATTGGCGCATTCGCAACGCGGCTGCAACCACGTGATGATTGACATTGGCGCGAGCACCGAGCCATTAAAGCCGTCGCGTGGCTCCAAGGTGGCCGTCATAGCATTCGAGCCCGTCGTGTACGAGGCCGCCGCGAGCAAATGGCTGCACCACCACGTGTATTCCGAATGTGGCGGCCTGCACCTCGTGCAAGCCGCCGTCGCTGCGGAGGATGGCCTCTCTCAAATGCATGCGACGACGCGATCGGTCGTCGTGCTCGGCCTTGGTTCGATTATCGATCTCATACCGAAAACGATGGAGCTCTGGCTACTCAAAATCGATGCGCAGGGTCACGACGCGGATACATTGCAAGGGGCGTACTGGTCGCTGCGCCGCGCCTCCTACTTAATAGCAGAGGCCTCTCTCTACTCGATGCCGTCGTACGATGGCGCAACCAACGACTTTTGCGACGATCATTGGATGCTGCTTCAGCACGATTTCGAGCTGATTGCGCTCAAAGGCCAATTCGGCCCACGTCCCGTGCTGCACCATGTATTGCCGACTGCGATAGGGAGTTGGAAGGCTGGTATGGAGGGCGTACGAGCCGCGTGCGATCCGGACAGCTCCACCGGCTATCTTCACGCGTGGCGCGGCATACCGCACGCGCGCAACAAGAGCGGTGGCTGGTTGATACACCCTTCAAAGATGGACGCGGTGCGTATAGGGTATAACAATGAGGCCGATGGCTACTGGAGGCGCACTAATATCCGAGACGATCTTTTATCGCGCGGAGGAATCAGTGGGAGGCCGCCGGTTCAGTGGCCGTGCGAGAGGCATTTGGCCATGTGTTAGCGTAGATTAGACTCAAAACCACGACAGCTACTCGGTCACATGCACCTCCGACCTCTCGCTCACTCGCTCGCTCACTCGCTCGCTCACTCGCTCTCACTCTCGCTACTCTCACGCTGCCAACGCATCCTTCGCATCCACGCTAATCTTCGTATCCGCCGCCCCCGGCTTCTTAGTCATCGTCAGGAAGAGCTTCTTCCCTTCGTCCATGAGACTCGAGGCGTCAGCGGCCGCGATGAGACATGCATAGAGAAGGCAGGTGATGCGAATCGTTGTGCCGGCGATAGTTGGAGTCGTCGCGGTCCTTGCCGTCTCGTCGGCGATCGGTGCGTACTTTTACTGCAAGTGGAAGGGAGGCGCGCCGAGTAAGGGGGGTCCGCGTACGGCAGCATAATTAATTTCCTCCGCGTCGTCGCAAGCACTTGACGATCACTTTTGGCGCGCGCGCGCCCCGACGCGTGCATCAAATCAGTCCGATCGCGCGGCCGCGCACGAGCGCTTTCATGTTTTGGCGCGCGGTTACGACCCGCAGTCGCTGCCCCAGGCAGAGGCCTACATAAACTTGACCGATTAGGCAATTAGACCATCGATTCATAAAAAATGGATGTCACCATGCGATTCCCCATCGAAAGTTGCCTCTACACGAGTATCCTTAGGCAGCCAAACAACAATCCTCAAAAAAGCGAGCAGGCGCGGTACCGCCATTGACCGCGCATTGACCGCGCATTGACCGCGCCTCATACGGAAGCGTTGGCGTGCCCCGCCGACCCCAAAACTTCACCCTATTTAACCATACGACAATCACCGCGCGCGTCCACGACACGCGAATGATTGACGCGGAGGCCGCGCACGCGCTGCTGCTCGAGGAGCAACCCAGTGGAAGCAGCGTGGAAACATTCTTGCCCGAACATAATCGTGGCTACCGTTTGCTGTGCAAAATGGGCTGGGCGGGCCAGGGCGTTGGCCTCGGACGTCGCGGCGGCGGGATTGCGGTTCCCGTGCGCCTCACCGAACAATACGGCAGCCTCGGCCTCGGCAAGGCCACGGAATACAATGAAAAAGCGGAGGCGGCCACGGAGACGCGGCGTGCGATGACGAGCGAGCTAATCGCATCCGAGGATGCGGATGGGAAAGCCGCACGCGAGGCGGCGGAGGCACGCAAGCAGGGCATCGCCGATGCGGTACACAATCAGAATGCTGCCTTCTATTGCGAAATCTGCGACAAGCAGTACACGAAAATCATGGAGTTCGAGAATCACCTCTCCTCGTACGACCACCATCACAGGAAGCGCTTCAAGGAGATGCAGCAGGAGCAGAAGGCAAGGAACAGGGAGAGGCAGCAGAGCCTCGACAAGGGCAAGCCGAAGAAGGAGCGAAAGGATCCGGCAATGCTCGCCGCGGAGGCGGCGGCCGCTGCCGCCGCGGCGGCCAGTGCCAGCAGCAGTATTGGAGCCGTTGACCAGCCTCCGCCTCCTCCACCTCCGAATCCGCCAGGAGACAACGGCTCATCTTCTTCATCGTCGGCAGCAGCAGCGAACCCGAGTGTACCTTCCGCACCTTCTGGCGCCCCTCCGCCGCCTCCTCCCGCCTCATCGGCGCCGCTCAAATTCGGTGGCATGTCGTTTGGCGGCGGCTCGAAGGCTGGAGGTGGCGGTGGCATGAAGCTCGGCGGCGGCGTCAAGCGAAAACTGCCGGGCAAACCGAGTGGGGGCAGTAGCTTGTTCGCGCAGCCGGACGACGACGATTGATCGCTCCGTGTCGCATGTGTAAGGCATGTGTATCGTATTCTTTTCATGTATCACAGCTATCTCTAATCTCACACCACTACTTAGATAAACCCAGAACCCGTCTCACTGCTGCCACGACGCGCAGTCGTGGGCGGGCGCGCCGTCGGCGGCGGACGCGCCGTCGGCACCCTCACGCCTGCCGCAACCACGCCTGCCGCCACCGGCCACGCGGCGCCGTCCGAGGACGCGGCGATGATCGCCTCCGCGACTGCACTACTTAGCTCCGCCTTGAGCTCCTCATTCTGCCGCCTCATCTCGTACTTGATCTCGCTCACCCTCGCCTCGAGCTTCGCGTCGAGCTCGCTGATGGAATTCTTGACGGCGCGCAGTCGCCCAGACCAGTGCTCCTCCTGCGTGGCCGCCTCCGTCCGGCGCACCGCATGAAGCCAGCGCGGGAAGAGCGCCGCGCGGTTCAACGACTTTTGGCCCATGACGGCCGCCATCTCCACGAGGAGCTCCGCGCGCTGCTGCAATCCGTGCTCGACGCGCGTCTCTGAGACTCTGTCGTACGTGTCTCCCATGATCGCGATGAGAGCGTTTAACATCACAATCGGCACGAAGATCGTCATTGCGACAAAAACGAGTCGTGTCACGAAGGTCGTCTCAAAGTACAGATCGCGCGCGTCGACGCCCTCGTTGAACATGAGCAGAGTGTACGTCTGAAAGAGAGCCGAGCCGAATGTGCTAAACTCGACTGGTGGAGGCGAGCCGCCGATCTCGTCGCCGACGGTAAGCAGAGAGAAGGCGACGGCGGTGACGATGACGACCGCCGCTTGTAAGAGGAGGAACGGCGCCATATCGAGCCCTATATTCTGGAGCATTGTCACCAGGAAGGCGGTACGCTCATGGCCGCGGACGACCTTTGCCGCCTTGAGCAGCATTAGATAGGTCCCCACAGCAGCGAGTGGCGCGGCGTCTGTCGTCTCCGAAGAGACAAGGAGCCGCCAGCTGAGCGTGAGCGTGAGGCCTATGAGAGACCAGTCGATGAGGAGGTTTGTAAAACCGTGTAAGAAGTAGCGCTTGGCGCCCTCTGCACGAAGTTGCGTGATCTCCTCGAAGGCGTATAGTAGGTTGAGGAGCGAAGTGAGTGTGAAGAGGGCGCCGCCGAGGGTGGTGCGTGAGGCGAGGGCAGTTAGGTCGTCGAGGAAGCCATCGTTATCATCGGCTAAGTCGCCAAAGAGCATGTTGACGGCAGGCGTGGCGTCATATGTCGGCTCGTCCTTCTCGAGCAGTAGCAGCATGAGACCAACTATGTAGCTCGCAGCGAATGCGACAAAGATCAGGACCTGCTGCAACCATAGCCGCCGACCGAACGCCTTCCACTCAAAATCGATCGCGGCACGCAATGGCTCTGTGACGATGAGACGCGGATGGAGCTTCGCTGCCTCGACGAGGAGATCGAGCATGCCGACCTTTGGGCCGGCAACGAGGCCGGGGAGGCGGAAGAGGCCGCAAGTCACGTCAACCGCATCACTGCTATCCGAGCTGCCTTTCAGTTCTGACCATAGATCTGCCTCGGGTGGCAACGACGCGTGATGGCCAGCGAGCGCCATTCGTCCGGATACGGCATCGAGTGCTGCAGCGGACACTCTCTCGAGATTTGGAGTATCTCGTGCTTCGTACGGCTCGAGACCGATCGGCGCTTCTGTGTCGCCGAGAACATTGGCCACCTGCGCCGGATACGATCGGATCAGCTTAGCAAGCGTCGAATTGTGGCCGCTCCCCGCCTCGAGGGTAAGCAATGCGGATTCGATCGTCGCGGCCGGCGCGTGGCGCAGAACGCATCCGAGAAGCAGCTGGACGCCTTTTGCTGTCTGCTGTCGTATGACATGATCGAGAGCGCATAGACCATCGCCGCCACGCCTCAGTGCTGCCGCAGCGATCAATGGCATTGCCTGCGGCGGTTTGTCGTCGAGTGTAATCAGCCGCGACAACCACTCGACGTCACCGGTTGCTGCCGCGTGTGCAACGAGCGTGCGGCCATCTGAGGGAGACGCGGACGAGAGCATACCCCAAGGCACATACATGGAGCCGACAGAAGCGACAGGTACAAGCGATGGTAGGGGCGACGGCTCGTTAAAGAGAGTAATCGCATTCGCTTCATCGCCGCAGACGAGACGCCCGCCCGCTCTATCCTGTGCGAACGAGACGCTAAGGACGGAGCCACTGCATCCCATCTCGCGGACGACTGCACCCGTAGCAGCGTCAAATACCATCACACGCGAGCCGGAGTCGCCGCTGATGATTCGTGTGCTCTCGTCGGCGAACGTGACGCTGTTGACCCTGCTCGCGCATAATACCTCGAGAATCTTGGAGCCACTCGCCGCGTCCCATACCGTCACGCGGTTGCAGCCGTCGCCGCTCACAAGCCGTGTGCCATCATCCGAGAAGGCGACGCTGTTGACAATCGCCCCGCAGCTCATCTCTCTCAATTTGATCCCCGTCATAGCGACGAAAACGGAGACCTTGCACTTACCATCGCCGCTTGCAATCTTTGTCGCATTGTGTGACCATGCGACCGAGCTTACGACGGCACCACAGACCATCTCCTTCAGCTTTGCACCGCTCGCCGCATCCCATACTGTAAGCTTCTTGGCGCCATCACCGCTCGCAATCTTAGTGTCGTTGCTCGAGAAGCTGGCACATCGAACGGCGCCACTGCACTCCATCTCCATGACCTTGCCTCCAGTAGCAACATCCCAAACAATCACCTTTCGCACGCCGTCGCCGCTCACGAGCTTGGTCCCGTCATGCGACCAACCGACGCAGTAGACGCGGCTCTCGCATTCAAATACACGCGTCAACGCACCGCCCTTGTTCCAGACGCAAACCTTCTTCGTCGCGTCACCGCTCGCGATTGACGTGCCGTCAGCTGAGAAGGCCACGCCGCTCACACCGCCGCCACACGTCATACTTCGCACCATGCCTCCAACAGCCGCGTGCCAAACCGTCAATTTGTTCGAGCTGTCTCCGCTGACAATCCTTGATCCGTCATTCGAGATGGCAACGCTCCTCACTCGGCTATTCACCGCGATGTCACGCACCTTCAAACCGCTCGACAATTCCCAAATCTGTATCTTCGACGCGTCGCCTCCAACAATCCGGCCGCCGTCGGCAGAGCACGACAAGCTGAATATCCGGCTCTCGCACGTAAGCTCCAGCAGCTTGGCTCCATTGTCCGCGTGCCAGACCGTCAAGCGATTCGCGCCATCTGCACTCACGACGCGGCCGCGCGTGTAAGCGAGGCTCAGCACGATGTTGCCGCAGACAGCCTCGCACACGCGAGCACCCGTCGATGCATCGTAGACGCGGACTTTGCTCGCGCCGTCACCACTCGCGAACCGCGAGCCATCCGGTGACCACGCGACAGAATTGACAAATCGATCACACGCCAACTCCTTGAGCTTGCGGCCGCTCGCGGCATCCCAAAGCGTCACCATATTCGCCTCGTCTCCGCTGAGGATTTTTGCGCTCGAGCCAGCATCAGGAGAGAACTCAGCACTCAGCACCGCGCCACCACAAGCCAGCTGACGCACCTTGTCGCCAGTCGACACATTCCAAACCGTGAGCCGCTTCGCGGCGTCGCCAGTCAGCACCGCGGCGCCATCACGCGAGAAGCCGACGGCATTCACCGCATCGCCGCAGATCATGACTCGCAGCTTGGTGCCCGTTGTCGCATCCCATAATTTGGCCGTTTTCGCGCCGTCACCCGAAAGGATGAGCTGGCCGTCCGGTGAGAAGGCGACGCAGCGCACGATGCTGCCGGGCGTGTACGTGCCGACGTCCACTTGCAATGCGTAGGTTGGCGCCGCCGCCGACCGTGTCGTTCCCGACACCGCCGCTCGCTGTGGCTCAGGAACTTCTTGATAGCCTGCTCCGCGGATTGGCCGTAAAAGGCGATTGATGAAGCCGGCTGCCTCGACCGTGGCCTGCATTTTGATGGCAGTTTGGCAGAGCGCTTTGGCTTTTCGCCACAAAACTTTTATTCTCCGAATCGCTGGGCGCCGAGTCGGGCACCTCTCAAAAGCTTTCTTCCGGCCATTTCGCAAGCTTTCCGAAACTTCACCTCGCTATGATCACCGTCCTTACCGCTATGATCAGCACACAGCCACACGCACACAAGCACACAAGCACACAGAATTTCACAGGTTCTATCCGAGGGAGGCGGCTCGCCCGCCACGCCTCACCATACTCACCCAGCCAGCGCTCTGCAGCGGCCGAATGCGCCATCTCCTCATCATCAGTACCGCGGCGGGTAGTCGCGGTCGTAATCCCGGAAGCGGTCGAACTCGCGGTCAAACGACGGCGGCAGCTCGGGTGGGCACGGGAAGGCCCTGCCGCGGTTCCACACGTACTCGAGCGCGAAGGCGGCGCCGCCAAAGGCGAGGATCGACTCGCCAAAGTAGGCGCAGACCTGGAGCCACGTGTCGGAGGAGATCTTGCTCCCCACCTGCGTCGCGCTGAATGCACGGAACAGCGCGAACGCGCCGACCACCGTCTGCTTCAGCTGGTCGTTGTCATCCTCCCGAATCGCGAGGCGGTAGAGCAGCCCAAAGAAGAAGAGCTCCGCCGCGAGCGCGCCGGTGCTGAACTCCCACTGCGACCACGTGAAGGCCTTCGACCCGAGCAGCGCGGACGCTTTGACCGGCGCCGACGCGATGCTGCCACTAAGGGACGCCACAGCACCCGCCTTTGCGCTCTGGCTTCTCTCCTCGTCGGGGATGTACATGCGCACCGAGGCCGCCGCCGAACGAGCAGGCACCGGCGCCAGAAGGGGCGTCGTGGGAGAGGGCAGGAACGCCGCCGCGGTGAGGCAGAGAGACAGCGCCATTTGCTTCTTGCCTCAATGGACTGGAAGGACGCGCGAGATGCACCTTCTCGTTTTCTTCGTTTCATCGGAACTTTGGCGTCGCGGCGGGCAGTCAGTCAGTCAGTCACATTCCCCGGGCCTACAGTTACAGCACGAACACGCGCACTCTAACTGGCGTCATAGACGCGGCCTATTGGGCCCCACGGTCACGATCACACCACACTCACGCGTAGTGATAGCCGAGCCAAAGTGAGGACTCATAGCGCACAGTAGTAAATTAGATCGCTCCATTCACGCATTCGCAGCGCAGACGTTGGTCAGATCGGCGAGGGGTTGACGTCCACCAGGAGGAATGTAGACACCACCACGCCATCTCTTCGGTGCCAAGCAGTAGTCGCCGAGAGGTTTCTCAGCGGCACGCTCGCGGCGGGCACTTCTAATTTGCGATTGCGAAGACCGCAACAGTAAAGCGGCACTCCTTTGGCCTCGCGGAGGTGCAAATTACCACTTGCTGCGGCAGTCGTTTCCAAACATGTGACGACGACGAATGACAAGCCACGCCGCTCCTCGATTCGTTGCTCCAGCAGTCCAGCAGCACACGCGCGTGCAACACAACACGCATGCTGCTCAACTCGCCGCCGGCGCACGCGGCTGCTCGCAAGCGCCTCGAGTACGTGTCCGGCTTCCGGCCACCGTCGGTTCGTCTCGAGCCACTCTCACCACGTCGGCGGGCTGGCACAAGTAGCGCTGCTGCGGACCCACTCTCACCGAGGCCATGGAGCAATCCGAGGGACGGACGTTGGCCCGGATCGCGCGCAGCAACGCCGAGGGCACAGACGCCACGGACCACCAACGCGACCGAGCACAGGTTCTCACCGCGCTCCGAACCCACCACCACCGCCCTTGGCTTTGTCCACATGAGTGGTAGCCGCATGGAGCTCACGAGCCGGGCGTCGTCGCCACGAGAGCAGCCGCGACGCAGCGAGACACCGGGCCTCCCGCCAGTGGCGCCTCCTGGCTCGCCGGGCGGCGGCTCGGCCCACTCCTCCGACGCTGGAGACGGAGACGACTCGTTCCGCTCGTCGGTGCACTTGGATATGCCGCCCGAGGTCTACATACCAGCTCCGCTCGACCGCCGGCATTGGGCGCAGAGAAGCCCG
>JACLAC010001629.1_pt1 | contig 10430 bp, 1 predicted proteins | sample 8027881 | NCBI WGS metagenome assembly JACLAC01 (sample SAMN15725517, study PRJNA655200) | protist metagenome | isolation source: fluorescence activated cell sorting (FACS) single amplified genomes of... | place: Spain: Blaines Bay Microbial Observatory, Mediterranean Sea | collected 2016-01-19 | reverse complement strand
GATATATATATATACTTATATATATTATTTTATATAACATATGAGTAAGAGAAAAACACATATACATTATCACATTAATCATAAAAATATATATTAGACAGCTTATTAAAAAAATGATAACCTCAATATTTACATTCGTATAATCTTATTTTTATATAAAATATTAAAAAAACATTTTTTCACAATATTCGCCTTAAAACTTCATCAATTTCGTCGTCGGAAAAACCTTTACTTGATAAAGCAAGTCGGATTTTCTCTTCTGGGTATCGTTTTCCTTTTAAAAGTTCAACTGCAACAGTAATTCGATGCTCAGTCAATTCCTTTTCTTCGTCTTTCAATACTTTTGACGATTTGCTTTCATAGTCATCGTCTGAATCTTCAAGATCCCATGCTTTTTTCGCCCGTTCTTTAGTAGCATCCACTGGCACAACCTTATTCTTCAAATGGATTTTTTTCAAAAGTTTATTTTCAAACTTTTTAATCATTAACAATTCATCAACTTCCATATGCAACTTTTTCTCTAATTTGGAATGAATTGCTTTTATCTTTGCATTCGTTGCTGATGAAAAATTGTAAAATTTACTGAGGAATGCATGCCATTTAATAACAATATGCAAAAATTTATGATCTTGGCTAATTGATAATGCATATTCAATAATTAATTCAGTAATTGCATATATAACAAATGCAATGTTTGCTAAAATTACGATTACTTCAGTTGCTACCAACATTGGCTTGTCTACTAAATAGCTGTTATAAAATAGCATACCCGCATACAAGGTTACGTAACATGCACCAAGTCCATATGCCTCTAAATTATTCAGCATCTGTATTTCATAGGGTTTTTGTGATATTTGAATTGCTAAAAATATACCCACACATAAAATACCAACATAAGCTTGTACCAACGCTCCCATAGTAGACAGAAATACTGAAATGGCAATAACAATACCTTTTCGAATTGCAATAAACGTTTCCCACCATATCCTATCTTCTCTATACCCATCGGTAAACAATCCATAACGATAACGTACTTTATCAGAGTGTGCACCAATATTCCCATATCGCACAAGAACAAGGAATGTACACAGCGGCAATCCGACAGTATATAATATAAGCATAGGCATTACAACAAATACAAACATGAAACCATGTGCGTCATCGTAGCAGGGCACATTATAATCTAAACGAAGATATGAGACATGATCTCCATGCTGTAAATCGCTTCTACAACTTAATAAACTAAATGCTGTTTTACATAACATTGGATATTCCATATACCATATGACAGACAATGCTAAAATCAACTTATCTTCAAACGCATGATTATATTGCAAAACATCTTTTTTCTTTAATTTATGCTCACCTTCATTATTCAGTAATTCCATAATGACTTCCAAATCATCTTTTGATAAACCAACATCCCAATCATCCATCATTTGTACAACATGACGAACATCAATTAGCTGTCTTTTTTTATCATAAAAATGATCAATGCATTTATCTATATTAATACCTTTGTAATGGGCTTTTTGCATTGTTTTTCTCATTAAAATAATAGCCTGATTACTTGGTTCTGGAGAGTGTCTTTCCCCTTTATTTTTACGGATATGGTACTTATATTGATATGCTAAACGTTTTTCAATTTTTTGCATATCTTTAATCAATTGTTCTTTTTCATCAATATGTTTTTCTCGATGTTGGTGGAACTCATCGTGATGTTCATCTTTAATCGTTTTATGCTTATCATGTACAACAGCAGCTGTTTTCTTTTTTTTAAATTTATAAGCAACCAGCATTACTACATAGCATAATGATATGGAAAATATGGGTAACAAAGATACAAATATTGATTTTTGATATATTATGGGCATATCAATTTCTTGCAACAAGCAATCTAATTGAAGAATTTGATCACTTGCACTAGATGCGAAACCAAAAGTAGAAAAGAGGTCCATAATTTTCTCTGGCCATTGCAATGGAAATCCTGCACCTAATGATGCAAGTTGGATAGTGTTAATAATGATTTTAAATCCTGAGCTTGTTGTATCAGACAATCCAACCGTTTCCATCATTAACGTTATGTAAACTCCCATTCCAATGATTAAACCTAACATAGTGAAGAGAAATGTAATCACTGTTACTGTTCGACCGAAACATTTTCGACATTCATATTTACCGTATTTTGCATACCCAGTAGCACATTTTTCACACATTTTCCCAGTATAACATTCATTTTCTACGCATAAGCATTGTTTCATGGCAGAAGTTCTATTTTTTGCAGTTACACCATTGCATATTTGCTGCTCAGGTTCATTTCTTTGCAAGCTGCACTTGAAGATTCGCTGTGGAACATTACATTTATTAATAAATTCACCTAGTCTTGTATCACTAAGTGTGCATTTTGGATATTTATCACCACCACATCGTAACGGATGATTTTCTATACGATCTGGCGGATTACTTGCATTAAAGCTTATGCATATACTTTTTTCTTTGATCGTTCGTCCATCGGACATCCACCAACCAGGTTTCGGGGCCAAATGCGAACCACCTAAACAAATGGCTCCATGTGGACAATTGTGACATACACTCAAACTTTCTCCAGCAATAAGAGAATATTTTCCAGTTCTACATTGAACACAATCTCGTTTTGGATTAAAAATTTCACCTAGTTTGCATTTAGTACAACTTATTTGTGCACTTTTATCAACTGTCCATGTATAATCTGGACATTCATCGCAATTTACCATACCACTCTTTGGAGCAATGCTATTTGGTAAACATTCTTTGCAATATTGGGACCCTTCTTGATTCGTATATTTACCTTTTGCACATTCTAAACATGATGAAGATCCTGTGGTATTTGTATATTTTCCAGACTTACACAGCTTGCACACGGTTCGGCCTTGTTCATTTTGATACTCGCCACTGGCACATAGAGTACATTTCACACCATCAATACTCACTCGTCCAGGTAAACAATCACTACATGATGCCGCACCTGGTTTCTTACCTGACTGCTTACCTGCTACACATTTGTTACAAGATGTAATAGGATTGCCAGTGCCAAATGAAAACTCCCCTCTTGGGCATAACTTGCAACTTGCAGAACCCTCCATATTTGAATATTTTCCATTTGAACATGTTTTACACTCGCCACCATTAGTATTATTTGTGGACGTGCCTTGCGGACATTTTTCACATCTACTTTCACCCGCCTTACGGAATTGACCTTCTGCACAAAATTGACATCGAATTTGACCAGTTTTCTCGCTATAACTTCCAGGCTTGCAAATGTCACAATTAACTTTACCTTCCACTTCAGCATATGTATTTACATTACATGCAATACATTCAAATTGTGCCTCCAAATTTTGATATTTTCCTACTATACATTTTGTACAGGTAGAAGCACCACTTTCTGAGTAACGACCTTTTTGGCATTTACTGCATTGTAAAGCATTGGTAGTATTAGAAAATTTACCAGCCTCACATTGTTGGCACACAGGTTCTCCACCATCTACAATTTTTTCTCCTGGTTTGCACGTATCTAATTCTATCTGTAAAATCGTTAAGACTCGATTGATACGAGTCGATGACACAACTGCTTCATAATTCTCCCCTGGAATTCCATTTATTTTCAATGATGTAAATTTCGCGACCCCATTTGTTGCAGCTGCTTTTATACCGTCAAAAAAAGTTGGAGACGAGTATAATTTACCCAATTGAACGCTGTGAGTGGATATATTTAACGTATTTTCACTATTTTCAACATGTTTTGCAGAAATTTGGATACTAAGCGTATCAGCAAAATTGCTTATAATTTGATTCGCATAAAAATCTAAAAACACAAAAGTGGGATAAGTATCTGTTCCATATCCAATGATCATCCCACTTTTTTGATTAACCTTGCTAGTTTGATAACTGACTTTCGTACCAAATACTTTGTCAGTGCAATCCAAAATTGAAATTCCGTTTTTCGTGGATCCACTACTTTGTATCAATGCATACACACCGCTAGCAACATCGTTCCCATATAATGCAGTATTCTGTACAAAGCTTTCAGTCAATGTTTCACATCGATATATGGATACAGGAGAATCTACATTGTCTTTTGACATTGACAGTTTATCAAAATCCCACATGATTCCACCTCCTCCACCATTTGGTGATTTATTATTTGAGTAAAGTGTACATGTCGATGAAATTTTCGGTGTATTATATGCATAAATAGCACCACCACCGATGTTACCAGTAGCTTTGCAATCTGTAAAAGACGTGTCGGCAATAACCACTTTGTCCATTAACGTTACAAAAATACCACCACCTGTAACTCCTGAACAATTGCAAATACGCGTTTGTTTTAAATTCACTTCATTAGAATCTGATGCATGTATTCCACCACCATTATTTACGGCTTCATTGTTCCGAATAATGCTTGATGTAAATGCAACTAAACTTTTCATGGATGCTGCAATACCACCACCATTCTTAAACGCAAGATTATTTTCTAAAATGGAATCACTAAAATCAAATACAGAAAAAATTGCTTCAATAGCACCGCCATTTCCAGCTTGTGCAATGTTTTCTGTCCAGTTTGATTTTATACTTGCCAAGGTCGAACCACCTGCATAAATTGCACCTCCATTTGTTTTTGCAATGTTTTTTGAAATGATTGACTCTAATGCGGAAAATGTAGACCGGCTAAAATACATAGAACCTGCAGTATCAGCAACATTTTCAACCATGATGGAACGTTTAACTACAACATCTGATTCATCAACTTTCATTACCCCACCTTGGTTCTGTATGGCTTTGTTGCCTGTGAAATTGCACAACGTAAATGTCAAACTAGGCCGCTTTCCTTTAACTTCGTAAGTACTTGAGGATAAAATGGCACCTCCACCTCCTTTTGTAGCAACATTGTTTTTAAACTGAACATGTTCGCACTGTAAATTCACTAAATCAAACACTCCAATTGCCCCACCGCCTCCATTATCCATTCCATGGACCGTGTTGTTTTCAAATATTGAATTTGAAATCAGCAATGGTCCTGGGCTATTGATAATTGCTATTGCACCACCACGAAAATTTCCATTTAGTTTGTTGTTGATAAACTTCATATCATTTAATATTAAGGCGTGGTTTAAATTAATAATAAAAATAGCTCCACCATCATTATTTCTATTATTGTTCCCATTACCATTTATTGTAAATCCTTCCATCCTACTAAAACAATAAATGTTTTTGTTTGGATCGCAATATAGAAGTCTAGTCCGATTTAATTCAATCATTGTCATAGCAGAACCACTTTGTGACTTCAGTTCTATTCTTTCTATATATTTTAATTCAATGGTTTGGCTTAAAGTATATTTTCCATTTGGCACGATAACTTTTTGTCCAATTTTGGTTGTAGCATTTATGGTGTCTATAAGACTATTTTTTACGTTTGGATCCACCTGTAGATCGTTAGACAATTCAATTATTTGAAAATTCTTCTTTTCCGATGGGCTACTTATAAGATTACCCGCATTTGTTGCAGTAATATATACTTCGTATAATCTATATTTTGGATCATCGTTGGTAACCATAATGATCATAGATCGATCATCAAACATTTTTTTATTCGGAACATATGTCATCTTTAATCCATGAGAACATCCATTTGCTTCACGCTGTTGTCTCCAAATGGTATAATTGGTTACAGGAGCGCCACCATCATTTGTTGGTGCATCCCATGTTATTCTAAAAGATTCATGAGTAATATCTGTGATATATACATTCTTTGGTTCTGAAGGCGCAGTAGGTGGATTAGTTGAAATTGTTGCGAAATGGAACCAATCAGAGTTTCTATTTGACCCAGCAAAAGCACGAGTATACATGCAATACCATGTCATTGCTTTTAAATTTTGAAAAAGATGCATTACTTCTATACCTTCGTATTGAAAACCATTTTTTGTTACCATTGTTCGAGGAAAGTCTGCTTGATTGTTACGCACTGCGGCATCACATATTGGAACATTACCAACAGCAGGCCCAATTTCAGAAATTCCCACTTTAATTTGCCTATCGCTTATAGGTGCAGCCCAATTCTCAAGTGTGGGAGCATCATATATAATTTTAATCCAATTCTTACCTTTTCCATCGATTCCCGTTATAGTTGGCGATTGAAGAGGTGCTAATGTTTTGTAATTGAGATACAAATGGGCATCTTTTTCGTCTTTTGAAAATGGCTTTCCTGGTGTCTTGTCAAGTTTCCAAGCATCTCCTTTAATATTATAAAAATGATCTTGAAATTTAAATTCATGATATCCGTGTTTCCACGTACACCTTTTTTGCTCACGGGCCGCACGGCTCCCAGACTTATCATAACATAAACATGCTTTGTTATTTGGGTCTCTATATGTTTCTAAATTTCGTTTAACTGCATAAGCATCTCTTTTACCACATCTATACATACATTGTGAAAGCAGCAAGTGGTCATAATTATGATATTTAAAATCGTACGTTTCGGATACTATCAAAGGGTGAATTTCTACATTATCCCCTGGCTTCTGCGACTCATCATAAAGAAAACAATGTTTGGACGTATATTTCAACAACTTTCCCCTTACTTTTAACACTTTTAATTTATTTCCATGAGACGATTTATGATTAGCTTTATTTTTAAATTTGATGGAATAATAGCTCAGGGCTCTTCCGGTGAAATAGGAAGGGTAACTGCTACCAGTATCACTTTGTACATCTAAGGTATACTCTTGTGTCTTTTTAAATAAAGGCATTCCGTTTGTATTCAAATAAAATACTGTTTCTTGATCAAAATATAACGTTGTTTGTAGCATCTCATCTTCTCGAAATTTCCTATTGAAATCTACTAAATGAAAGATGCTGTTGGCCTTATAATTGTTCTTTCTAGACACACATGTTACTTGATGACAACCATATGCATTGCCTCCATCGTATTGATTATTTAACGGTATGCCCACTTCTTCTTTGGGATATAAAGGAGCAGTAGGTTTTTCTTTAAATATCAATCCCATTGTCCAATGATCTCTCAAAGATAATGCTGTTCTTTCGAATGGAACCGGAACAGTAATTATTTCAGCTGTCTGTGCATCAATATATGACCGTGTACCAAGCCCATATCGGTCATTTATCGTTTCATGTTGCACACGAATACCGGAACGATAATCAAGACTAGTATAGGATGGACATAATCCATCTGATGTCATATCTTCTCCACTTCGACCAGAAAATAAAAACCAATTGTCTCCGAAACTTCGACCATGCTTAAATTGTTCATTGTAATGTCCTATAACAATTTGAAAGTTTTTATAAGTAACCTTTGCCATATAGTTTGACGCAGTTGCTTGTCGATTATGCTGCCATTGTGGTTCCACATGTAATGAGGTTTGTGGCGAAATTGGCACAAAATTAAATGAGACCCTATCCCAATTATCGTCCTTATCATCTTTGACTTGGTCCATACCTTTACGGCAAATAACTGTCTCAACGTTAGACATATCAACCCTTAGTAAACAACCCGTCTTACTTTCTATGAAATTAAATCCATTATTATTATATAAATTCCACGAATTGCTAGTAATTATTGTAGTATTTACAATAAAGTCTAAATATACAAAATTACTTGCCGATGTTTTTCCAAATATGATCTTTTTATCATCCTCATTTCCTTCTAAATTGGATGCTGCATACTCGCCATTGGCACTAAATATACGATATAAAGGCTTTGTGATTGGTGAATTTAAATTCCTTTCAAGATAAAACAATGCTTTCGTGCTTGGTACATTCAATGCTACACCATCTTCAGCTAAATCACTTTTCGTACTGCTTAATATAAATTTTTCATCGCTGTTAGGGTAATCACTTAATTGTAAATGTTCTTTAGCATTACGTTGGTACAATGCAAAATAATTTAAACTCATTTTTCCTTGGCTATAATAAACCTGTTTCATATTGTTTGGCAAGTCTTTTAGATTCTCCGGTATTACTGGATTAGGCAGAACATGATCCAAAAGTTGCTCGCCTGCATCTATGTATGCCTTCGATACTGCTTGTAATCCATAATATCCACTAACGCATCTTGTCTTATCCCATCCATTCAAATCATGCTTATATTGAGCCCATCTGCTTGCATCAATTTGTACTAATATTGTGAGAATTAATATCAACGTATACATCTTTAACATATTGTATCCTAACTATGTAATATATCTTTCTACCAAAATAAAAACCAGTATATACTAACTATGTATGTGCAATGTCCTTCCAAAATCTAAAAACAATGTTGTTTTGTAACATATTGTGTATTTTATATCTTCATATTTTATTATTATCTGATGATGCCGTCATTATGCAAAATATGGCATATTCTTCTACAAAAGTATACCACTATATACCAGGTACCACTGTTGGTAGGACGAAGATCTCCGTCTGTGTGACTATCGATATAGCACTAAATATCATCTGCTGATGATAAAAAAGCCGCTGATGATGATGTGCACATGGCCAGCCCAGCCAGCCCAGCCAGATTTAGATGTGGATGATCGTTAAATTTTTGACAACAAATTAATTCCCTACGTGCACACGCGTGCCTACGGCAAACGGCAATCACAATCAATCAATTTTTATAGACTAATCAAATCAACAATCTGTGCTAATTAAAAACACGAATAGTAATATTGTCCAGATAAATATATGCATCTATAGATCATTGATGTAAATCTCTCTCTCTCTCTTTATCTATATATTATATATCTATTGTGATACGGATACTCCAGCTTTTCCCACCAAACCCCACATTGATTGACACACAAACAATGGGTGCAACGGCATCAATACAACGACCGGGATTAAAATATATATCCAAAGAATCAGCATTATCCCAAGGATATTCTACAAATACAATAACTTTTGTTACAGAACAATTGGAAAAAAAGAAAGATGCTAGTGATTTAAAAACACGTACAGAACGTTTAAATGAAGTAAAATTATTACGTCAAGAAATACGTCAATTATATAGAAATGGTGTAAAAAATAAACAAATTATACGAAACGATGATTCACATGTAGAATTTAAACCAAACGAATATGAGTTTCAAATAGAAGGACAAGGGACGATAAATGCAGAAGTCAAATCAGCAAAGAAAATGAATCATAAATTATATTATTCATCAGAAAAAGAAATCGTCGATGATACAGTCAAATTACAACCCCCAATGTATGTCTTTAGCGAGCCGAAAAACACTGCAAATATTGTATATGTTGGTGAAAAAGATATTATACGTAGTGGAGATGATAATGTTGGTATATTAGAATATGAGAAAGAAGGTCAAATTCCATCTGCAAGGACATACGAAGCAAATGATACAAATTTACACGGTCGTTCTTTTTATGAATTATTTTTAGTACGACAAGTAATTGTTTTGCCAAAATCACCACCAAAACAACGAAATATAGATTCTTTAGAGACATTTGTGACAAATACCGATAAAGTAGATTTATTTTCATCTAAAAATGATCATGCAAAACGACTTCCAGCAAATCAAATGTTTATATTAGTAACAGATGAAGATATGAAAGAAAACAAATTAACATTACCAAAAGTTTTATTATCATCTGATTTTCGTAAAGGTCTTCCAGAATTACGAAAACATGTAATGGAACGATGGAATCTTGACGTGACAGTGTTAAGATATTATCCAAATTCAGATGGTAATGGAAGACGAATATTAGAATTAGAAATACATGAACACATGTGGGATCCATTGGTTCAAACAGCAAATTTACGATGGGAGACATTAAATTATTTAAAAGAAAGCAACATGGCAGATATACATTTAGAATTATTATGGAATTGTTTTAATGAAACAATTGGTAAACGTATTGTAACTCGTTCTCCGTGGGAACAGGCAGGGTGGTGGGCCATGTGTAATCGTTGGGTAACAGAGCAATTGAATAAAAAAGGTATTGTACAAACTGGACATATGTACCAACTAAGAGTTGGTCCAACGAAAATAACGATTTCAATTGAAAGTACTATTGGTACTTTATTTTTCAAAGCATCTACGGAGATGTTTGAGGCTAGCATATCATGCTTTTTAGCTGGAACAAAAGTTTGGAGGAAACAATTACCTGCTGTCATTGCACATGATACTGAAAGACGTTGGGTATTAACACATGAAATACAACATAGATTAAGTGTTGAGGATGATGGGGATCGAGATGGGGAAGACGAAGGTGAGGCAGATGCCAAGAAAGCAGTTGCACAGCAAGCCATAATCATGAAAGAAGCAGGCACACCTATTGTCTTAAAAAATTTACCAATGTTAAAAAATGATTTATATACAGTTTCTCGTTGGAAATTATTTTTCGAAGATTTTGCACAGCTTCAAATGGATGCTGAT
>JACLAC010001039.1_pt1 | contig 10432 bp, 4 predicted proteins | sample 8027881 | NCBI WGS metagenome assembly JACLAC01 (sample SAMN15725517, study PRJNA655200) | protist metagenome | isolation source: fluorescence activated cell sorting (FACS) single amplified genomes of... | place: Spain: Blaines Bay Microbial Observatory, Mediterranean Sea | collected 2016-01-19 | reverse complement strand
AAAGGACAGGTCTCTTACCTTTCAAAGCTGGTCGGCGGTTTCGTCCCAGCAGCGTTCGGGGGAGTCACGGCCAAGCGATCGCATTGGACGGTCGAGCAGCCAGCCCAGTATCACGCTGCCAAAACTTGTAAGCGCCAAGGGCGGCGATAACGGAATCCCGCGCGCGCGTTCAGCAACGGCTATTCCAAAGCACAACCTAGTGCCCGAGTCCGATGCAAGCGCGTCCCGGCCGACGAGCGCGCAAGACGGCGCCGCTTCGGACGTTGACGGTCGACGGCCAATAGTGAAGATGACAAATGCCTTCGAAAGGGAAGGGGTCCAGGAGGGCGAAGCCCTTGTGGTGAAACAGGACGCCATGAAAACGGCCGTTTTAAAAGCTGCCAAAAAGAAAAAAAGAAAAACGAAGAAGAAACCCTCGGGTATGGCTGACATTTTGGCTGGTCAACTCAATAAGAGGAATAAACGGAAGGCAGTGAAAGAGAAAAAGGCTGCAGAGAAAAAGCCAGCCGATCCGTTTGTCGGCCCTGTCCAGCTAAAATTGCAGCAGCACTTTTTGGACATTTTTCAGGCAGAGCATGTAAATATTTTGAACCGCACGTACTACTACCGCAACAGGGCTATTTTAGGAATCAAGAAGTTGAAGTACGCCGAAATTGCCCAGAATAAAAACACAAACCAATGGGACGCCCGAATTTACATCTTGAAAATGAACGATGAGACTGGCGAGGTGAAGCCAGACTTGCAATGGTTGGGGGCGTACACCCGACAGGAGTTGGCACAGAAGAATGTAAATATAGCCAAAGTTAAGCGGGACAAAGGAGCATTTGAACCATTTCCTATCATCCCTGAAAAACCGGACGAAGAGATATTTAAAATGCTCGTCGTTTCAAACAAATTCAGGCACTTGGATTACATGGAAAGGGTAGAGTTGGTCTACCGGGAAATCTTGAAGGTCCTTTGGGAGCCCAGAGACATTTCGCACATGCACGGAAAACGTGCTCGCTGGAAAAAGTACGGGACTGTTGGGGACAACGTGTTCAACGGCCTCCCGGAATTTAAACTGTTGCCAGGGCATCTGCCAATCAAGTTTATCATCACCGCGAAGACCCCCGCCCAGTGGAACCCCTCAAAGTTTCAGACCGCATTGTCGGAACGGCTTGGGCTATCGCACACTGGACTAGGCGCGGCAGCGGTAGACCCCAAGACTCGATTGGTAACAAAAGATGTCAGAAAGCTGAACCCGCAGGACGCAGAACCTGGCCAAGAAAAGCCTGCCCCAATATTTCCCGGTGTAAAACAAAAGCGGAAAGCGGGAACTCGAATGGGGCATTTCTTCCATGGCCTGAGCGAAGAAACTCGGCAAATGATGGAACAGCACAGAAAAGATTTGAGCAAGAAAGCCATCCGGGACAGTCTCGCAGAGGCCGACAAGAGCGGCAAGGACAAGCCGAAGAAAAAAACAGGATTGGCGGGAAAACTTGAAAAGTTGGCGGCGATGTACGACGATAAGTCGGGGCAAGCGAACGCAACCCAAAAGTACAAGGCCGTTCAGCGACAGAACCTGTGGGCCGCATCGGTGCTGCAGTCGCTGTTTCGGGTTCGTTTGGTCCCGAAAGCGATACGGTCCATGCTGCGGCGCCATAGGGCAGTAACGTTCATTGCGCGCGTTTACAAAGGTTACTGCGGTCGCCTCTACGCGATTGAATTTCGTAAGGTTAGAACTGCGGCGACAATCATTCTGCAGTCGGTGTGGCGAATGATAATGGCAAAAGCGTTCGTGATTGAATACCGTCGCATTCGTACGGAAGCAATACTGAAGATTCAGCCAATTGTGCGGGGTTGGTTTGCCCGAAGGTTTGTTGCCTGGAAACGGGAGAATGATCACATAGCAATTCGAATGCAAAAAGTCGTACGAGGGTTCTTGGCTCGGTGCAAGTTCAAACGCCTGTTGGCCCGAAAATACCACGAGACGGTCGTAGTTCCCGCCGTCATTGTAATACAGGCTTTGTACCGTGGTCATGTTGGTCGCCAGATTGTTATCGGGATCCGGCACGAAATATGGACCAGAGAGGTTGCGCACCCGGCCACGATTGTGATACAGAGGGTTTTTCGTGGTATGCTCGGCAGAGTGAAGTTTAATATAAGGGAGGAACGGTTTTACGCGTCTATAGAAGTCCAGAGGGTTTTTCGTGGGTTCAAGAAACGAAGATTTTACAAAGCCCTGTTGCAAGACAAGTTAGAGTACGCGAAAGCAATCATCATACAAGCAACTGGACGAATGTTTTTGGCAGTTCGTGTCGTGGCTCGCCGCAGAAAAGAAAAGTACTTCAACGAAGTGGTTGTACCGTCTGCGATCAAAATGCAGCAAGTATACCGTACGCATCGGGCTAAAATTCACCTAAAAATACTGTTAAGACGAAACCGTGCCGCATTGAAGATCCAAAACTTTTACAGGGGCTGTCTTGCAGCCGCATCCATGCGGGAGGCGTTCAAGGAAATGGAGAGGGCGTATCGAAACAAATTGGCCACGGCGTTGCAGTCTGCTTTTCGGGCATACAAAGCACGGTGCAAATTTGCGGGAGTAAAGAACGCGTGGATAGCTCGCCGTATAGCTGCAGCGGAAAAGATTCAATCAGGGTGGCGATTTTATTGCGCAAACAAAAATGTTTACAACAAGCGATTGCGAAGAAAAGCAGAGGCGGTATGGGAGCACGTTGCATGGTGCGAAGAAGAGACCAAGATCATAGCCCACGATTTAGAAGATGTTGCCTTTGAAGACAAAGTAAACCACCATTTAAAGAAACGGGCGGAGAAAAACATCAAGCTTATAAAGTTTGACAGGGAAACGTGGCAGTCGCGCTTGCCCGTGGTTGAGAAAGAGTTGGAAGAGCTGACGGAGGAAGACATCGAGCATGGTTGGGGGGAGCACTTTGAAATGGAATGGGACAGCCTCAGCGAATCTTTGCCAATGAGCCAGGAAGACTTGCTTGGAAGACAGTTTCAACTGCAAGAAGCGAACGAAAAAATTCAACTGCTGCATGAAGAAAGGGATGAACTTGAGTTAGACTTGGATGACATGGGGATGCAGGAAATTGAACAGCTGGAGAAGTTGCGAATGATGGAAATTGAGGAGTGTGAGCGAAAATGCGAAAAGAGCTGGGAGGAGCGTGAGCGAAAACAGCGTAATAAATGGAAGATCAAGTCTCGCCGAGAGGCCAAGGTCAAAAAGCTTGGTTCAAAACTGTCGGGAATCGCCGATAAAGAGCCGCTTAGGATTGACCAAGTGCAAACCATTTCGCATTTGAAACGCGATCGCGCCAGGCGCCATCAACTGCAGAAGAGAAAGCAGAAATCTTTGGAACAAGCCCTGCTGGAGAAGCAAACTGTAAGACAGAATGGCGAACTCAACACGAAGATTCGCGATGCGTACGACGAGATTGTTACGGGCGTCAACGGCCTTTTGCAGGACTTTTCGTACGACATGCGACGGCCGAAAGATGACATTCGCGCGAACAAGAGCGTGTTTTGTGACCGGTGCGGCCGGGTATTGTGCACTTGCAACAGTGGTGCCGCGGCTTCCGACTCAGAGGCGCAGGATTCGGACTACTGGAGCTCCAGCGAAGATGAGTGGTAACCATAAAATATAAGAATTATAAAAAAACATAAGAATTATATATCGATTCACATTATACAATTTGTTTTTTTTTTTAATTTTCTAGAAGTAAGAATACCTAACATACTGGTTTGAAGTGTGCGCACAGGCTCACTTAAGTCGGTTAATTCTTCCGGTGCTCTCATTTGTTCTTGCTTGAGACCATTTGCCTCACTGCACTTTCCGACCAGCCTCTTACAGAATTAACTTCCGCCTCATTTATGTACGCTTTAAACGTCGGCATGGCAGAAATTTTGTTCAGTTGCGAGACAGCGGGGACTTCGTCCACGTTCACTTTCAGAAAGATTACTTCTGGGTTGTCAATGCTGAGTTGGCCGTAAATTGGAGCAGCAGCTCGGCACGGAGGGCACCACGTTGCGAAGAAGTCAGCCATAACCAATTTGCCCTCGTCTTTGCCCTTCTTTAACTGCTCTTTCCACTGCGCCAAACCTTTTACTTCAATGACTTTGCTTCCTGTTACTTTCGGGAACGGTTGCTTCGATTGCCACAACTTGTAGATCCAAAACACAACGACAAAGAACAGGATAGGGTGGCCTGTAACAAAGGCCGAAATGGACTCAATCATCCCTGTTTTCAATAAATTCTGATGTTGGTCTGTGTATTTGTTAATAATTGAAGTAGTCTTGAATTCACGGTGTAATTTCTGTGAATTTTTCGTTTCTTTTTTAAGAATCAATTGTTTTACAAACGAAATGTCATATTGACTCTACTACCTCGTATATATTATTACAAAGTATTGTGTTGTAAATAATAATCTTCTTTTATATTTTTTTTTTATTATTATTAGTCTTCTAGTCTAATATTTTATTATTTTTTTTTTTTATATTATTTTTTTTTATACCACCCCGGACACCCCGACGAAGAAGAAGAGAAGAAACAAAAACGAACAAACAAACAATTCTTCTTCTCCTTCATCAGGACTCCTCTCGTAGTTTATTTTGGTGGAGGGTGGAGGAGGAAGTACCCGTATTGTTATTAGTAAAATACTAGTTTAAATAGGAGAATATCTTTTTTTATGTACTATATAGGATTATGTATATTTTGGAACAGAAGTCACAAAAAGCCTCAACGCAGCATTGTTGTCCAAAAGATCAATAATAATAATAGACGACGACTACGAGGACAGTACGAGGTAAGATTTATAAAAAAATATTCTTCAAGAAGAGGAGTGGTGTCGAGTGTCGAGTCAGCGCAAAAAAAGAAGAAGAAGAAGAAGGATAGAAGAAGAAGAAAGAAGAAGAAGAAGAAAAAGAAAAAAAAAATATTAATAGACGACTAATAATAAAAAATAATATTATAGTCGTCGTCTATTAATTATTATTATAACACCACTTCTTCTATCCTTCTGGTTGACCACCAAACCTGACGATTATTATTATTAGTATATATATAGTTAATTTGAATTGAATTAAAAATTGCAAAGAATTATTGTGTTCATATATAGAACATTTCCTAAAGAGGATAACAAGAGATATAAAACCCAACGACGTACGACTTGCACGTTCAAAAAAACTTTTATTGCCATGTCCTCAAAGGTATATTTTGCACTGGTTGTGTTTTGTTGCACGTATGCGCTGCTCAAAGCGGACGCTTTGACCACCAAACGCCCGAACATTATATTCATACTGGCAGATGACCTTGGCTGGAATGACGTATCGTTCCACGGTTCATCTCAGATCCCAACACCACACATTGATGCAATTGGGCAGCGTGGGGCTTACTTGAATGCCTATTACACTCAACCCGTATGCAGCCCCACGAGGGCAACTTTAATGACCGGACGGTCTGTCATCCGCACCGGCGTTTACGACCCGGTGCTCGAGGGAAACAAAGGGGACTTGAGCCTAAATTTTACGATGTTGCCCCAGCTTCTGAAGAAATTCGGTTACACGAACCATATGGTTGGCAAGTGGCATTTGGGAATGTCGTCGATGAAGTTTACTCCACTAGGGCGCGGTTTTGACACTTATACTGCTGGTTACCTTGCGGGTGCAGAAGATTATTGGACCCACGGGCACGCCGACGGTGGTAACCCCACAGTTTTGGATTTCTGGAACGGTACGGAGCCGCAATATGGTTTCACCTGCCAACGGGCAGATGCTTGCCCATACAGGAAGTACAGCACCCACGTGTTTGCAGAGGAGGCCACCCGGATTATCAGGGGTCACGAGGGAGACTCCAACCCGTTCTTTATGTACCTGGCCTTTCAAGGGGTACATGCACCCTTGCTGGCCCCGCAGGCCTACATCGACTCGTTCAATTCTACGATTGAAAATCCGAAAAGAAGAATATTTGCAGGAATGGTGAAAGCATTGGACGAGGGAATCGGCAATGTGACAAGGACCCTTACGGAAACTGGTCAATTGGACGACACCCTCGTTATTTTCTCCACCGACAACGGTGGCCCAGCGGATTTCTTTAATAGGAACATGGCATCCAACTGGCCATTGCGAGGAATGAAAAGGACGCTTTTCGAGGGAGGTGTGCGGGCAGTTGGTGCAATTGCAGGGGCAGGTATTAATCGAAAGGGCGATATTCTAGACGGTTTGGTCCATGTCGCCGACTTTCTGCCGTCAATAATTTCTTCCCTGGGTGGAAATGTCAAAGACCTGGGAAACCAGGACGGCGACGGTATCGATGTGTGGGCGTACCTCTCTGGCGCGAGCGACAGTTCTCCCCGTAACGAGATACTGCACGAGGCCCATCCAGAAGGGTCAACTGACGGAAATGGGAATGCACTTCGAATGGGAATCTATAAGATAGTACTTCGAAGTGGCTCCCAATGGTCCACTGGGTCGAGAGTTGAGTCTAATGATGGGTGGTATGGTGGACCAGGATCGAGCGATCCCCACTACGAGGGTGCTTACACCTTGCCAACAGGAGCAAAGACACAGCCTTGGTCGGTCCATTGTCCCCCCCCCCCTGCAGATATTGAAGCAGGTTTTGCATGCGAACGACGGAAGAAAGGCCAAACGAAGAAGAGCGCGTGCCTTTTCGATGTGAAAAACGATCCATGTGAACACCGGGACCTGTCACAAGACCCCAAGTACAAGGATATTTTGGACAAGCTCTGGAACAGACTCAGTGATTTTCGCCCAATTGCGGTCGATAGCAGGGTTGCAACCAAAAGTCCAGACCCACCCTCCTGTCCGGGGAGAGCCGCCTGCACCGGAAGCAAATGCAACGGGATGACGGCAAACGTTGTACCGTGCCCATAAAAATGCGAGAAGAGAGTTTAGTTTGTAAGAATATTTACAAAGGTACAAAATAAACTTTAAGTAAATACATACGATACTTCGTAATTCTTCAGAAGCCTATTGAAAAATAAATAAGAAGTACTACGAGAAGTCCCTACCTGCAAATATATTTGCGGTCGCTCGGCGCCTCACAATTTCAGACTGTCAATGTTTTTCTGTTTTTCATCCAGGCAGGATTGAACCCATTCGTGGACGGGTTTTTTCTCGCCATCAAAAGCGCCATGTTCGAAATATAATTTCGGTAAATTGGCAGGAGTCACGTGTGCAGAAAAATGGTCTTTTCCTTCCCCGACTCGCCATGATTTCACTATTCTATCTCTCAGTTTTTGCTTTATAAACAAAGACGCAATGCCCATGATCATTGAAATAATCCAAGGCGGGTCAATGAACAAAATTTTCTTCAGCTTGATTGGATAATTATCTTGGTACAATTGTGCCATCCGCTTCTCCATTTCGGAGCTAAAATTCCCCCACCCCATATTTTTCATGTCCAACAGAAACGTTGCACCTCGCCGGATATCCTCTAGGTTACTTGTCATGGAACTCAAAATGTCGGTCAAGTAAGCATACATTAAATCAAAAAATTCCGGGTGCTGGTACAAAGAGGATTTGAAAGTGTCCGCTCTAAAAAATACGACGATCCTGCCTTCCACGTCGCGGCCGCAACACATGGTACTGTTTGGCATCATTTTCGCCATCTTTTCAGCAGCCTCTTTTATCGAGTACTTTCTCACATCCTTATACGCATTCTGTTTCTTCATTCTTTTCAAAGCCTTGGGAATACTGCCTTTCGTTACAATTGCAAATTGTGCAAGACTAAAGTCGGAGTCGTACGGTATATTTTCTTTCATAGCCGCTTCCCTTATTTGGGCACACCACGTTTTTTCCACTTCAGTTAGTACATTGGTCGCCATTGCCGCAATTGTCGCCATTATTGAATCATGCCGTGTGCACTTGAATTCACGACACACGTTTTTGTTCAAATTGGATGATCCTTTAAATAAATTAAGATTTATCTATATAATGTACACAGAAACAAAGGGTCGATTGTCACTCCGGTAAATAAAAAGTAATAATAATAATAAAATTAATAATAATAATATATACCAAGTAATAAAATATGATGCCAGCCAAATATTAATAATAAAGACTCTTCTCCCCCTCCTCCTCCTCCTCCCTCTCATTTTTTTTATATCAACAATTATTTTATTACAATAATTTCAGTTCCAACCCTAATAAGAAGCGCCTAGGAATCCCTTGAAATTAATTAGCGCATTAGGGTTTAGGGTTAGGATTAGAGTAGCGTTTTTTGTTGGGCGATAATATTACAGAAATATAATGATCGGTATTGAGTTTGATCGTTTCGGGTTCGTATACACATACAGATGCAAGTGTACCTTCTGAAGATCTTAATCGGTGAAGATTGATTTTGCACTTCAGGGCGTATAAAACGCGAATATAAATAATCAGCGTTGTCCTAAGTTTATGTACGAGTAGGAATGAAGGGATCCCTTCATTACTACTTGTACGTACTTTGTAAAATTAATAATAATTATTTTTAATTTTCACCTTGCAAACAAGCGACAAGCGCTTTAATCGCATTCTTATAACCCCAGAAGGTCTAATAGTTTCCGAATGTCTATTGAGAGCTTTAAATCTAGCGGAAGGCTACCTTCATCCTCGTCGATATGCATATGCATATGCCCGTCCGCATCGTCTTCAAAGAGCGAGAACTTTGAATTAAAGTGGACCGAAAGTTCTGTTGATGATGCATAGTGACGAACTGCGCCCAAGAGTTTGTCGTAATTAACAGTCTCTTCGGCTGGGGAAGCGCTGGCGACACTATCCGGCTTCTCTGCCGAGGTTTCTTTGAGAAGCCCTTCTTCTTCGGCTTTTAAAATGTATTCCAGCTTTGGCCGAACATCAATCGAAAATTCAGAGTTTCGAGAAGTGCCACGTGTTGCCGTGTTTACACCAAACTTGCTTAGTTTCTCTTCGTTGATTGGGTACTCCTTCAAGTACTGCAAAATTCGAGTGGGAATCAGCACCACTTTTAATTTCTGCAATTTTATGTCGGCCAAGCTATCTTCGAGACTTAGTGCATCAAGGAGAAACGTGTCTGGTTGCTTTTGGTCAACCGCAAAATGGAGGTTTGACAACGTGAGGTCGGACGGTGCATTTTCGTCGTCTTGCATTAGCCTTTCGAGGAGTTTCTTTCTGTTAATTCTGACCAGCATATCAAAGTTTTGCCAAGAGAAAACAGACACTCTGTTGTGCCCTGGGTAATCCTGTGATTCCTGTAGCATCATGCTTTCCTCTAATGGAGCCCCCTTCAAAAAGGCGTTCTCTTTCTCGGCAGGTTCCGCTGCGCCTCCAACGTTGGGGGCGGACAAGTGCTTCTTTGTCAATGGAGAGCAATATTCTAAAATATACCTCGGATAATCGTTGTTTGGTCCAGCACCACTTGAGTTACGATGTGGGTTGACGGGGCGGTACACCATGCTATCCACGCTGGGGGACAATGGAATTTTGCCCAGGGTGATCTGAAGCTGATGCGGAATGGTGAGGCTTAATTCTTGAAAAAAGAGCTTTAAAATACCGTCGATCCCACCATCGAGCGATAGGGACACCGTGGCTGCAGATGTTTTCAAGCTGGACGCCAGCACTTCGAGCGCCTGTATTCGCTGGGCATCCAAGTGTTGCAGCTTTTTCAAGTCCACAAGCCCTCGCCTCATTGTTAACCTGTCTTGCGCGGTGACGGGGGCACTAGGCATAGCTTCGTGAATGTACCATTCTGCCAAATTGCGCTGCATTGTGGTCAAAAGATTCAAGTCGAAACTGCACCTTAAATTCATAAGTTGCAAATGGAGGTGCAACGGTTTTCTGGTCATCTGTTCAACGCGAGTGAATATGTTTCTCATGTTCAATGGGGTGTTGCAGTGGTCCGTAGCAACAGTGCCCAAGGTTTCCCAATCCCCCAAGAACTGCTCCCACTCTTCGTCCGGGTGTTCCGTCATCATTCTTTTCATGTACTGAATGTATCGCTGCAGAGACCCTAAGGACTTCCACTTCTTGTTCCACCGTTCACTTCCGTACGGCCCGATAGCTTTTCTTAATTTTCGAAAACTAAACACTGAGCTCGATTCAATTCCACCCAGCATTTCCAGTGCGTCGTGGACCGGCCCTATTTTTGTCTCGGCCATGGGGGCACTGCTGCCAGGCTTTGAATCCGCGCGTTTAAATGGCGCGTTCACCACGTCCAAGGTAGCAGCACCAGTCAAGTCTACTTTCCCATGCAAGTAAAAGGACTGCTGTGCTGTGTTTTTCAAATAGACTCCTATCGGTTCAGCGAGCGAAGAAGATATTGTGTCTTTGACTAGTGATGGAAGAAACTTGTTCACCAGGCCCACTATGATGCCATGCATGATGCCTTGCTTTGAACCGTCCTTTCGCAAGCTGTGGGTAATTTCAAAATCGAACTTGTTCGTGTACCACTTCCACT
>JACLAC010024404.1_pt1 | contig 10434 bp, 8 predicted proteins | sample 8027881 | NCBI WGS metagenome assembly JACLAC01 (sample SAMN15725517, study PRJNA655200) | protist metagenome | isolation source: fluorescence activated cell sorting (FACS) single amplified genomes of... | place: Spain: Blaines Bay Microbial Observatory, Mediterranean Sea | collected 2016-01-19 | reverse complement strand
TTCTTCTGCCCTGCTGCAAAAATCTGGTTCTCCGCCGCCATCTCCCTCCGAGTTCCAGCTCTGTAAATAGAATTCTGAAGGGTGTTATATGGGATTTGGCCAATGAATGCAGAAAAAAATCTTGACAAGCTCCACCACTCGCCGCGCGAGCCGCCACGCGCAAGCGGTTCCGATCTGTTCTGGAGGAGAACAGGGCTTGTTAGCGGTTCAAGCGGTTCTGTGTCTTGAATGTGAGCGAGTGGTGCAAGACGGCGCGCGAGATCCGGGAAAACTTTGAAGTTTCCATGTCAGTTTAGACCTCAAGATACCTCGGTGAGCAAGCGCTCTACAACCTGAATCGCTGAAAAGTCCACCTCCGTCTTGAGCACCGCGCAGGACCAGAAGACCGACGGTGATCGCTCAGCGGCCTGGCGCAAAAACACAGGAGCGCTGAGCTTGAGGCGGCGCCGCTTCGTGCTGCCCAGGTCGACGACCCGCTGCAATACCGCCAGCACAGCCGGGCGGTCCAACAAGTCAACCTCGTCTCGGCAGGCCTTCCGAGCGTGGCTTTTGTAGGAGATGGAAAAGTGGTAGGCCTCGTCCAGGGCATCCACGCTAAAGTTCCCTTGGGAGAGAGCGAAGAGGCGCGCCTCGGTCTCGGTCTGGACTTGGATCGCGTTCACCATAGACCCCCCGCCCTCTCCTCGTGTCTGGCGGAGCAGGGTAGCCAGGCCGTTCACATCGGCTGCCTCGGGGCTTTTTCCTTTCAGTGCATCTTTTTTGTCCTTCGCTAGCTTCTCATGGAAGGCCTTCTTCTCCGCTTCCTCTTCCTCGGCCTGGTCTGCGGAGATTCGTGCCTTCTTTGGCGCGACGCCAAACTCGTTTTCCTCGCTAGAGTTAGAGTCAGGAAAGGGAACTGCAGTGGCCTCAGTAATTTCTCTGGAAACTTGCTCGATCTCTTCCCGGGAACGTTTATTAGGGGACGTCTTCTTTCGACCCATCGCGAATTGGATTTAATTCTGTTGTTTGGGTTTAAAAACTACAGAAAATTGTGAGAGAGACTTTAACTCCCTTCTTTCGCAAACAATTCTTCCCTAGCCCAGTTCAGTAAAGAGGGATTCTACTTTTTTGAGAAAATGCCTTAAAAAAGGATTTCCCCTCGGTGTTGACAGTCCACCGACCAGGATCTGAAGATGGATTCTGACGACAGCTTTTGTGATCACTACTTTGGTCCGAACGCAACCTCTATAGACCCAGAAAACGTAAATGATCAATCGTCTGACAGCGAGGACTCTGTTTTTGAATTCAGGACGTGCCAAGGTGTGGTACAGGATGTTGTTGGTTCGGATAATGGGTTGAAAAGTGCGTTTAATCCCCAGGAACTCGAGGAAACGGAATCATACGAGTACGACGACCCGAAATACCAAGTTACCTGCGGGTTCCCATTGGTGGTGGACGCGAAGGAGGAAGATGTCAAGAAAGACATCAAGCAAGAGGACCCTTGGCAGATGAAAGCGCACCGGTTGGTCAAGATTTCGGACGAGAAGAAGCCTCTGAATCTGTCGCCTGAAGAGCAGGAGCGGGAGAACATGGGCAAGTACTGGTCTACCGTGCTGTTGCAGCAGCACTTTTTGATGAAACAGGAGTACAAAATGGCGACCAAGTTGGAAACCTTAATCTTTGAATTGGTAGAGAAGAAGGGACAGAGGGATGCGGAGGGGAAAGCGCTGGAGGTAGTAGACACACAAGACGCCGAGGGCAAAGACAGAAAAGTTGTACTCTCACAGAGTATGATCTTGGACCTGACGGGCGTGCCGAAGGAACTCAAGGTGGGCAGCAGCGAAGTGCACTATGAGAAACTGAATCTTTTGCACCGTGTTTTCCGTATTTTTTGGGAAAAGCTGGGTTTGTTGTTAGGGCCTTTGGAGTTCGATCAGCTGTGTGCTGTGGACAAGCATTTGAATGGAGAGGTGCGAAAGGTCTCGCCTGGGCGTGAGGTTGAGGTAGAGATGGTGGTTGACAAAGGGGGCTTTCATCCAAATCCCAAGGATGAAGAACCCAGCGAGAAGGACCTTGAGTTGGCCTTGCAGAGGCAGCAGGATTCGGACTTTTACGCGCGGGAGAGGGAGAGGAAGAGGAAGAGGAAGAGGCGCAGGGTAAAGGGAGTTGTTGGAGAACAGGTCAAATTGGAAGAGGAAGATCGAGAGGTTTATGCCAAGGCAAAGAGGGAGACACAGGAGCTCGTTTCTGTGCAAATTGGAGACGATTCGGAGGCGGAACCTGAGGGGACCACGGAGAAACACAAAGAAGAAGCTCTAAACTCACAGGCAAGCGTCGAGCTGGTTTCCCCGCCTGAAAAGCCAGCTCCAGAAGTGGTCATGCTTTTAGACTCCTCAGACCAAGACGCGTCGTCGGATTCGGATTCGGATTCGGATGAAAATGAAAATGAAAACCAAGTCGAGTCCGCAAGGGCTGTGCCAAGGCCCCCAGTCATGAAACCAAAGAGTCAGCGTAAAGGCACTCCCACCGCCCAAGTCCAACAAAAAATGAAAAGTAAATCCAGTCTGGTCCGCACAGTCGAGGTGGAGACCAAAAAGTTGGTGGAGCAGACTTGCCTTCCCCGTGCCGCGAACTGGGCAGAGATGTATGTCGTGGAAGGTGGAACCCGTGCCGTGACCTGGCAAGCGAAAAAGTGGCGCGGCCTGCCCGAAGAGATGCAGAATGAGTTCAAAAGGGAGTTCCCCGATCTGCTGTTTCTCTCCGATGATGAAGATTCGGGGCTGGAGTCGAAGTCTCAAGACTCTAGCTCCGAGGACGACTCCAACGTCGACTCTGACTACGACTCCGACGCGCCGGACGCCTCGCAGGGTGACAAAAGGGAGAGATCCAAATCGAAAGAAGCAGATGTAAAAGAATCCGTGGTGACGCCTTTTTTGAGCAAGGATTTCAAAGACAAGCTGAACAAGATGGAGTTTGATCCGGCGATCGGGGAATTAAGGCGGGACGACAAGACCGTGTTTGCAGAGGTGGAGGCGCGTATCATTTCTTACAAGATACAGTTTAAGGTGCATTGTAAGGCCAAGAAGGAAGCCGTTGATAGTCTGCGCAAGCTCTTTGGCAAGACCGGCAAGAAGTTCAAATTCTCTGACGGGTCCCGTGTGAGCATCACAGCAAGGAAGGAGCGGCAACGGTCCACCCGCCTCAAACCAAAGGCATGGAGGAGGTTGGATCCAGCCCAACAGGACGCGGCGCTGGCCTTTACAGCGAACAGGCCGGGCAGGTTTGCCAACCCGCTCTCGCTCTCCAAGGAGCGTAAGCCACATATTCGCTCAGTTGTGAAAACGGTCCATGACCCAAAGAAAGCGCTTGAGCGGGCACGCAACACAGCTGTCTACAAAGCTGTTTTCCAGACGGGAAACAAAAGGCCTCAAAAATTCCGCCGCAAGAATTCCTCTTTGATGTAGATGGTGGTCAAGGCTTTAATTTTTTATTTTGTACAACAACCTATACAGGGAATGAACCAGGAACACCCTGTAATGCACAATATCGACACTGGTATTGCGGCTTACTTTTGGAGCAGTGCGGTGATTACGCTGGTGTCTCATTTCTATTTTTTCCGTGCTTGGTTCCGTTTGATTGTTTGAAAGGATATGATGAGACTGGCGAGAAAGAGGAGGAAGAGGGGTCGAATCTGGCTAAGGTATAGTTGGTTATCCAAAACCCATGCCTGGGTGCAACCCCACTTTGAAAACTATGGCTTTTAGCGAAATTCGAGCACTACCCAACGAATACCTTTTTCAGATTAATACCAGAAGGAACCAATGGTGGTAATAAGTAAATAATAAAACAACATAGTGTCAAATCATACATTGTCAAACCCAGTCAGCTGCTGTGCCTCCTCCTTGGTTGGCTTCTTCTTGTTGTAGCCGCCGTCCTCGTGGCTCACGCAGCACACCAGGTGTATGGTGCAGGCCACCGCGAGCAGCGTCAAAAAACCCGTCACCGCCGCAGAGATCCCGATTCCCAGGTAGTACGGCTCCACCGTGTTGAATAACTTTGTCTCGCAGTAGTACTCCGCCGCCTCGCTTACGTAGGTAGCGTTCTCTCTGAGGAATTCAGCATGCGACTCATTATACTCTGGGAAGAGCACCAGCGAAGCGTCCAGCTCCTGCTCGGCCAGCTCCGTGCAATTCGCGCCGGAGTGCATCGGGCGGTTGTACCCGCTGGCGGCCATCCACGCGGGTGGCGTAGACTCGATCGCGTCCCACGCAGTCTCGTAGTACATAGTTGCGTTTCCAACGGTTTCGAAGCTGGTGTAGTAATTGTAGCCGCAGCACCCCAGGGCGCCTTGCGCGAGGAACCAAGTCTGCGGGTTCTCCAGGGCGTACTTTGCGAGCAATTCTGACGTCTTATCTACGAGGTTGGCTTGAGTTTCGGAGATCACGCCTAGTGTGTTTACGTCGTAGTACTCGATCAGCGCCACCGCGGCGATCGCAATCTGGACGAGAAATAGGATGAGCATACTGATTAGGAAAGCAGTCAGCAGGCATTTATTGCGCGTGCAGGACCCGAAGAGGCCCATCAAACCCACTAGCACTGTTTTTTTTGTAGGAATATAGTTAGAAACTACGCACACTTTGTTCTTGGGGCGCACACGTTGATTTTCTGCTAGAGGAAGGACTTACGGAGTGTTCCGGATGTCGAGATGGCAACGATCCAGATGGGTTCCGGCACAATCTCCAGCGCTACGAGGTTTAGGTTGCTCGGTGAGCCCGCAACAAAGAGATAAATTAAAACTGCCAAAAGGACGCTTGAAAACGCGGTTAAAATTGCTGTGATAAGCTCCAGCACCATCTGTGAGCAGTGCTTGCTTAGGGAGTCCTCGTCTGCCATCTTTTCTACCTTTGTGGAGGAGGGGAGGGCGCTTTCAGAACAAGCACGAGGTTTAGAATATATTTCACAGATTTAGAAACTAAAACTTCTATAACACAAAAAAACAAAATTGCACCTCATCTATCTATCTATTTCGAATCCAACTCTCTAGCATTGATTTTTTTGTTGGCCCAGGGTTAGTGATGGATTGCGGCGGTCTAAATCACAAGCAAAAGCGAGACTGATTTGATATTTGGGTCACCTCTTGTGTTTTCACAAAATGACGCGCAAAAAACTCTCCATTAACATAGAAAAAAATAATCTCCGAACTCCGGTAGGTGGAGTTCACAACGAGGCTCAGGGGGTATTAAAAACATGGATTACCGGAAAAGAAAGTGAAAACGATCAAGTTTTGATAAACAAGGTGATGCTGGCGGCAGATCTTAACGCGGGATCTGACCTCAAAGCGGAGGACATTCTAAGGGTGAAGCAAATCGGCCGAGGACAGCATGGCAAGGTGTATATGGGGCTACACAAGGCTTCTCTTAAGCTATTGGCTCTAAAGGAGGTGGGAGTGACTCCAATAAATACCCACCTCTGTATGAAAGAGCTCGAGTTCTTACATCACAGCTGTATGGTTGGTTTGGAAGAAGAAAATGGGGATTTTCTGCCGTCATTTTATGGATCGTACTCGGATCGAGCGGCCCAGAAGATTGTAATAGTGCTCGAACTGCTGAATGGCGGGAGCGTCAGCCGAACTGTGAAAACGGGAAACGGCGTGCTCTCGGAGCCTTTGCTGTTGCAGGCGGCGTTCTGTTGTCTGACGAGTCTGAAGAAGATGCATGCGGAAGGTTTCGTGCACAGGGACGTCAAGCCGGACAACATCCTGATCAACCATCTGCTCGAGTTTAAGTTGTCCGACTTTGGGCTTACGCACAAGATGGAGAAATTGGGGGAGAAGGAGAAAAAGGGTCCGAACCAGGTGAAGGGCAGTGTGTTGTATTTGGCGCCGGAGCTCCTGCAGCGGGACGCCCACGGCTGCCGGCTGGGTGATGACAGTGTGATGAATAAGCGGGATATCTGGTCTTTGGGGATGAGTTTGATGACGCTGGCGTTAGGTCGCCACCCGTTTTTTATCTTGGATCCGATTTTGGAGCGTATCCCGGCGCTGTGCTTGCAGCAGATCCTGGAAGAGCCCTCCCCGCGTCTCTGTACCTCTGGTTCACCCGTGACGGACTCGTCGTTCGCCTTGAAGGCGGGCGATCAAGTCAGTTGGCTCGATGGTAATCTTCACTCTACGTGGTCCCCAGATTTCGCCTCACTACTGGCCCAGATGCTCCAGAAAAACCCCAAGCTGCGGCCGAGCGCTCAAGACTTGTTGGACCTTGATGTGTTTGATCGATTCAAGCCAAAGGGAAAGGGAAAAGGCTTGGCCGATTTTCATAATTTGCGCGCTTTGCTCGAGAAGGATGCGGAACGCTGCTACCCAAAGGGCATCTTCTACGGTCACGAGGAGATTCCAGCGATCACGGAAGCGATTTTCGACAGTCTAGAGGAGGAGAAGGAGCACTTTGAGAGGGAGCAGTTTTTGCACTCTGCATCAATGATTTTGCTCAGGGATTATGAGAATTCTCTCCAGAAAACTCGAGTTGCTCCTCATCTTCGAAGGGGCGAGACCGCGCCGAATTTGGGACCAAGCACCAACCAACAGTTTTCTATTCAGGAGCCCTTGACCAGGCTCTCGGGCTTGGGGAGGACCAAACTGTCCTCGGCCAAGAGGAGCAACCTGAGCGAGGACTTGCATCGCGCAGTGGGCGGAAACCCCATCAAGGGCGAGAACAACATAAAGGAGGTCAAGAGAAGGATGTCAAACATGCTCGGCTCCAACCTTGTTCCCGGCTTCGTAAAGCCCTCTCCACAGACCAAAAAACTCGTGGGATTCCACAGCAAGCAGGTATCGGGAAGCCCCGGGAAGGAGGTCTTCTGGACCGGGCGCGCAGCCCCGAGAAAAAACTTTGGATCTCCCGATCGGAAGACCAGCCGGATGTCCTCCTTCGCTGACTCTTCCTTCTCCTCGGTGTCCTTAGGGAGATCCACGATGTCCTCTTCAAGCTCTCTCTCCTCTTTCCTCAAAAGCCCTGTCCGGGTGCGTGCGTTCTCACCTGGTGACTCGATCCTCGGCTCTTTGTGCGCGGTGGACAAGGCCAAAGGACAGAATTTTCAGCCCCTGCAGCCGCGCACCTCGAGTAATCTAAGGAAAGCCCGACGAATTCGATTCGCTCGCGACGAGAAGGAGAAAAAGAAAAAACACGGGCCCAGGGCAAAGTCTCTTGAGCGCGAACGCCACTCAAGGAAGGCCTCCTTCGGGAACAACTCTTACATCGAGTTGTTAGATTTTAATTCCTCCAAGCTCACGATGATGAAGGAGAAGTCCGACTCGGGCTCAGATCTCAGCACCTCTACTTCTGAATCTCAGTCTCACGACGAAGAGAACAACCGGTCGCCGGCAAACAAGATCAACTTTGGCTCTAGGAACACATTCATTCGCAAGGGCGATCACACGATCCGCATCGACTCGCTCGGACTGGAGAACATCGAGAGTATGCTTGGCCACGATGCGGCCGTTGCATTCACTTCAAAACTACGATTCAAATAGATTCAATTCATTTTAAGTCAGTTGAAAAAACCTTTGAATGTGCGTGGTGTTGTAGAGGAGGGAGAGAAGCGCTTTCAGAAACCAAGCAGAGGTCTCTATATTATTTCACAGATATACAAACTAGAACTTGTATAACACAAAAAAGAACAAAATTACACCACACCTATCCACCCCTTTCAAATCCAAACTCCTTAGCTATTTCCCAAATTTGACCACAATTAGAAAATGGCTGCTATGACTACACGACGCTCGCCAGCCCGGTCAGAAGTGGACGTGACCGGAGTATTAGGCACACGAAGCGGAGGCGGCCGCAAGCGGTCCCTTCTGAACATCACCGGCCAGTGGGAACTCGTTCGCGATAGGTCAGAATCGATGTACCCCCACATGAAGGCCATGGGCTGCGATGAGATCGCCGCGCTGGCGTCGGAGAAACTGAACATCATGTTGACGATCGTGCAGACCTCGCAAAAACTGACGATCTGGCAAAAGTCGCAGTTAGGCACGACCACGCGGCAGCTCAAGGTGAACGACGAGGTGCTGGAGAAGGCGTCACAGGGCGACCGGCACGTGGGCGTGTCGGTGCTAGACGACTTTATCCAGGTAGTCACCAAGTTTCCGCGCGGTGTACTAACGGACACGCGCACGGTGGCCATGGAGCAGGAGATCCCGCAGGGGACGGGAGTCGTGGACACGAAAAAGAAGACCAAGGCGCAACTCAAGAAGGAAGCGGCGGCGGCGGCGCTGGCGGCACAGCAGGCTGCACTCGCGGACCACGTTTTGCCGCCCCCGGCCTCCAAGGCGGCGACTTCCGTCAAGATGATGCACTCTGTGTTGGAATTGAGGGTGCACGGGTCGGACGTCATAGTGCGGACATCGCGGTATTTTAGGTACAAGGGAGTGCCGGACCCCGTGCTGGTTAAAGGCGGGCCCGTGACTACGAACGGCCGCGGCAAGTAGTTTATTCGTAATTTACTTTGGGATAATACTTCTACATGATCACACAGTCCATGCAGTCCGTACAGGAGGACAGACACGATGCCTCCTGCTTCTCTTTGTAGTCAAAGTCCTCCGCGCGGTCCAGCTCGAGCTTTTTCTTCACCAGGCTTGCCCGCGTGTGCATCGGCGAGGGCGTCCTCAGGTCGTTCTTCTTGAGCGCTTGGTCATCCTTCTTGCGTTCCACCGGGGACAGGTCTTGCGGTTCTTCGGGCTCAGCCACCACTAGGTCGACGCTCGCGGCCGGTTTCGTGCGTTTCTTCTCCGTCGGGTCTTCCTCGGCGAGATCTGACGCCGCGAACCCCATGTTGACCACTTGCTGCCGCGCCACCAGGCCCTCCACCCACTTTTTCGCCACCTCGTACGTCTTGGCGCGCATCACATAAATCCGCCCGGCGAGTTCGATGTAGAACTCTCCCGGGTCTGCCTCGGGGGTGCCGTTGCCAAAGTCGATCTTGGACACCTGGCGCAGATCGATACACGCTAGCAGTTTGTCAGAGTTTTGCGACTTGTAGTACGTCAGATAGTGGTCGTTCGCTTCGAAGAACCGCCGCTGCCAGCGTTTCGCACGCGAGCGTTTACGCAGATACCCCTTCAGCTCGCTGAACTGGGTGCCAGGTGAGGTCCACGATCCGCGGTGTGTGCCGCGTTTCGGACTTTCCTGGGCGTTCGACATCGTAGATGAGGGAATTTGGACCTGACGTTCGACCTCACGTGGTGGTTTTGCGGGGGAATCGAGGTATTGGGGATGAATTCGGTTGTTTTGGAAAATTTTCGAACTGGGAGACTTGTATAGATCCTGTTTTTCTTGATTAAGACCGGACGTTGGGTAAACAAAACGCGTGTAAAACTCCTTGATGGCTGACCGCCTGTAGCACGTGCCAGAGAACTTTTATGGATGAATGGAGTTGTTTTTCAAAAGAAACTGACTGTTGCAGTTCGTATACAATTTTCGGGCTAACTATAACTACTATAGAGGTTGGAATCTGAGTTGGAAAGATTAGTGTGAAGCCGTTAGTCAAAAGGGGTGGGAGAAGGGAAATGAACCAATAGTCAAACAGCACTAACCTCAAAAACCGACTCTGAAAAAAAGCAATCCTGAAAACGACCTCTTTCCGATTTTAGATCTGGAAGACCAACAAATAGAGTTTTCTCAGGTTGAAGACAACCCTCTTCTACCAATCGAAAGAAAATACATAACGTACACCCCTTATCGCCAGTTGCCTTAAAAATCTTCGCATAAATCTCCCACAACCCAAGCAAAAGGGGGAACCTGAAAATCTTCAATCAAAAATGGGCGCCAGCTTCCTCGGAGTGGACATCATGGAAATGGTCAACGAGCAGCGCATGCAACTGAAAATTCTGTGGCGTGACAAGCGTTTGCTAGCCTTCCAAGCACTGAACCTAGCCATGATCTGCTTCTCCGCCCTGATGATCTGGAAGGGCCTCATGGTAGTTACAAACAGCGAGTCGCCCGTGGTGGTGGTTCTGAGCGGCAGCATGGAGCCCGCGTTTGCGCGCGGCGACATCCTCTTCCTGGACAACTCGTACGAGGAGCCTATCCGCGTGGGCGAGATCGTAGTCTTCAAGGTGCACGGGCGGGAGATCCCCATCGTGCACCGCGTGGTAACGGTACACGAGGATGAGCAGGGCGAAATCAAAGTGCTCACGAAAGGCGACAACAACAACATCCAGGACCGCGGGCTGTACGCGAGGGGCCAGATGTGGTTGCGCCGGAGCGACATTCTTGGACGGGCCAAGGGCGCGCTACCATATTGCGGGGCGTTCACAATTCTTTTGAATGACCATCCTTTTCTCAAATATGTGCTAGTGGGGTTCATGGGTTTGTTTGTATTGACTAATAAGGAAGGCTAGTTTTGAATCAACATGTGAAATTACTTGACCACTCTTGGAAGTAAAATCGCGAAAACGCG
>JACLAC010020303.1_pt1 | contig 10434 bp, 7 predicted proteins | sample 8027881 | NCBI WGS metagenome assembly JACLAC01 (sample SAMN15725517, study PRJNA655200) | protist metagenome | isolation source: fluorescence activated cell sorting (FACS) single amplified genomes of... | place: Spain: Blaines Bay Microbial Observatory, Mediterranean Sea | collected 2016-01-19 | reverse complement strand
ACTGGTGATTTTCCTTTGGATTCCGGTGCTTCTACTTGGTGTGGGTTGTGGACCGGAAAAGAAGGGGCCTAAAAAACTAGACCGGGAAATTCTGGGTGATGAGTTGGAGTTCGGGAGAGATGCGGCAAAATTTGAGTTGTGGAACGAGGCCATTTTCCGTTGGGAAAAGGTATTGGTGGAAGATCCCCAGAACGACCAGGCGATTAATAACCTGGCGGTTGCCTATGAAACAGTGGGTGATTTCGAGAAAGCCGAGACGCTGTACAAACAGGCCCTGGAACTGAACGAGGACTCACCGGAAATACGCAAAAACTACAAACGCTTCCAAAGCTTCTATAAGAAACACAAACGCCAATTGGCTCGGGAACGGCGTGCTCGAGAGGCCGCCCGTGAGGAAAACGAACAACAAGAAGATGAGTCCGAGAATGAAGAAAAAAATGGGGAAGATAAAGGAAATCATATTGACAAAACAACAGTAGAAGATGGAGGTTCGCCATGAAACCTGTCCTGGCATGGTTTTTCCTTGCCCTCCTTGTCGCCTGCGGTGGCGGCAACAAGGATGTTCGCATTAATGTCGCCTTACCACCCAAGTTGGATTTGACCTCCTATGATTACGTCTACTTCCCCGGCTTCATCACCGAAATCGAAGCGGAGAATATCGATACCGAACGGGAAGCCGTCAATTTCCTGAAAAGAGAATTCCTGCGCAGGGATGCCATCGCCATTATCAACACCAACCTGGTGGATATGAGCGAGAAGGATCCCCGTTCCTTTTTCTTGGAAGAACAGCCCTTTTTCAAGTCCTTCAATTTCGAACATTCGGAACTCACCCTGGCCCTGACCGGGGTGATCTCGTTTGAGTCCGTAGATCGTAGCGGCTTCCAGGAAGTGGAAGGGACTGACGTCTACGGACGACGCAGGGCCCGCACCCAATACGTAGAGATAACGGGTTTTAATTTGAATATGCGTGTATACGTTTATGAATTGAATGGTGGAAAGTTACTCTACAGCGAAACAGTCCAGGATACTACCGACATCCAGGGCTCTAATCCCGATGAACGACTCGTTCTTTATGACCTGATGCAACGGGTCTCAGATCGGGTACTCGGCCTGTTTGCCAATACCACTGTGAAGGCAGAACGTACCCTTCTCTAAAAACAATTGACCGGAAAAAACGACAGGAGGCACATCTTGAGAGCGCGAATCGCCTTGTTTGCCATATTATTTGCTATGGTGGCCGCCCCGGAGCTCTGGGCTCGAGGCAAAAACAAAATCTCCTATGAGGATTTCGACTGGAAAATCTACCAGTCACCCCACTTCAAGTTCTATTTCTACCCGGCTGAGGAACATTTGCTGGAGAGCGTGGCGGATAAGTCGGAAGCGGCCTACAAGCTCGTTTCGGAAAAGCTACAGCACGAGTTGGATTTCAGTGTGCCCATGATCTTTTTCAAGACTCATGAAGAGTTCCTGCAGAACAATGTGGTACCAGGTTTTCTGCCTCGCGCCATACGGGCCTTTGCTGAACCCTTCCAAAGCCGGATGGTTTTGCCGGTGGACGGCTCCGATGAGGAAGTCTTCTCCCTGATCACCCATGAACTGACCCACATCTTCCAATACGATATGCTCTACAACAACCGAATCAGTACGATCATCCGCTCCAATTCACCCACCTGGTTCAAGGAAGGTATGGCCTCCTGGGTTGCTGATGATGAGAATAACCTGGACCGCATGATCCTGAGAGATGTGGCTGTCAATGGGGGTTTCAATTCACTGGGTGCATTCGGTGGTCTTTCCTTCCTGGCCTATCGCGTGGGTCATGCCGCTTTTGAATTCATGGAAGAGCGGTATGGCATCGAAGGGGTCCGGAATTTTCTCTGGCAATATCGCAAGAACATTACCGGCAGCGTGACCGCGGCGATCGAGCGTGCTTTCGAGACCGAAATCGTCGAGTTCGACAGGGATTTCCGCAAGTACTTGCGTAAGCGCTACATCGCACTCCTTCCCATCAAAGAAGAACCCGATGATAATTCCCGTGAGATCCGAACCCGCCGGGTAATTACCACCCTTTCACCCGAGCTCTCTCCCAGTGGAGACCTCTTCGCCGCGATCGTTCCCGTCAAAAATGAACTGGATCTGGTCCTCATTTCCACCAAGGACGGCCGCATCTTCCGCAACCTCACCAAGGGACAAACCAATCGTTACACGGAAATCAACGTTGGTGCCTTTCGCGGAGTCAACGATCTGGGTTGGCAGAGTGACGGTAACGCCATTGCCTTTACCGCGCGAAAGGAGGGGACCAATCGTATTTACACCATAGACGTTCTCAAGGGCAAAATCCTCAATGAACTGTTTTTTCCCGAGATTAGGGACGCCCAGGCGCCTATCTTTTCCAAAGACGCGAAGAGTGTCTTTTTTGTGGGGAACCGTCATGGGAATTACGATATCTTCCGTTATGACTTCGCTCAAAAATCACTTGTTAATATTACCGAGGACGAATACCTCGATCGCAACCCCCGCATCTCTCCTGACGGCAACCAACTCCTCTACTCCTCCAAGCGCCATGGCTTTTTCAAGATATATGACCTGAACCTGGCTACCGGTGAAAAGACACAGCTCACCTCTGGCCTGGGTAACGATATTCAAGCCAACTACAGCCAGGACATGAAGAGTATTTACTTCAGTTCTGACCGCTTTGATGACATCTACAACATCTACCAATTGGAGTTGGAAACCGGTATCAAGAAACAGTATACCGATATCCTTACCGGCGCCTTCTCTCCCCAGGAACGCATCACCTTCGATCACAAGGAAGGCGAGGAAAAAAAGCAACTGGTCTTCACCGCCTATTACCAGGGCCGTTACCGGATTTACAGAATGGACAAGCCGGAAGCCCGTGAAGTTGTTTATGACGTTGAAAAAGACAACTACGAGAATGTCAAAGAATACGACATGACGACCAACCTCAAGCTGGATCCCAGGCGGTTCCGTAAATACACCCTCGCCAAAAACTTTTCCATCCACGGTGCGGATGTGAGTGTGGGCGCGACCTCGGACGGTCGCTTCCTCACCAACTCTCAGATTACTTTTGCCGATACCGTGGGGGAACGGATCCTGAACGTGAATGCCTACTCCATCTCCAGCTTCGAAACCTACCAGGCCAATTATATGGACCGGTCACGGCGCTGGCATTGGGGGGTAGCCGGATATGCCCAACAAGAGTTCTTTGTCGATCCATTCCAGAACTTCGATCGCGTCGAGCGCCGGTACAAAGTCAATCAAGTCACCGGTATTATCAGCTACCCTATTTCCTACTTTTCCCGGATCGATTTCGGAGGAGGTGTTACCGACCAGGACCGTTGGGCCTACGCCAAGAACGATAACGATCAGCTCGATATTGTAGTCGCCGATTACACGGTGCCTTTTGCACGGATCGGGTTCTCTCGGGATTCAGTCAAGTACAGGGAATACGGAGCACAACAGGGAATGAGCTTGGATATCTCCTACCAAGAACAGTTCGGTGAAAACAACTGGGCCAGTATCGAGTTCCGTGCCTTCAAGGAACTCACCAGACGGTCGCTACTCGCCGTTCGGGTAATGGGCGATTTTAGTGACGGAGATACACCCATGATTTTCTATCTGGGTGGATACAACAACCTACGTGGCGACTTTGGTTATGCCGAACTCGTGGGTTCCCGCAGGTTGTTAACCCAGTTCGAATGGCGTTTCCCAGTTATTGATCAGCTGCGTTTCCCGGGCGGCTTGGGCTTCGGCAACATTCGCGGTTCCGTCTTCCTTGATGTTGGTGGTGCATGGTTTGAGGATGAGCCTGCTTTCCTAAACGACTTCGGCTTTGATTTTCAGTGGGATTTTCAGGATAGCCTACCCCCTGATAAGCAGGCCCTCGTCGACCAGGGATTCTCTCATGAGGATGTTGATCCCCTCGGCGAGTACTTCAATCCCAACAATCCAAATGCCAATTACCTGCTCGGAGCCTACGGAGTGGAAATCTCCATGAACCTGCTCGGGCTTCCCGCACACTGGACCTGGTCCAGGCGGACCAATTTCGATGAATTTCCTTCCAGTAGTAGGATGAGCTTCTGGATCGGCTATACCTTCTGATCTCTCTATCTCCACTCAAATAAACGGGCCGTCCTCCCACCGGGGACGGCCTTTTGCATTTCGTTCACACAGGTGCTCGCGGTTCCTTGTCTTCCCAACCTCAAAGACAAATTAAAACATACCAAGGCCGGTTGTTTTTCCGGGGGGCGGAGAGCTTCCCTTTAGCATCAACCAGGTTTATGGCAAAACGGGCTGTCCTAACATCACTCAATGCCACTGGGCCAAACATGTCCTATTCTTTCCTTTTTCAAAAAAAACCTCGGCACAAGAGCTCAAAAGAAGCAACAGGGAACCGATTAAAATAACGGAAAGGACCGCAGCTGTTTGCCTTGCCCCCACGAGATTGTAAATCACAAAAATGGTGTAACCTAAACCCTAATTGATCTAAAACGGGAGGTTATTCTGCGGAAGCCCCGTCTTCCAAGACATCAGGGAGGGCAAGTCCGGCACCTGATTCAGGCCGGTCTGATACGAAAAACCGGCGAATAGAGCTATAAACACTTGATAAAAAAATCACATAAGTTTAAGATATGACGATTCATATGGATGTCAATAAAATATTTGTACATATCCATAACATAATTAGGAGCCGGGACATGGGTAAAAAAGTTCTACTTGCTGATGATAGCGCCACCATTCAAAAGCTGGTGGAAATGAACTTGAGTGATACCGAATATGAATTACTCGCAGTATCCGATGGTAAGCAGGCTGTAGATCAACTCGCCGAGTTTCAGCCGGATATCATACTGGCGGACACCATCATGCCGCTCATGGATGGCTACGAGGTGTGTCATTTTGTCAAGAGTCACGACCAGTATCGCCATATCCCGTTAATTTTGCTGAAGGGCCGGTTCCAGCCTTTCGATGAAAGTCGCGCTGCTTCCGTATCCTACGACGATAAACTACCCAAGCCTTTCTCGAAGGACCAGTTACTCTCCTTGATCGAGCGTTTGATCTCAGAAAAGGAGGCGGAGAGGCTGGATGCACAAGTGGAAACCGCGCTTGAGACAACCGCACCACCCCTAGTTGATGAGAGCATATATACCAACGATACCGTTCATGTTGACATGTTTGACGAGATGCCACTGTCAAGTGAGGAAACCGATCCCTATTCCGCCGACCCGATTCACCTGGACTCCGGGGGAAATGTGGGCGGTGAATTTGTTCTGGGAGGGAATGACACAGTCCAGTATAGTCCTGAGCTCCTCGCTGCCAAAGCCCAGGGTGAACGGCCCAACCTCGATGAACTTGTTGAGGATGTCCCCAGTATGAGCGACTTCGATTTGGAGGAAGAGCCCACGGATCTCCAAGAAACACGGCCGGAAGATGTCGGTGATTCGGAAAATCTCACTGAAGGGTTGGCCACCAGCGAGTCGTTCGATGTATTGGACGAAGAAGACCTGGAAGAAGAGGAATACGACGACGTCACCATGGAACTGACGACTGAAGACCTGGCCGACCTCGAACCCTTCGAAGATGAAGAAGAAGCCATTACCGATTCCCTCGAGGTTGAAGAAGAAGCCATTACCGATATACTCGAGGATGAAGAGGAAGCCATTACCGACTCCATCGAGGATGAAGAAGCCATTACCGACTCCATCGTGGTTGAAGAAGCGGTCACCGATGCCCCTGAAATGGAAACCTACCGTGATATCCGGCCCGAGGCTGCCGAGCTTGATGTTCCAGACCTCCTCGAGCCCGAGTCCTTACCGGAAGAAGAACCGGCAAGTGCAGAAGAGCTTGGAGAAGATCTAATCGAAGAACTGGGTGAAGAGGATCTAGAAACTGTCGAGACGGTTGATGATGAAATAGGCGGCCAGACCGTACCTGTTGTTTTCGACACGGAAAACCGCCCAACCTTGAATGGCGAACCCTTGCCGGACATGAGGGATCTGGCTCGGGAAGAAGAAGCGCTGAAAGACTCCGGTACTCCGGGATTTGATGAGACCGTTTTCGATCCCTTCATGGAAGAAACCGTTGGTGAAGGAATCGAGGGCGGACCCTCTTTAGGGGAGCCTCACGAACCTCCGGCCCCCGTGGAGGATGAATTACAGTTGGATTTCGAGGATCGTGAAGAGGACCTTGCGGAGGAAGATCAGGAAATAGAGCTCGATCTCGAGGATAGTGGTGAAATCATCGAGGAACCTTCCGGTGAACTGGTCATTGAGGAAATCGACCAACCGTTGCTCAATCAAATACCGGAAGAACTGGACACCGAGCCCGTCCTCGATAAGGAACCCGTTGAGGAACCCCTCGACACCGAGCCGATCGAGAGTACTTCTTCCGAGGCCGAAGGAGAAAAGGAATTGGGCGGAATCGATGAGGAAGAACCTTTGATCGTGGATGATGAGTCCCTCGATACCGCGCCCATCGGGGAGGCCCCATTTTCCGATGAGACGCCGGCTGATTCCGTGGCTGATGACGAACCCTTGCCCATGGATGACGTTCCCGTTGCCTCTGAGATTCCTACCGAGGAAATGGAAGGCCCCATCCTGCAGGAACTCGAGGAAGAACTCTCATCCGCGGAAGAGGAAGTCCGGCTCACCGGTGAGACCGGAGCAATAAGTAGTGCGGAAGTCCCCCCACCCCAAGCCCCTTTTGCTCCCAGCAATCTTTCCAAAGAACAACTAGAAGCGTTGGCCGATATGGTTGCCGAGCGCGTGGTTCGCAAGATGGGACACGATTCTATCAAGGAAATCGTTTGGGACGTAGTCCCTGAATTAGCGGAAGCCATGATTAAAAAGAGAATCTACCAACTGGAACAAGCCGTGGACGAGGAATAGAGAGTCCCATGGTTCCCCCGCTTTTTGCTATTATAAAGCTGTGATGGATAAACTGGCTTATCGAAGCCAGGCCGCGAATACCCATTTGAATAGATGACTTGATGAGGTGAACCTTGTTCAAAGGATTCTGTGTTTTCTTCTTTTTTGCCATTCCATGCTGTTTTGCCTTGGAAAATACCCTCCCCAAGGGCCGCATCCAATTTCGAACCGTCTTTCGGATCCTGGCCGCCGATGAATACCTCAATCACGATGAAGTGGCCATTATTCCCAACCTCGGCCTTTCGCCTGCCGATTACGAGGACAACAACGGGTCCTTGGAACTGACTTATGGTTGGACACATGGCGTTGCAATGATCTTCAAGACCGGCTATCGCCGAACATCACTGGACTCCGCCTCCGAATCCGTCACCAACAGTGGTTTTCCAACTGTCTACCTCGGCATCCGGCAAAATTTGAGCCGCCTGGGCCATGCCTCCCGCCTAATGACCGAAACCGGGGTCCATATTCCCATAGAAGCTGACCGGGACGAGGCACTCCCCTTGGATTCGGATGGGATCAGTTGGGACTTCATCATGAGTTACAACCAGGATTTCCTACCAACCACCGGTGGCTACGAAATGGATTTCGGTTACCGTCTCCGCAATGGAGATCACGACGACGAATATTTCTTCGATACCAAGCTCAAGCTCGACTTTCAACGCCTGGTCAAAGCCACCCTTCACTATCACGTCGTGGAAAGCCGCCATGAACGCCGCATCGAATACGACCTGCTTGCCTATCCCAACGAACGAGGTTTTCAGACCCTGGGCCTTGATTTCGAGCGTGCCATCACTCCCCGCTGGCTGCTTGCCCTGGGTTATGAAGATGTGATCAAAGCCCGCAATCAGTTCAAGTCATCCGGGTGGCGCCTCACCGTTACCTGGCGCAATTTTTGACCCAATTAAAAACCCTCGGCCACTCATCCCTATTTTCGGGCCTTGACCTTTTTTGCATTTACGTTAAAATTAATGAGGTGCAAATTTGTCGATCATCATCGAGACCATAAACGGTTCCCTTTATTAACCCAACCGGAAACCTTATATGAAGAAAACCTCGGCCCGATAATAATACAGATAACCATCACGAGGGAGAATTGAAATGACCAATTTGGGTAAAGACCCCGACGAGAACAAAACGATTCCCGACCAGCTCTATAAAATTGCAGAGGAGTCCGAGGGTGGTGCGGCTCGGGTCATGGACCAGGTTGAGATCAGTATAAACAATTTCGAAGAGATCAAGAGGCTGGCCTCTGAACTCCTGGAACGGGTTGCCAAATCGGATGAACTCAACATCACCAAGGACGAGTTGTTCGAGAAGGCCGAAGAAATCCTTAGTTATGCTGAGAATGGACAGGAAAATCTGGACGGTATACTGGATCTCTACCAGTACCAGGACATCATTCGGCAGAAAATGGAGAAGATTGGACACCAGCTCATCGATGTTTCAGAGTACATCAGGAGGAAGCTGGTGCCGGACGTCGCGGAACTCAGTCATATCCCGCCGTCGGGTAAAGATATTTTGGGTCGTAAATCCGAAGATACCGATGCCAGCGTCGAAGATGTGGAAGACATCATCGCCCAATTCCTCAAAAACAAGGTCTGAGCCACTTTTTTCGTGGGGCCAAAGCACGGGACTCCGGCCTTTCCGGAGGAATGTCCCTTTTTAGTCTTCCTGGTCATGAGCTAAACTTTATACTTTTTCAAGCAGGCCCGGTCTCCATTTCCAGGTGGAACCGGATCAACAGGGAAGATGGCTGCCCTGTTGTGGACTCCTGCTCCGACATCCAAATTTCCCCGACACCCTCTCCCCAATTTCAACCTGACTCCTTTAAGAGACGAAACCACGAAACACCATATCCCGACACTACCCCCTATTTGTCAGAAATTTTTCGGCGTGTCCACTCCGGTCATGGAACCATTCTGCCCTGGCCAGGCTCAGGATCGGGTGGTGGTCCACTCAGGAAAAATATCTGACCAGTTAGGTTGGCTTTTGGAGAAATAACGTTGATTGGTTGTTTTTTATTGCATTTCTGGAAATCATAAACTATATTCTAACTGTATTCAGATGAAAGGCAGGTGCTAAAAGCACGATTTTGATTCAGGCCCATCTTCAAAAGCCGCGAAGAAGACGGTAAGAAAAAGCTGCCCGGATTCTGGAAAGGGGGATTTCAAAATTCCCCCACCGAAGCAAAGGATAATTATTTCATGGAGGTGTTAGATGAAAAAAGTAGCATGCTGGCTTTTATTTCCCTTGTTGATCTTGTCGGGATTCGCGCAAGAAGGCTCCCAGAAGATGAGCGCCGAGCAGGAAGAAATGATGGCCGCCTGGATGAAGATTGCAGCACCGGGTGACCATCATAAACATCTGGAACATATGGCGGGGGCTTGGACTGTTTCGGGGAAATACCGCATGGGCCCAGATGCCCCCTGGACCGAGACCAATGGCAAAAGCAAATCCGAGCTTATTTTAGGTGGCCGGTACTTGGAACAAAAGTTCTATGGCGATTCCATTATGGGCATGCCTCCCTTTGAAGGCCGGGGCCTCCTCGGTTTTGACAACAACAAAAAAAAGTACACTTCAAATTGGGTGGATAATATGAGTACCCTGAACCTTGCAGGTGAAGGCACCTGTGACGGGACCCATAAAACCATCACCTTTACCGCCCCTTACGACGATCCCTTCACTCAAACCAAGAAAACTTCGAGAACCGTACTCAAGGTGATCGATCATGACACACATATCATGGAAATGTATGAAAGTGGGCCGGACGGCAAAGAATTCCAAAACATGGTGCTCACCTATACCCGGAAAAAATCAACTTGATAAATAGGCCAGGTGGTTCTAATCGACCTCATACCCAGTTCAGATTCCCACGAGAAAGCAGGGTATTTTCTCGAAAGAGGTCAAGCTGTAAAAATGTTGAAGGCGGGAGGTCTTGACTTCCCGCCTCCAACCGATCAACCGAAGGCCCACACAGGTTTTTTTATGACCTTGATATGATTCACCTGACCTTCCAACAGACCATTACTCCAATCCGCAGTCGCGCATGACCTCAAACCAGCTCCGCGTGCTTGCCCCCAACTCACCCGCATGGTCATGGATCCAGGATTCGATAGCTGGGTCCGGCTTCCAAAGGTTACCTGTTCCATCACTGTTCCCATCCCAGCTATTCTCCAATAATTTGGGGACAGGAATTTTCTTTGTAAGAAGGTTCCGGACCCTTCCAAGAGGGTTTTGGGCACGAAAACACTCTAAAAAGGAGGTGTTTTTTGCGTTGTAATGATTTCCGGGTAACCAAAAGGCCCTAATCCTGCCTAAAAAGACCTGACAGACTACCTTTGAAGACGATCATTCAAGCATGAGGGACGTTCATCCTATCCAATGGCAACGATATTGTTCCCGACACGCTCGTTTGTCTTGGCTTTGCGTCGCTTATCGTAAACAAAAGTAACAACATTTAAGTGTGGTGTAAGGTCTTCCTGGTCTGCACGTT
>JACLAC010005778.1_pt1 | contig 10434 bp, 4 predicted proteins | sample 8027881 | NCBI WGS metagenome assembly JACLAC01 (sample SAMN15725517, study PRJNA655200) | protist metagenome | isolation source: fluorescence activated cell sorting (FACS) single amplified genomes of... | place: Spain: Blaines Bay Microbial Observatory, Mediterranean Sea | collected 2016-01-19 | reverse complement strand
CTTGGCATGGTGTACCTAAACGCACAAGAGTATTCCAAAGCCATTGAAGAACTGCAACAAGCCACAAAACTTATACCCAAGGAACCACCTGTCTTCTATCTATTAGGCAAAGCATATATGGCTATAGGAAGGCTATCAGAAGCTGCTGAAGCATTCCATGCTACCTTGCAGCTCGATCCGAATAAAGCCGAAGTACATGATAAATTAGGCCTGATTTATACCGAACAATCTCTCGCTTTATTAGGAGCAGTAATGGCAGATCAAGATAAGTTGGCAACTGCTGTTGATGCCCACCGTAAAGCCGTCACCCTAGATGCTGATAATGGTTGGTACCAGCACAACCTCGGTATGGCCTATGAACGCCAGAGAAAATACGACGAAGCTGCTGAACAATACCGTAACACCCTTACTATAGATCCCGATTTAGCCTATACCCACTATCGTCTTGGAATGATCTACTCCAGACGCAAAAAATACGATGCTGCTATTGCAGCCTATAAATCCGCCATACGACTTGAATCAGATAATTCCGTTTTCCAGTACGCCCTTGGTGCGGTTTTGGCCAAAGTTACCAAGAACACCGAAGCTGCCGAACAATTCAACAAAGCTATTGAGCTCGATTATTATAATGCTGAAGCACATTTCGGACTGGCCAATATCTATTTGAAACAGGGGAACCATGCTGCTGGCATGGCGGCAATGGAGATTTTCAAAAAGTTACGTGAGGGAAATATAACAGACCTAGAACAAAGAGTTGCTCTTGTACCTGACAATCCAGTATACCACTACGAATTAGCCTTACATTACAGCAAACAAGATCGCCCCATAAACGCAATTAACGAATATAAACTCGCCATCGGCCTTGATCCGCATAACCCTGAGTACCATCTTCGGCTAAATGAGGCCTACATAAAAGCCGGCAGGTATCAAGAAGCAGAAAAGGAACGGGAAATTTTCCAAAAGCTTCAACACAATATAGATCAACTGGCTAAATAGGACAGCTATAAGCATGCTCTCAGTTAAAAGTAAAAAATCCATTCAAGCTCTTCGTCAGCACCGTTCTATACTTATCTCCCTCTTTTTATTGTTCCTCGTTACTACTGATCTTGCACTCGCAATAGATCAGCAAGCAACACATCGCGTCACATTCGTAGATATAGCTGCAGAGCTAGGCGTTGATCTACAAAATATTACCGGCGATAGCGAACAAACATATATTGTTGATACAATGATGGGAGGATCGGCATTTCTTGATTATGACCAAGACGGCGATTTAGATCTGTATATATTGAACGGCTCAAAAGTAGTGGGATTTGCAGAGGGCAACTATCCACGCAATGCTTTTTATAGAAACGATGGGACCGCATTTACAGATATAACACAAGCAACAGGATTGGGAGATACTGGTTGGGGAATGGGCTGTACCGTCGCCGATTACGATAACGACGGAGACCCAGATATTTATATCACTAATTACGGCAAGAACGTCCTGTATAATAACCAGGGCGACGGTACTTTTAAGGATGTCACAGACTATGCAGCAGTAGGAGACGATGGATTTGGTACAGGATGCACATTTTTTGACTATAACAGCGACGGGTATCTGGACCTGTACGTAGCTAATTATGTCGATTTCAAACACTTCATAGATACCACACCTAATAAGTCATATACATGGAAGGGGTTACGTGTCCATTTCGGACCACGTGGCATGAAAGGAGGGGCAGATGTCTTCTACCATAATAACGGTGATGGAACTTTTTCAGACCTAACCTTAGAAGCCCAGCTAGTGGACACCGACAAACTCTACGGTATGGGCGCAAGCAGTGGAGATTACGATAACGACGGCGATCAGGACCTCTTTGTTGCAAACGACACCGGTCCTAACTATCTCTATCAGAACCAAGGTGATGGAACCTTTAAAGAGATAGCCTGGGCAGTCGGCGCAGCCTATAGTGAAAGCGGTGAAGCACAGGGGTGTATGGGAATTGCTTACGGAGATTACGATAATGACGGCTACCAGGATATATTGGTTACCAATTTTTGGGAACAAACCAATACCTTATATCACAACGATGCCGGTACATTTTTTTCTGATCGTAGTTTTGACTCAGGTGTTGGAGAAGCAAGTTTTCGGTTCCTAGCCTGGGGTACCGAATTTTTCGATTTCGACAACGATGGAGATAAAGACCTCTTTGTTGCAAACGGCCATCTTTTTCCACAACTGGATAGGGCGAACTTAGGTGTTAGCTATGCTCAAACCAATCAACTCTTTGAAAATCTGGGAGACGGTAATTTTAATGAAGTATCCCAAAGCTCCGGACAAGGATTAGATGTTAAAAAAGTAAGTAGAGGGGCATCCTTTGGAGATTTCGACAACGATGGCGATATCGACATCTTCGTCCTCAACCTCAATGATCTGCCTACTTTACTACGCAATGAGGGGGGAAATAAAAACAATTGGCTACTAGTCAAAACCGTGGGTACTAAAAGCAATAGAGACGGCATTGGTGCAAAGATAAAGATTCACTACGGTACCCACAGGCAAATAAGCGAAGTTAGAAGTGGCTCCAGTTATCTATCACAAAATGATTTAAGGGTGCACTTTGGCTTGGGCCAAAACGATACAATAGACCTGTTGGAGATAATCTGGCCAAGCGGCCTGATCGACAGATTTAACGACGTATCAACAAATAGAATTATAGTGGTAGAGGAAGGAAAAGGCTTATCTAGTCTGAGCCCATGATGTATAATCGAGTTGGAATCTGCAAAATTAGTTATGTATTGCTTGGCATAGACCAATACCATTCCATTATGGCAAGCATCAAAAAGATCCGAGCAGTTAATTCAAATGCTAGATATAAAGCAATAATATGCACAAAAAAGAAAAAATAATTGACTTAAGTAGAAAAATACCGTCTTTAATTCTACAATAACAATAAAATCTGTTGCAAAATCAATCTGTATGTATTAGATTTCTGCGAAATTGGACTACAATCGTTTGTTTTGTTATTGTGCTCCAATTTATGTTAGGAAAGAAGTAATAGAGAGAAGACCAGAGGATCGACGCCAATCAAAGTCCCCTGGTCTATATCATATAAAATGCACTAATAAAAAATGCACTAATAACAGCCTTTGGGCTTTGCATTCTTAATTATTTTAAGCCCTTTTTTACTAATTAGCAATAGACCCATTAGATAGCACGTTGGATTGAAAACTAGATAATCAAGGATTTTTGAAATAGACTGACGGAAAATGACGCTACATGAAGTATCCATACCGCAGATTATTTTAAAAAAAACGTCTAAAAACTATAGAAAGGAGGCAAAAACACGCTGATAAAGCGATATAATAATCCTCCATGCTATTTATATTCATCAAAATATAAACCATTCCTTAAGAAAAGGATTTTACTTTAATGAAACGAGCATTTTCTGCATTTACAGTGTTGGGATTTTTGCTTTTGACTTTTTCTACCAGTTGGGCACATTTGCGGGCAGATAAAAACTTTGCCGTAGTACAAGTGCCAATCGGTGAAGATGGTGTTAGGGATGTACAGATGGATGGTGATATCGGCGAGTGGGATAACGTCCCTTCGGTCTTTTGGGTGACCCATGAAGATCTGATAGAGACGGTTACGGGCACGCAAGGTGACCCAGATCCATCCAACTTAGCCGAACGCATTATTTTTGGTTGGAGTCCGGAAACCAACCTCTTGTATTTTATGGAAGAAAAGTTTGATGATACCTTTTATGGCACCTTCGACAATAATTTCGATACAGTCGAAATTTGTCTCGATTTTGACCATAGCGGTGACGCCATTTTTGCTAATGTTGCATCAGCAGATCTAGATCCGGAACGTTGGGAAGGCGCTGGCGCACAGAATTATCGTTACCAGTTGCATCAGGAAAATCACATGTGGCTTTGGGGCGCAGCTTCATGGGCCGGTGTGGAGCCGTACAGTGGTGCAAAATGGAGCTTTGATGGCGATATAAACGGCGGTTCCGGTACGCTGTACATGGAAAATTGGTTTACCCCCTTTGACGACTTGCCGACTAGTTCAACTGGTATAGATGATGAAGGTGTGATCACCCATACCATGGTCGCCGGTGAGATTATGGGTATTGGCTTTGCTGTTCAAGATGATGATAATGGCTCTGAAGGTAGTTATAACGGCTATTGGACCAATAGTGGCGATACGGAACTTTACTTCAAAGCAACCGCATTCGTCGATTACGTCCTGCTTCCCTATGATGAAACAATGTGGGTAGCTGGTGAAAACGTCGCTTCAGCAGTTGAATCAGATAGCTGGGGTCGTATCAAATCTGGTTTCTCTCATTAGGTAAAAAGTAGATATAGTAAGAGGGGGGGCGAAGTTTTTATCTTCACCCCCCTTTTTAAATGAACCGGATCAACGAATGGGTATAACTACATTGCGGTCAGTAAGACTATCCCTATTAGCTTTAATAGGTTTTATACTGTTAACGCAAAATGCTTCCGGTGTGGTACTTTACAGAATCGGCTCACCCTTTTCCGCCGTAGAAAAAGACAGCCTTGAGAATATTGGCATTGACTTCAAAGAAATTAATTGGTCAGCCGCGCAATTGACCGATGCTCTCGAAACAGATTCTCTAGCCGCAGGTTCACTACAACCCAATTTTTTCGCCGAAGATGAAGATATCGCCGCATCCTTACTAGACAGAGGAGGGTGGGTAAAAGTTGAAATTTTTGCCAGCGAAAATAACCTAGTTGGAAAAGTACTAATAGATAAAGATCCAACCACATCATATAGTTGGTCAGAGATCGAAACTGGAAATTTCGTGCGCATTAGACGCGAAAAAACAACGTTTAATTTGGGCGGAGAGTTCCTTATTAGAGAAGTGAAATTACGACCATTAGCAGAGAAACCAGAGCATTTCTTAGAACGTTTTACCCTTGGTAGCTCTCCACCTTTTTCGGCCTTTCGAACTCCGACTTTTCCAACTTTAGTTGAAATAAAAGAGAATACCGAGCCCGATATTAGCATACCTATAGACCCACCCATAACAACAAGCTTTGTCCAATTAGTGATTATACGCGAATCTCCCAAAGAAGTGGGACTTGCCGCTTTTGAGATTTTTGGTGGCGGCTTCGTTAGCCAATCCTCATACGAATCTGATGTAATAAAACTGGATGACAACGCTAGTTGGGGCCAACTTCGTTGGAAAGGACGACAGGACCCGGGCGCGCGTGTCGATATCCGTACTCGAACAGGTACAGACCCGCAACCAAATCTTTTTTGGGCACTCAGAACCGAGCAGCAGGATAGCATACAGTATCTTCAAGGCGGCGGTGACCTGAGTCTAACAGAGTATAAAAAACGCTATGACAAAATAGAAGATGACTTTAAACCTACGGATTCTAAAGATTGGATCAGCGTTGATACAGAAAACTGGAGTTATTGGTCTAGTCCCTATCTATTTGAAAATTCAGGAAATGAAATTGTTTCTCCTGGTCCGCGCCAGTACTTTCAGGTCAAAGCAGATTTTTTGTCGACGGTAGATGCCGGAGGAAAAATCGATTATATCGAATTTTCCGCTTCTGTGCCGCCGGCAGTGCGTAGCGTAATAGCCGAAATTTCTCCCATAGAAACCACAGTTGGCGAACCAACGCATTTCACCTATTACATCAAGCCAACCATACGGTCTGGAGACAGCGGTTTTAATGGGGTTGAAATCACCACACCCTCTGGAGTCATCTCGATTGATTCGCTCCGCCTAGACGGAGTTAATCAGGATAACTTCACCTCTACAATAAAAGCAAACGGCCTAGGTTTTGAGATCGTCCTCCCAAGAAAATTAGAACCTACAGACAGTGGTGCCTTGATTGAAGTGGTCTTTAATGCTCTTGTATTGAGAGAAGTGGGCACTCTGTTTAATGCCAAAATCTTCGACACTACAAGACCAAATGAGATACGCCAACAAATCAACCCAGGCAATGCAGCGGATGAGGTAGAAGGAGATTTATTATCGGTGAAAACTTCTTTAACCCGATCGTTACTCTTCTCCCCACAGATCGCGCCAAACCCCTTTACACCAAATAACGATAATATTAATGATACCATGACGCTATCTTACACGCTTTTGCGTGTAACTACTCCCATCCCAATTACTATTAAAATATTTGATCTCTCTGGTCAGCTTGTAAAGCACCTCTATAATGGCAATGACTCTATTGGAGAATATACCCATTCTTGGGATGGTAAAGATAACTTTAATAAAGCTGTAGCACCTGGAATATATCTGTATCAAATAACAGCAGACCTACAGTCTGGTCAGGAAATTCAAAATGGTATTGTTTCCATTGTTTATTGATTTCAAATGGCAGCATAGATCGATGCCCCAATCGACCTATGACAAAGGACATTTAAGTCGATGAGAACACCTCTAGCCTGTTCTTTATTGCCTATGGCTCTGGGAGTGTTGTGCATCAACACTGCCCTTTCAGGTCAGAATGGATATTCTATCCAGAACGGCAAGGTCATCGTCAATACCTCAGAGCACTGGTCCCAATGGCAAACTGTTGCTAAAACAATCCAGATTACTGATGAAGGTGTTCAACCGACTTTTATCCGTAAGAATACAACAGTAGAGATAGATGGTGCAAAAGTGCTAACCCCAGGCATCAACGCCGTTGCCAATGCCGCTGAATTCAACGGCGGCATCTTAGATGCGGGTTCCAATTTATTGGATGCTGCCGACTTGATGGATGGAAGGATGGACACTTTTTGGGAGCCAGATCTATCTGACCCTTTACGAGATTGGTGGGTACAAATCGACTTAGGACGGATCGTATCCGCTAGCAAGATAATCCTTAAGTTTGTTGAAGAAGATCTGGGCGACCCATTCCTGCAATTCAAAGTCAGCACATCACAAGGCGAGCGACTGCTTGGCCCGCTTATATTTAGAAAGCGCTTCAGTACCAACAGCCCGATCAAAAGCAAGAGAGAATTTGAGATTGATTTAACCAGTCAACTACCCACAAAATGGCCATTGGTGCGTGGAGACTTCACCGGTGACGTGATCAGATATGTAAATATTGGTATTACCGACAGCGATTTTAACAAGGCAAGACAGGTTTCACAGACTACCTATGAGAGCCTTGGACCCAACAAACAAGGCGATATAGAATACTTCCGACAGGAGGCTTCGGGGAGGCTCCGATTATTAGAAGGTAGAGAGGATTGGGATGCTCTTGAGAATACAGATAAGCAAGGGCCGATAATCTATTACCGCAAAGAATTGCCCAGACTAGCTGAAATAGAGGTATGGTCAATTGGTGATAATATCGGCATCGGCGTATTAGAGCGCGGGGGTAGTGTGACGAGCTTTGAAAATAACGGTGCCGAAGGAGTCGTGGTCGATGGGGACATATACAGTACAGTTACGACACCGTATTGGCCCGCCCAAGGGGGATATAATCCAGACCGTTTACTACCCTCCGAACCGCCTATCGTTGAACGTGAGTTAATTATAGATCTAGCCGGTGCCTTCTTCTTAGATAATATCCGTACTCTACAAGCTAGTAGCAGTCCACCGGGTGCCTTCAGAGCCTATAGAATCCAGTTATCAGATGGCTCGACCAATGCCGGCGGCAGTTTAGCCTGGAAAACTATTGGCGGCTACGAAAATATCTCCGGTAGCGAAAAATATCACGATTTTAAATTTCCTATCAGTAAAGTAAAATACTTTTCCTTTACCTATAGACTCCACGTAAGAGGGGGTCGCCACGGTTTATCGGAAGTGCAATTATTTGGCGAAGGCTTTATGCCCGAAACCCAAATCACTTCTGTTTTTCCAGGAGATTCTCCTTTTATTGAATTGGGTAATAAGGCCAAAAATCTAGCGTCAATCGAATGGGATGCAGACATTCCGCCTAACACCGATATCATCTTGCAAACTAAGACCGGCGACACGGTTAATCAAATAACTCAATACTTCAAAAAAAACGGGGAATTATATCCAGGCACAGCAGAAGAAGCGGCCGCCGCGCACGCTTCAGATTTAAAGTTCTTTGGTGAGGCCTCCGTAGGACCTGTCATAATCGAAACTATTCCAGGCGACGATTGGAGTGGTTGGAGCCAGCGCTATTTCAACTCAGGTGATAAAATCTCCTCACCCAGTCCTAGGAAATATGTCGCTATCCGCGCCACCTTATTAACGGACGATCCCCTCATTGCACCTACCTTGCATTCTATACAATTAAATTTTGTCACACCGGTAAACAAAAGTGTCATTGGCGAGATACTACCTTTCCAGTTAGAGACGATCGGTACTAAACAACAGTTTTCCTATTTCATTCGTTCCACTTTCAATGCTGACAGCAGGGGCTTTGACGATATTCTCATTGAGGCACCAAAAGGTGTTAAATTACAGTTCAAACAAGCCACGGTTGATGTAACAGGACAAACAAAAGTAAGCTATACCGCTGCAAGTGAAGCATTTAGTGTAATTCGGGATGACGCTGATTCTCTTTGGATCCGGCTTCCTGCTCCCATTAAAACGACCAGTGGAACAGCATTAACCGAACTACAATTTGAAGCGACTATTTTTGGCTTTGCCACGTACTTCAATGGCTATACTGGGAATTCTGCTTTTGAGAAATCATGGCAACGAGTGGAAGACGGTGACGCCAACGGCATTACAGATAGCGAGCGCACCGCTGTGTTGGCGCTTAAAAAAGGGGATATATTGGGTGATATCGATTTAAAACGCCAAATTATCACTCCTAACAATGATGGCATCAATGACGTAATAGAAGTGGATTTCTCACTGATGCGTCTTAGTTCCTCAACCGCTTTAACTGCACAGATCTATGATCTGAGCGGTCGGCTTATACGACAAGTACGGAATGAGTCCATCACCGCCGGGCGCCATACCGTGGCCTGGACAGGAATAGATGACTCTGGTGCTCTAGTCCCCCCTGGCATCTATCTACTAAGAATAGATATTGATGTCGATTCAAACTCTAGTAAAAGTACTACGGCCAACCACCTAGTTCATGTTACCTATTAAGGTATTAGGGAGAGATAGGGTGAAGGGGATACAACAGTACAAAGCTTCGTTAGAAGAAAATTCCAACCCGTGGCAGGTAGCCCAACAACGGATACCATCCAGACCACATCAGGCAGGAATTTTGAAACCGTTTATCACCTTCTTTATTGCCACGTTAGGTGGTTTGCTGCCAGCGGCTTACGGAGAGACAATCATCATTGGCGGTAGTCCAGGTAGCCTGACATGGGATAGTCAGTATACTGAAATATCGGTGATTGATTTTGATACCAATCCCGGCCAAATTCAACCCGCTCAAAACGGCCCCGAAGACAATATTTCTTTAAAGCTTATTGAACGTGGGGGAGTCGTCACCTCACCCAATGCAAGGATCGTACTTGAAACATCACAAAGTGCCCTTAAGGGTGAATTAAACCATATGGTCAGTGGTGATACAACCAAGGCTTTTGAAGTTAAGGGCGTTTCTGCGATTGGCATCATTTTTAGGATTGACCTAGGAGAGCCTTTTGGCGTTAACAGGATTAAATTTTTCCCAAGAGCAGGGTTTGAAGAATTTCTCCTAAGAGGCTTTGAGATTTTTCTCAATGATGGCAGCGAAGAACAGAAAACCTTAGCAGGCACACCAGACCTCAAGCTTTTTAAGACCGTAGAACGCAATATAGAATCAACTGTTGACCTAAACATTCCACTCCAATTTATCCGTTTTATAGAAGTAAGACAGTTGGTAAGGGGTGAATGGGAGATTGACGAATTCCAAGTTTTTGGCGCCGGCTTCGCGTCCTCAGCATCATACACCTCAAAGGTTTTCGATCAAAGACAAGCGGCTGTCTTCGGAGACATTATATGGTCTAAAGGTAGTATTGGGGAACCTAGCAAAGCAAATGTCACTATATCATCCCGCAGTGGTAGTACTGCGGACCCCACAGATTCGCTTTCCTGGAGTGCATGGTCTCCACCCTATCCAGCCGGTGTCCGTAGCAAAATTATATCTCCGGCTCCACGCCGCTATTTCCAGTTTCGTTTTGATTTTCAAACCAGTGATATTCATTCTGCAGCAACAGTCGATTCTCTTGCTTTTGAAGTTTCTTCTTCACTAGCAGATTCGCTACTAGGTGAAATATGGCCACAGAACGCCCTGATCGGCCAAAATACTACATTGACCTATACTCTACGAAGCCATAACAGCCGCGGTTTTGATCGCCTTGAAATAAAAACATTAGCTCCAGTAAATTTGGTACAGTCCGTGCAAATTGACGGTGAGAATGTCGAGTGGGAAAAAGTGGATACTGAGAACGGCGTACAAATCGGTTTCCCTCGGATAATAGGTAACAAAATCCTAAGAGTGATCTTTGAAAACGTAGCGTTACAGTACAATACTGTATTC
>JACLAC010022313.1_pt1 | contig 10437 bp, 5 predicted proteins | sample 8027881 | NCBI WGS metagenome assembly JACLAC01 (sample SAMN15725517, study PRJNA655200) | protist metagenome | isolation source: fluorescence activated cell sorting (FACS) single amplified genomes of... | place: Spain: Blaines Bay Microbial Observatory, Mediterranean Sea | collected 2016-01-19 | reverse complement strand
GCGAAGAAAAAGGCGGATGAAGCTATGGAAAAAGAGAGGAGAAGAAAAGCATTAGAAAAGGAACGAGAAAAGAACAGGGAAAAGAAAAGAAAAGCATTGGAGAAAGAAAGAAGAAGAAAAGAGAAATTGAAAAGAAAAGAAAAGAGGAGAAGGGAAAGGGAAAAACGACGTGAAGAGAAAAAGAAAGAACAAGAGAAAAAACGAGCTGAAAAGAAAAAAGCTAAATTGCAATTTTTGCAAGCACAGAAAGAATTTGAAAAAACTGCCTTTATTAATAGGCCGGACGTATTAGATGGAATAGTTGAGGAGTTAAAAATGTTTTTCCCAAACGAGGATAATGATGATAATAACAGTAGCAATAGTTCTTCCGTTACTGATACCGAAACGTTTTATCAAAAAATTGAATTCAAAATTAGGAGAACTTTGTTGGACATACAAATAAAGGATCGTAAAGATATTAATAATCGTGAATTTCTTCGCAAATTTCCTTTGGAAGATGCTATGTTACTACGAGAATGTATATTGATTGAGGAAATGAATTCTGATGTGAACCCTCTTCCCAGTTGTGCTATGTGCGGTGAAATCGATGGTGGGTATTATAGAAACGATCGAATACATCCAGACTCACGCGTTCATTGTCATGGTTGTGGTAATTCTTACCATGTTTCATGTGCTCATCGATACAATGAACAGTATGAATATACAAACAAATATTTTTGCCCACTCTGCTCTGACAGTAAACTTTTAAACAAGTATGTCGTAGCGGGCGACATGAATGGAGTGGCAACACTTTTAAAATCAAGATGTGTTTCGCCATTTACGTCGCTTTTAAAAAATAATTACAATGGTTCAAAGGCGCGCAATATCGAAGAATTTTCCCCAAATGCCATAGTTTTAGCTTCCGAAAGGGGAAATATCGACATGCTTTTATTGCTGCTATCACCATTTTTGAATTCACCGCATCATCATGACGTTATCAACTTTATGATACCACCAAGTATAATTAATCGCAGATATGGTAATTTCCATTTCAATGCATTGGAATCATCTGTATCACGGGGCAATGTTGAAACGACATTACAATTGATGAATTACGGGGCAACAGCTCAAGATACAACTAGCTCTCCTATAAGCAATAGTATTACATTACGGGATAAAAATTTAAAAGGGAATGTGAAACATTTAGATTTTTCAAAAGGTATGGAAAGAGGTTCTACAATGTGGGAATCTGAAGATGCAAAAAATAAATATAATAAAACAATCATGGAGCCACTTGGCAATGGGCCAGTCGTTTATATTAAGAAAAATGTAGTTTATTCCGATGTCTATTTAGATTTATGTTCCCGGACTCCACCAAAAGCTTGCCAATGTCATGATGGAAGTGGAAAGCTGTGTAAACCTATATTTGAAGAATATAGACGTAATGAGCAACAATGTGCGCATAGGAAACAAGGTGGTGCATACGTGCAATGCAACTATACATGTCCTTGTTCTAGTTGGGTTCCAGGCAGTATACACCAACCATCGGTGGGTAAATTTGAGGATTGCGGAAGACGTCCTTTAGATCAAGGCGTTACTACACATTTGCAAATTATGGAGGATGGTGGAAAAGGTTTTGGGATAAAAATTTTACAGGACGTGGAAGAAAATCAATTTATTTGTGAATATGTTGGCGAGCTAATATCTACTAAAGAGATGGAAAAACGGGATAACGTATCTTACACGTGGTCAATCGAAGCAAATATACATATTGACGCGATAAAATATAGGAATATTGCTGGTTTTGTAAATCATCGTTGTAAAAATTACAACCTTGAACCAAGGAAAATTTTGAGCCACCAAGGACACCCAAGAATTGCATTTGTAGCTAATCGCAAGATTAAGGCAGGTGAAATATTAACTACAAATTATTGGAAAGGAAATATAAAGTCAGGCAAGAGTACAAGTCTTTTTGATAATTGTTTGTGTGGGGATTGCAACGGAAATAATGATGGGGCCCGTGAGGATTCCTGTGTTTCACCATTGTCCGTGACCTCATCAACATCTACGACGACGACAACGACGACAACAACTACTGCTAAAAATATGATGGATGGTAGTGGTGGTAGTAGTAATAGTAGTGGCAATAGGAGAAGTAATGGTGATGATGACAGTCGTAATTCCGATTCGTCTGGTATAATCGATGCGTATGATGATATAAGAGTGCGAAGAAATACATCCAGAGTTGCTGTTAGTAAAAATAGGTGTGAAAGATGCAATGTTCATTTAAATGATTTAGAAATAGTAAACCGCACTGGTAGTTACAATTCGTATTGTTTAAAATGTATCGAACGATTGAATAGTTCTAGGCAAGCTATATTAAGAAAGACTGGTGTAATACAATGCAAAGATTCTAGTGATAGTGATGATGGATTCTGCACCGAAGATCTTGCTTTAAGCGAACAATCAAACGAAGAGGAGGAGGAGGAAGAAGAAGAAGAAGAAAGCAGTGAGGAAGAAAGCAGTGAAGAATCTGAACTATCTGAACAAGAAAGCGAAGAAGGTGAAGAAGATGAGGAAGAAGAAGATGATGATGGTGGTGGTGGTGGTGATGATGATCAAGAGGAGGAGAAGGAACTGGAAGGAGAGGAAAACATGGAGGAGGAAGTAGAAGAGGAGTATAATGATAACGATGGAGACTTCTCTACAATTTTGGAAGAGAAACGGGATGAAAATAATTTAGCAGAAGATGAAGGCGATTCCAGTATTGATGAGGAAAATGAAGAAGACGATAACAATAATGTAATTAATTTAGTAAAAGATGATTATAGCAATGACAATATAAGTAACGACTTGGATGGCGGTAGTGTCAATGATATTGCAATTAGTGGTGGTGGTGGTGGTAATAAGCATAATAACAACAACGTTGGGAAATTGTCTTCAGCGTCATCGTCATCTTTGTTGCCTGGAAATTTGCTTAAATCATCTTCATCTTCATCATCCTCATCAACCAGGAAAGTAGGATCTAGGAGAAGTTCTCGCACTAGATATGAGACAGGACAAATAGTTCAATGTAGCTGGGGACCAGAATGGATTAAAGCAAAAATAATTACCATGTTATATGATGGTCGATTTGTTGTTCGATATTTAGATGGTAGTAATGATGAGCGAACAGTAATTCGTGAGCAATTGCATGATATTAATACAAAGGCCCCATCCAGATATTGGTCTGGGAAAGGGGAAAATGTGGCTAAAAAAAGAATAAGTAGGCGAACTAGCTTTTCGGAAGGTCAAAAGTTATATATCAAGTATGATGGGAATTGGCACAAAGGAGTGATCATTAATAAATTTTTTGATGGCACTTTTGAGGTTCAATACGATGAGGATTTGGTGACGAAAAGAGTCACCCGTGATAGTTTACACCCATTAGGATCTCCACCTCCAAGTATAGGTGGTGAAATTATTGATTTATCTAATAGCACATCTGAAGATAGTAGCAGTGAGGGTAGTGATGATGAAGAAGAGGATGCGGAAGAGAATAGTAATGGTTCTTCGTCAAGTTCTTCAACAAAGAAAAAAAATGGTAATTTGTTAACAGTTGATGAGGTAAAGGCAAGGGAAGTTGGACGTGTCCAATTTGGCATGGATGAAGTATGTGAAAAGTTGGGAGCAAAAAGCTGTGTGGGATTTGTGTACAAGAATCTGAAAACATCTTTAGTTAAGAAAGGTAAAATTTTACCAAGTGGGCTCGTTCAAAGCGATGATGATGATCCTGTTCCAACTACAGCTTGGCTCAGAACAAACTTCCCAAGGAGCTTTGCATCAGATTTTAAATTTCGGAGATGTTTTCTTGTAAATGTAGATGGTAAAAAATTACCAAATAAATTAGATCTATATGCATTTAGAAGAGGTGTGTCGCTAACAAGTAATGATACAGACGAGGAAACAGAGTTAAATGACGATAATGATGGTTCATCAAAAACAGGTCACAATTTTTCTACAAATGGTAAAGCTACTACGGAGGTCCTTAATAGTAATAACACTCGAATACGACAAAACGCACGAACAATACGGAAAAACGCCTTTAACCAAATTTTTAGTACATTTTGTGCAAAGAAATATTTAGGAATAGAATATACATGCATAAATAGAGTTTTCGAAGGAAAAATGAATATAGATGGGCAAATGATTGGGGTTAATAATTCATTAATGGAGCCAACTCAATGGGAATCAAAAGTTGTTCACTCCAAAGCAAAGTATTTTGACAAATATGCTTCTATTGTTAGTGTAGATGGGAGAAAGCTTAGTAGCAAATATAATATATTAAATTTAAGACGTGGTTCCTTAACAGTAGAAGACTGCGATATTGTAAAAGACGATGAAGATAGTGACAAGGAGCTAGAATTAAATAACAATGATAATTGTTCATTCTCATCTACAACAAAGAAACGAAAAAATGTATATAACAAATCACATGATAAAGATGGCGATTCTTCTGGTTCAACAAAGAGACGAAGACGGAAGAGTTGAAAAAATAATTTTAAATACGAAAGGAGTATGATATATCAAAAATATATACTTGGTACATTTTTTATACGAACGTCGTGTATATAAATTCTTTTTTCTACAGCAGCAGAGGTTGTTTTTTAAAGTATTAACCGATTCGGTTCGAAAGTACTCTTTCGTATTCATAAAAAAAACTTATTACGCTTCGTATATTTTTAGGGAATAAAACCAAAATACTTCGAGGTAGATAAAAAATATATTTTCACATTGTTGGCATCCCTCCAATTTTATCGCCTGATAACCACCTGACACGTTTTCCTTTAAGCCACGCGCCTTCTCTAAATATACCATTTGTAAACCGATAACGTCCATTTCCATCTTCTAAATTATTTTTAAAGAAGCCGCTAAATTTTTCTCCATTTTTAAATGTCATATTTCCTCTCCCCTCACGAACACCTTTAACGAATTCACCATCATACAATCTACCATCCGCAAATGCATAAACACCTCTACCATGCATGAAACCATCTTTATGCATACCTTCATATGAATCTCCACGATGAAAAATCATTTTGCCTTGTCCGTGTTTTCTACCATTTTTATAACCACCCTCATAAATTCCGATTTGATTAAAAAATTTGCCAATACCATCGTATTTATCTTTTTTAAAATCTCCAATATATTTATCATTGTTTTTAAATGTTTCTGTTCCTTTACCATGTTTTAAACTTCTTACATATTCTCCGCGATATGTATATTTTCCACGTTGGGTTTGATAAATACCACTTCCCCATCGGTATCCATGACGAAATTCGCCGTCGTATGAATCACCATTTATAAACGTCAATTTTCCTTTTCCATGACGGATGTTCTCAACTAAATCACCTTCAAATTTGCCATCAAATAAATTTTTATTTTTTGCTGCTTTTTTCTTTTTTTTCCTCAATGTTGACCTACGTCTTGACTTATTTTTACCACTTTTTGACGTAGGAGATTTTGATCTAGATTTTTTCTTTCCTTTCGATTTTGGTGATGATAATGGCGAGACTGTGTCATCGCCTTCATGATCATCCTCTTCGTCATTTTCCTCCTCTTTTGTATTTATTTCTAATAATTTTGTTGTTGATGTTTCATTTTCTTCATCCTCTTTTGTCTCATCAATTTCATCTATATTTACTTTCTCTTCCGACATTATTGATTAGTTCCTTGGCTTCTTTTATAGCTTTTTAACATTTATATCTCGTTTCGATTGATGTATATTATTTTTTCTTTTGAGTAGTCTGCATCTATCCATTCCATTCATACATTTGATTTTCCATTAAATATGTACAACAACATATATATCATTCATATATAAATTATTTTTATTATCTATAAAAAAACTATTATTAATTATAATATTTTCAACAAAGTGTAGCGTAATGATATGACAGTGCTAAAATATAATAACCAACCGTTAATAATAATTATGAAATTTATATGAAAATAATATATATATATGTAATACATGGAACAGCCGACGATATATTTACATTTACAAATATATCTAGTTTTTATTTGCAATAAAATACTATTGTCATCATGTTATCATCTATTGCTCAACGTTTAATGTCGTCTATGATTGTGGTATTGTTGATAGTTGAAATTGTATATACATGGGCACATCCTAGATTTCAAAAAGAATTACCAAACATTGCAAACGGTGAGTCCATACCTGGAAAAGCAGTACTTGGGCATACAAAATATATACAAGATTTAGATGCATTTGGTGAGGCGTTTCGGAAAGCAGGTTTTAGATGGACAAAAGAATTTTGTGAAGAAGATTCAGATGGTGATGGACAGTCCAATGGACACGAACTTGGAGATCCTTTTTGTTGCTACATCAAAGTAAGTTCATTTTACATATATTTCTTTACTTTATATTTTATCATCAAACTGACATTACGTTTGCTTTTTGATCCACATCATCGTGGTTTTATAATATATATATATACACATACGAATATATTAAGGATGATACTACTAGATATAGAGGTGCGACAAATTTTGAATTGAGTGACCCAGGAAATGCAGAAAGCAAATCGAAGCGTGCAGCTCCATGTGAATTTTGTGTTGATAAATGTGCTGATAATGGGGCAACAAATCGTTTTCCTAATTCTAAAAAAATCATTTATTCTGTTGTAATTGTTATTATCATAACATTATCATGATGAGAGAGAGATCTGTGTTTGTCACGTATCGATCGTACGAACGAAGATTAAAATCATGTTTGGTGTGCGTGTGTGTGTGTGTGTATTCGTATTTATGTATAATATAAAATAAATAGTATTCATTAAGATATAAATATAAATACATATATTTGAGATGTATTATCGAACTTCGTGCGTCCACCAAATAGAAATAATTGTATACGAAGTACACATCATTCACATGTTTCTTCTTATTCCTTCTTCTCCGTTTTTTCCTCTGCCATTTCATTTTTAAATTTATCTTCTGCATCTGTTTTAGCATTACTGGCTAATGCTTTCTCTTGATTTTCCATCATATTGCTTATTAAATCATTCCACATTTCAGTTATTTGTGTATTTTTCTTTGAACTAATTACATAATGGCTAACTTTGAATTCTTGAGATTGCTTATCCCCGTCTTTTGCTGGTATAGCTCTTAGCTGTCCTTTAATATCGTCTTTTGCACCTACTAAGAAAATAATAGCATTGGGAAGTGCTCTTTTAATTTCATTGTACCAAAATATCATTTCTTTTCTAAAACTATCTACATTTGAACAATCATACATAATTATAGCTGCATGTATTTTATTATAAAATTGCTGTACAATTGGCAAATGCCTTTTACGTCCACTACAAACAGTTATGTTCACCATGACTTTTATCCCATCAACAATTGATTCACGTTCACATGTTTCAACACCTAAATTTTGATTATACGCTGCATTTTCATTATATATATCCTTCGTTAACCTTTCAGCAAATCTTTTTTTACCAGATTTCGGACCACCTAATATTAATACATCAAATGTTTGTATTTGTTCCATTTGTATGATTGATATGGGTTGTATTATATTGACAACAATGTGTGTGTATATATATATATAGTAGACAACAAATATATGTCATCATTCAATCAATGTCATTTTAAAATTAAAGTTTTATTTTTTAACAGTATATTTTGAATATATATATGTTTGTGTCAAAATTCTAGTAACTAACGATTTAGCCGTATTAATACCTTAAAATTGCAATTGAGAAAATGTGCATTTTATTTTGTGAGCTTTGTGCCTTTTATTTTAGTTCTACTGGTATTATAGATTCCCAAAATGAGGTATCTATTTAAATCACAAAAAATATACATTTACACCCCCTCTCTCTGCGAACGCTTCTCTCCGCTCATATAATTATATATAATATATATATATTATTAATATTATATAACATATATATGATGCATATTATATGTTCGTACTATATTTTTTATCTTAAAGAAAGCCAGGGTTCATATGACTCATAGATGACATTTCCAATCTTACAACAGCATCATCATCTACATCTTCTAAATTTTCAATATCCCAATCTTTGTATTTTTCCTTCTTTGCTACAATTTCATCATCATCAATATGAATATCACTACTATTGACATCATAAACTTCCGTCATATCTTTATATTTTTTCTTTTTTGTTCCATTTCCAAAATCATCTTTCTTACATCCATTACGACGACGACGACGTTCCTCTTTACAACGAGAAAATACACGAAATTTTACAAAGAGAAAGCCAAGACCAAATAAAAATATAAATCCAATCAAACTAACAGCTAAATACAATTGCCACGAATTGTCCACAGGTATCCCTTTCCCAGAGCATCTGGACAAATCTTCAGACTTTAAATTGCAATATTCTTTATTATTAATGATTTCGACATGTTTAATTGGCAATGAAACATTTTGGAATCCTTTGCTTGTTGCCAATGTTGTGTTGTCTAGTGAGAAAAATCCTTCATATCTATAAAATGATTCGCACAAATCACATGGTCTTAAATGCGATGTACCGATAATATTTTTTCTCATGCTTCCATCATTACTAATTGCAAATAGTGTACATGTCTCGCTATCAGCAACGGCAATGTATAGTTGCGTATTCAAACCACCCGTTTCATCTAAATCCTTATCATTGATTTGAAATGTTGTAAAAACAGATGCATTGTTCTTTAATATAGATATGGATGAAGATGAAGAACTCAATTCATTCACTTTCAAGATGCGATGATAGCCCATTAAATTTTTTTCCTGTGCACTCAATGCTACCATAATCCGATTTACATTAGTTTTTAAACCAACATTTCGCAACCTAATTTCAATATTATATTGCTTGATCTGCTCTTGCCTCATCGTTACTTGTGTTGCTTTATATTGTGTCACTTGAGCACGATATAGTGCTCCAGCAAACCATGCCATTCGTATGTTCGCTTCAGTATTTACATCGGCATATTCTTCTATTTTATCTGGTGGGGGATAAAATCCATATAAACCACCTAAATCAACATCTAATTCTCCTTCGACGGCTTCCTCATCCGTCGGGCCAGTCTCGGGTGTCAATGCCACGATGCCCTCTTCGCCATACATCCAATCAGACGCATCCCCAGCAGCTGAATATTGCAATATATCAACAACGTTTCCAGTTCTATATTTATTTAGTTCTGCTAATTCTTTGCCAATCTGATGAATATTGATTAATGATGCAACCCATTTCAAACGCCTTTCTTCGCTATGATGTGGGCATGAAAATGGCCAAAATAAATTCCCACCATATGAATGATAATTTAATGCATTGCTAATATTATGCGTGTAAACAAAATCACGGACTGCAAGCGTTTCCGATTCAGAAAATGGCTTTTTCCCACGATATTTTTCTGCACAACCATCATTAGAGCTACTACCATGGCATACTCCACCCTCTGAACTATCATTCCCATTATTATTATTTTTATTACTATTACTACTACCACCATGATCTTTACTATCCCCGTCACAATTTTTTGATGTAGTAGTACCTAAGAAGCAATAATCATAGTTTCGATTAATATCTACCCCATTCTTTTTAGGTTCGTTTATGCAAGTTTCACGAGTGTTTTTCCTATATTTACTTTTACTTATTTTGCCTGTATCAACATTCTTGGAATATCCTGAAGGATTTACAATAGGTATGAACCATAACTGTCGTGCTTCTAATAAACTTGTAACCTCTAAATTACCGGCTTTAAAGCGGTCTCTAATATCACGCAAAGTATATGCTAGCGTCATCATACTCATTGGCTCTCTTCCATGATGCAACGCGGTATATAACGTTGCAGGTGCACATGAATGACATTGCCCAATGCACAATGCTTTGATTACATATTTTTCATCCGTAGACGTTCCTATTTCTATTGGTCCTAAAGAAAACGGGTTTAAATCTCTTCCTATTTGGCCCATAAAATCATACATTTCCTGTACAGTGAGATAACCATTGAATGAGCCTTTTAAAGATAATACAGTTTGTTGTTGCTCGTTTGGCGTGGCATCATCATCATTCTTATCCATATTGTTGATCTGTGTCTATATATACATATATAAATATTTTTGTATACGTTTATCCTAATCTACTATATTTATATACTTTGTTCTTTCGATTCATTCTGTCTTTATACTTCAATGGATTCAAGTACTTTAACTTTGCAAAAAGAACCACAAAAAGAAGAAGAAGAAGAGTTGACGACTGGCCTTTATAAAAGCCTCTCTCCCTATACTCTCTCCCTCTGGTGAACCATGTTTGATAAATAATACACTAACACAGGTAGAGCTAACCAGCTAAGATTCAATCTAACACACACATATTATTAATATCAACACACCATTATACAATATTGTTTGAGAGAGTTGAGCGAAATATTCATAATAAT
>JACLAC010011651.1_pt1 | contig 10437 bp, 7 predicted proteins | sample 8027881 | NCBI WGS metagenome assembly JACLAC01 (sample SAMN15725517, study PRJNA655200) | protist metagenome | isolation source: fluorescence activated cell sorting (FACS) single amplified genomes of... | place: Spain: Blaines Bay Microbial Observatory, Mediterranean Sea | collected 2016-01-19 | reverse complement strand
TAGGACAAACATGTCTCGATCATCGATCGCTGTGGAGCTGTTATTAGCTATAATGACGACATTGTTCGATGCATCTACCTGCTTGACGAAGAAAAGCTGTCCCTGTGAGCTGCTAACTGATGGGAGAGTGCAGGTCACCTCGTGAGAACTGCTGTCCACAAAGACCCACGAATGGGAGCCAAGGGTTGTGTTTGACGACACGGTCTGTGGAGAGCTTGCAAACGTGCCCGTGAGAAGGAAATTTGAGCCACCCGTTACAGGGCCAAGCGACAATTGTTTTTCTATGATGGCGTTGCCATTCACATGTAAATTAGCAGCCGCCGCTGAGTTCATGCCAATACTCAATCCATCTTCATTCAAAGTCATTTCCATATCGCCATCATCATTGATGTCGAAATAAATGTTTCCCGTCGTAGAAGTGACCGAAGCCTCTAGACAGGTGAACAAGAAAAAAAGGACAACGGAATAGGTCTTTAAAAAGTAAATAACGACCTCGCCTTTGATCATTTTTTTCAAACGATAGCTCGTTAAAAACTACAAGGTAGAATCTTCATGTGAAAGTCAAATGAAAAGACAGCTCCATGAACGGATCGAACTATCACTCCTTCACGGTAGCGTCAAATTGTCCCGATATTTTTGTGCCTTCCTCATCATTGAGGATGAGGTCGATTTCACCCTTCAAGATACCGTCTTCCATACTGGTGAACGTGAGTTGCATCTCGTAATCTGATCGAAAAGTTTTGGTCTCCGGAAATCCTTTTCCTTCGACCTTCCAATCCTTATAGATGTGGGGAGTGGAACCTAAATGACCGGGGACGAGGAATTGCTTTCCAACGGGAGAGTTTTCCTTGTCGATGAAAGTCCAGATCTGTAAACTCCGGTCCGAGAAGAACTCATCATCAGATTTGAGCTCCAATATTTTAGTAACGGGGTTCCAAGTGGTCTTCGCCAGCTTGAAGGCTTTAGCGTGAACACTCCCCTCGACAGTTCGTTTTGGAATGGAAACGATTTTCCTAGTAGGTTGCTGCATCTGAACACTGCCTTGTCCCTGCATGTGCTGCTGCATCTGAACACTGCCTTGTCCCTGCATTTGTATCTGCATTTGACCCATGTTTTTAAAGGAATCCAATTCCTCTGGTGACAGATTGACATTCAATATGAGCTGATCCGCTTCGGCAGAAAGGTTCCAATTTTTCTCGTCCAGTTGAAGCATCATCTCCATCAAAAAGCCCAGCTGCATGGAAAACTCGCCCTGGAGCTGGCTGACCTGCTCTGCACTTTTCCAACGGGTCAACAACTCAATGGTTAGCCCTTTAACATCATCGTAATCTACACCAATTTGAGCAGACAAGAGATCTTCGGGCTGAAAAGGCATACCCGACTGTGCGGGAACGGGGGCTTTCCCCTGTGATACCCAATTGAACCAAGCCAACTTTGAAGACGAACTCAAATCACTCTGACCTTCGGCTTCCCCTTTTTGGATGGCGATGACTGACTTCAACATGGCTTCATCGGAGGCCAAGGCCACGATGTGTTCATCGATGGCACAAGCCAAATCTTCTTCTCCAGGCATGGTATAGACGCTCATCCCATCCATCACGGATGGCTGAACGGGAGAGATGAAGGCTTTGGAAAACCACTCCATGGTGGCGGCGGCTGAACCTTTTGTTTTCAATAGGATGAGACCACGGGGCTTCATGGAGTCGCCCTCAAAACTCGCCATAGAGAAAGCCACATCGGCTAGGTGCTCTTGGATCACCTTCAAACCACCTGAGCTTTTGAGCTCCTCGGCCAAGGCTTTGCCTTCGGGGCTGTCACTGATGCTTTCAAGAGCTTTCACTAGCTTTGCTTCGTCCATACTGGACAGGTCTTCTCTAAGCGCTGGAATAGCTAGGAGCTTTTCCAGATTGAAGCCCCCATAGCCCTCGGCTTTTGGCATGTAGCTGAGCAAAGACCTATCTGTTCCTTGGATTTGAGCCGTGACGGCCTGCCCCTGGGACCCTCCCTCCCCTCCTAGGGTAGACCAAATCAAAAAGGAGATCAGTAAGAACCCGCTGAACGTCCCTGCCATGAGGAAAACTATCGGTTTTGCCGAGAGATGTACATCTTTTTTAGAAGGTCGCGTTGCTCGAGAGTCAGATTGGATTGCTTTGGGTTTTGGTGACACGCTTGACCTGCTTTGTTTTCGAGCTTTCGTCGTTGGTCGTTTACGGTTGGCCCCTGTTCTATTCTTTTTTATATGGGTGTTCGACGGCTGTATATCCTCAGAAGTGGCCTGTGGCGTGGCTACCTGCCACGACTCTAAAGAAATGGCCTGTGGCGTGGCCACCTGCCACGACTCTAATGTGGGAATCACAAGTGGAGCCTGACAGCTGGGACATTTCACTCGTTTTCCGGCGTATTTTTCTGTAGTTTTGATGCTCTTCTGACAACTTTTACAGATAACTTTGATGGGCATATAAACTTTCCTTGAACAACTTAAAAAATAAACGCAGTGTTTACAGGAAACAAAAGGAGCCCTGCCTCAATAAACACTTTTAAATAACAAACAACTTTACTCGAGTTGATTTCAAGATCATGCTTTCAATTCATTTCTTGATGATACGAACGTACGGTAAAGCTTAAAATAGCTAATTACCACTATTCCGAATGGAACATGAGAATCTCACCATCGCAATTGTTAATGGATTGGAACTCCATCTTGAGATCACGCATCTGAGCGTGTTCCTCATCACGAAAAAACTGAGCTTAACCTTTATTCTTTAAGGGTTTGTCGCTATACTCCACCCTTTACCCACAAGGTTTGATTTGGCCGTGTTGGCGGAGACCGTCCATGTGCTTTCTGCCGCATTTGTGCCCCCACTGAGCCCCAATGTGCCATTCGATTGCCCTGCAGCATCTATGCTAACCAAAATATTCTCTATGGATTGAGCGCTCAAAGCACAATTCGTAAATGCATTACTAAAATTTGTCGCGGGGCAGTTATCGAAAACATTTCCTGGAAAGGTCGCTAAATTAGTACAACCCTGCCAGCATTGTTGGAAACCCGATGCGTTCGTCACGTTAGCAGAATTTATGACGGGAAAAGAAGTTAATGAAGAGCAGTTTTCCCATGTGTTTTGAAATTTTTGGACCTTTCCCGTATCTAATGTAGGGGCTGTTAGCAAACTATTGCAATCTCTAAAAGTACTTTGCAGGGTTGTACAATTTGCACTGTTAATTGCAGGAAAAGAGGTGATGCTCGTGCAGTCCCACCAAGCACCAAACATATTGGTCGCCTTAGAAAAATCATACGACGACGGAATCGTCGTGATACTTGTACAACCTCTCCAAGCACCATTAAAAGTTGTCACATTGGATGTATCAATAGCAGGAATAGAAATCAGGCTAGAACAGTCACGAAAAACGGCAGCAAAACCCCCTCCCTCCGCCGGGAAGTTTGCCACATTGATTTCTGTCAGCGCAGAACAGCCATGAAATGCTTTTTCAAAAATATTACTCCACGTATTTACCAAAGTTCCTGTTACTTTTAACAGTTTCGCACGATTGGTCGCATCATTATTCATATAAAAACGAAAATCATCTGTAGTGATGACTGAGATGGTATAAACACCTGCTTGACTATAGGTGTGATCAGTTGTTGTATCGCCAGTAACAGCCACATTCTTGTCAACGGAAGAATCACCCCAATAGATATCCATTGAGCCTGTGAAATTTGTTCTTAACCCAAAAGAATCACCAGATATTTCAAACTGAACCCCTCGGGAGCCAGTTGAATAACTCCCATAAATATCTTTAGTCATCCAATTTGAGCCATCACTTATCATTGTCATGGCTCCCACGCTGTTATCCAAGAGACTGTATGTTATTGGCAGATCAATAGCGCCGACGATAGATACTTGATTCGAATATGATGTTTTCTTAATCGTATAGACCCTTCCACTTGTTGTACTGGGATCAGGTAGTGTGACAGTGATATTACCTGCAGATGAATCGGCAAAGACAAAACTACTTCCACCGATAGTGGTGTTCGAGCTGACGGTCTCAAAGCTAAAGCCCAGACTTCCTGAAATGTGAAGATTTGAGCTATTTCCAATGGCTGACCCCACCGTCAGCGTATTAAGGATACCGTTCCCCTGGACGGTAAGGTTTGCCGAGGGCGAAAGGTTTGATCCAATGGCCAGCCCGGTTGCGTTGAGCTTCATTTCACTAACGCCATCATCATTGGAGTCAAAGCGGATGCTGCCGTTGCTAGAGCTCACCTCTGAAGCAATCGCAAAAATGCCCCCCGACACAACCAACGTTACCATCCATAACATCTGCCTAGCCATGGACAATCAGGGAACCAATCGAAACAACCTGAAAGTATCTCTATCCGGCCTAGCCTTGAACGACAACATTTTGTTCATCACAAAATTCACAAAAAAGTGAACGAGCCCGACTTTATCGAAATCATGGCCAATTGCAAGCAAAATCTTCAAATGAGTCGCTTGAGCCATTGGCGCAAATCACTCATCGCGGCAAATCTTCGTCAACATGTCGTGATGACTCCATTTTTCCTAGGACTCAACCGACTCATTTGAAGGAACGGCCTGATGTTTAGACGTTTTTGTTATCCAAAAAATACCACATATATCGGCTAAAGTCGTCATTTAAAAAAGTGATCTGATGCCTTTTTAATGATCCCATAGATCATTACAGCGCCCAAAAACAACGATGAAAACAACTCAAAAGCATTGAACTTTGTCAAAGTATCGCGATAGATCTCATGGGAACTTCCGCTTGTTGTTATGCAGAAGAAATCACTTGTCATGCTGCATTGCTTTTGGGCTACAAAATCAAGCTGATCTGGTAAAAGCATGCTGTTCGTCAGCAGCCCAGAGCATAGAGCAACCACAATAAGAGCGGAGGCGTAAAAGAGAGACACTTTTGCCCCCATATTTGCTCGAATCGCGTTGAGCTCTCCAAAATTGGTCGCGGGGCCAGCTATAAGGTAGACCACTGCAGCACCTGGGGATATCCCCATCAACAATAGAGACTGGACGATGGGTACCGAAGGGACACTGCAGATATAGATAGGAAAACACACGATCACCATGAGCAGCAGGGCTAGTAGATCGTTTCTACCCAGTGCCCCAGATACCTCGCTCATGGGCAAGACGTTCATGACCAAGATGGCAACACTGAAGCCGATCAAGATCTCTAGGGTGACTTTAGCTCCCAGGTCCCCAAAGGTCCATTTGATGAAGCTTTCGGGCTCGAGTTGTAAGTCTGTTGTAGATGACGCCGTTTGTCCTCGCGCGGGCTCTGTTTTGCGTTCCTTCAAGTCAAATAATCGATTTCCAATCCAACCAATGGTCACAGAACTCATCAAGGTGGTGATGAGTATCGTCATCGTCACTTTGAAACCCAGCATGTTGAAAGATAACAACAACATCACCGGTGACAACACGGGACTGCTTGTCATGAACGCCAAGATCGTGCCCACGCCCGCTCCACAGCGGAATAAACCAACCCCCAAGGGTATGGTCCCACATGAGCATATGGGAAGTATGCATCCTATACCGACTCCTTTAAGCAGTGTCCACCTCGAATCGCGACCCAAGTGGCGATGTAATAGTTCAGCAGGAACCCATTGGTGTAATGCTCCAGCGGTGATCAAACCAATCAACACGTGAGGTGAAGAGGAGATCAAGGTTGCTGCAAGGTGGTTCCAGTCCATGTCACTTCACTCTATAGGCAATTGTGCTAGCTCGGTCCCTGATGAAGCTGAAGCGATCACTTCTGCTTCATCGATAAAGAAAACTCCCTCTGCCATTGAGGTTCTCTCAATCCTGAGACGTCCTTTGACGACAACTTGTGGGTCAATGAAGCCTTTGTGTTTGATCGTCCATGGGCGTCTCATATTATTGACCATGAGGGTCCACTGAAAATAAGGCGTTGGGTTGCCAATGCAGCAGTCGATCATCCCAAAATAGGGAACGATGATGAAGCCGTTGATGCTGTAACCAGTTGGCGTTTCCTCTATCTGATTGCCGCATGCAAAGGAGGCTCCTTCGATGGTGACCATCTGTTGATCACAAGCTTCTAGCTGAGCGGGTATTTTCTTGATGATCCCTACGCCCCCACTCATGGCAATCTCGGTTTGATCAAACCACTCCCATTTCAGCTCATGGGTCCCTCTCTGTACCTCAACGTTGAAGGCGGCGACCTTGCTCAAGTCGATGTTTAAAGATGGATGTTCAAGGAGGTTCCAAGCGAACAAGACCAGGATGAGGATACCGACGTTGCGGTATTTTTTAATCACATGAAACTCTTTCTAGGCGGGCTGACTTTAACAGCACCTGCTCACCACCTGAGCGCCCACATTTGAGGGTGTAGCTTGCGTCTTTGTAAACATGAGCCCTAAAGCTTTTTCCCGTGGTTCTGAAACAATAGACCATTTCTCCGCTGTCTTCATTGGTGAGTTCCACCACGGCATTTTCAAAGGGGAGATCAACGGTTTTCAAATGACCGATGATGGTCCTGCCATCGTTTTGCTTGGACGATAAACGGATCGGCCAACCGGGGTATTGGGACTCGTCCCCTTTACTCAAATCGGCATATTTTGGCCAGCACTCAAAGGTGAGCTGTCGACTGGATTTATGAAACCTCACGATCCCGTAGCCATCACCCCGGTGCGTTGGCCGACTGACTTGTAGGGAGGATTCGGGGTTGGCGTAAGCCAACATGGTCATCCTGTTGCCAAAACCATCTAGGTAGTCTCCTACCCATGGGTTTGGCCCTCCAACAGGTTGCCCTCCGCCCACTTTGTCACCATCCGGTCGCCACCAGCGACCGTAATAAGAGTTATTGATAGCTGGAGCCATAAAAGCGTATGGACCATCTCTATACCCGTCAATACCATGCTGAAGGGCAACGGCCAGGTGTTGATCGCCACAAAGGTGAGCCGCTTGAGCTTTGCGGATGGCCCTGAGAGCTCGATTCCTTCCCGATTGGGGCCAACCATTGCAATCAAGATCTGCCAATAGGCGGTTTTTGGGGTTACCGTGACGATGGACCGCCCCACAAAAGGCGGTCTGGGATAGCACCACTTTCATCTCAACACCTGCCCAGTCCTTCGACCAGGCCTTTAAAAAGCTCAGTTGTCGTTCACCAAGCAACTCTAGTCCTTCGAGGTCGACGGCATCGCGGTCGTAATTTGGGTCCTTGATGTGATCAGGACGGCGACCCATCAGAGGTATGTTTCCGAGGGGTGCAGATTTAAATTTTCTGTCCTCTAAGAGTGCAAAACTTACACCACCCACATTCACATCCGTGTAGTAGACTCCGATACCCTGTTTGATGGGGGTGGGATCGAAGGGGTCCGGCAAACTCCAGCATTGCTGCCGTTCGACCATTTTAACAAACTCCGCAGGGTACATGTACCCTCCATCTGTTGCGCCTTTGGTTCCTGCAGAGGCTTTTCCTCCTTCACCCCACAAATTGCCATGGCCCACATCGTGGTCGTCAACGAGACAAACCGTGGGACGGTCTTTCATGATATCGGCGAACTGCACACCAAACTGGAGCCATCCAAAAGTGGCCTCTTCATGGGTGTAGTTCTGGTCGCCCGCAAAGAAAAGGAGATCTGGGTTCTGCTGTTTGAGCTTGGTCACGATGTGGTCCCTTGTGTCAAACTCCTTGCTATTGGGAGAATTACAGTTCAAAGAGGCCACCACAATGGTGTCTTGGTCGACAGGATCTTTCCTGATGAGACCTTCAAAGCTCGACAGATCTCCAAGGGTCAAACGGTAGGCGATATCTCTCGTGTTGTCCCATTGTTCAACGCGGAAGTGGGCAGACCAACCCGGATAGACGATGTCTTGCTGCTGGACGATCTTCCACTCATTGTCCTGCAACAGAGACAGAGTGACCTCTTTAGGTTCATGCTCCTTGAGAGGGAAACATTGGGCCGACATTTTCAGAACACCATGATCATGGGTGTACAAGGCAAAGGCCAAGGCCTCCTCCCTCGGGATACGCTTGAACCAATCGACATTCTTGTTCGCGTGTTTCTGAACCTTACCGCTGAACTCCCACCATCGACCGGTCGCTAGACGATCGGATTTTTTTGCCCAGCGCGTTTCTTCGCCGAAGGGGTATTCCTTATAATAGTCTTTAGTTTTTTCCTCTCCATGCAGCACGGTCACTGCAATTGAAAAGAGAAAGGCGAGTGCTATTTTATAGGACATAGATATGATAAACTAACGATTATTGAGTCGAACAACAGGCCGACCTGTTAGAAATAGACTATTTTCAATGGATGGGTATAGCTAATAATAGCCATGGCATTTTCACTCAACCTTACTTTTAAGCGTGACAGCGGTTGTCCATAACAAGCTCAGTGATGTAGTATCAATTTAATGCAATAACCCTGTTTAGAACTGACCTCCAATTTGGCCATCATCTCTTTGGCGCGAATTTTTAGGGTGGAAAGGGCAGACGCAGATTGTGAGTTCTCATCAAAAACTCCTTTGCCGTTGTCTTTGACCTCTAACACCACATGTTTCCTGACATCGTGATAGAGTCTAACCCTTATCCTATCGCCCTGACTGTGTTTAGCAGCATTGCTCACAGCCTCTTTGAGAAAACAGTAAAGGTGTCTTCGCATACTCGGTTTGTAGTCGATGGCCTTCAAACTAGATTCATAAAAAAAATCGTGATCGAGTCCGCCACAATGGATCTCGATCATAGATGCAAAAACATCGACTAGGGCTCGTGTTGATGTTATCTGAGGCGACATCAATGCCACCATCTCCTTTAGACTGGTCAGGCTGTCGCTGATGAGGCGCAATTGTGCATCAATGATTTTATCGTGACCGGTGGTTTTACGCTTCAGTCTCTGGGTGTATAGTGAAAGTGAGCTCAGGTTACTGCCCAGATCATCGTGGAGGTCCGCCGCAAGTTGATCGCGAACTTTTCGCTCGATATCCAATTGCTTGATTTTAGCCTTTACAAATAAAATGAGCAACACATAAAAGATCAATGACGGTAAGCCTGTAGCAACTCGCCAGCAGAAAAGATTAGCCTTTGCAAATAAGGGCTCAAAGGCGGCCTGCTTTTCAAATTTTTCGAGCAACAGATCAGCCCTCTCATCAAGGTCCTTCAACCATTGCTTCTCGTGAAGAATCCTGCCATTTGAGCTCATGCCATCGCTGAGCCCCTTTGGATCCCAGTAGAGTTGGCGGCCATCTATTTTAGTAGCCGTGCGCTTTTTGCTCACCAGATCTGATATCGTCAAACTGTTGGCTGCCCCGATCACTTCCCCTTCATGGCGAAACTGCACCTCTGATAATGCCAACTTTGATTTTGAAGCTGTCTTACCGCGCCATAGTTTAGTGATTTGTATGCGGAGACGTTGGGTCTTCACCTGTTTAAAGCGCACCGGCACCGGGTTCATGCCCGGGGACGAACGCAGGCTGTTGCCATCGCTATAAACCTCGTTCCAGCTTTTGTTGTCCCAACATAGCACCCTCAGAGAACGGGGGAAACCCGATGTGCTATTTGAAAAAGACAGGGCCCTGTCTATTGGAAACAGACGCACTTCATCGAGGACCTGTTCCTTTTGCCATGAAAAATCAAAATTGACGGTTTTACCGTGTTGATGACTCTGGAGACTTTGGTAGCCTACGGTATTGCCACCGAAGGTTGTCTGTGGTAAACCTAGAGGGGTTTGTTCATCGGTCAGGTAGTCTAAGCGGAACTCCAGTGTTCTTTTCAACTCACTGTTCGCTCTTAGGGATGCAAAGGCGGCGATATTCTTATTCCCGGAAAAAACAAAACACTCAGCTAGGCCAAATTGTGCCTTTGGATTTAGCTTTTTAGTGGATCGAAAGATCCTCATCTTGTCGATCTTGATGGCCGGAAAAGCGAAAGTGTGGGGCAGTGTTGCTCGAATAGCGCTCTCCTTAGCCGATTTTTTTTTGATGATCTCTCTGTGAATCAAGGAGCCTTTGAGCATGAATTCAATGTAGATGGGAGCTCTGAAAGCAAAAGCCTTTGCGTGATCGTGCTCAGTGGGCTCCTGAAGGGGCAAGAGCGATACGGTATCAACGACCTGCTCATGGGGCCATTCTAGCAAAATTTCAAAAGGGGACGCTGACTGTTGCAGGCTTTTAGAAAGATGACCAAAGGTGCCACCCGGGGATATCTCTGGGGGACAAGGGAGTTCGCTCAAGCGCAGCTCAATGTTTTCAAGCCTCAGCCCAATACTATCGAACTCTGGTGATTTGAGTCGTAGCAAGGGCTGGAAAAAGTGAAGTTTAGTGAGGTCGAAGGGGGGATGTTGGGTCCACTTGAAAAAAAGGACAACCAACAGAATGAAGAGTGCTGGACCAAGTGCCCAGCGAGATGCTTTCAAATGAGCCCACCAAAACTAGCCTTCTTGATCGCACC
>JACLAC010023792.1_pt1 | contig 10438 bp, 6 predicted proteins | sample 8027881 | NCBI WGS metagenome assembly JACLAC01 (sample SAMN15725517, study PRJNA655200) | protist metagenome | isolation source: fluorescence activated cell sorting (FACS) single amplified genomes of... | place: Spain: Blaines Bay Microbial Observatory, Mediterranean Sea | collected 2016-01-19 | reverse complement strand
TCCGGATCTGATCACGGAGAACAAACAGCTTGGAGCGACGGAAGCTACCTCTAATCCGATCATCATCACCAATCTGCTGAAGACCGGTCGGTTTGATGACATCATAGACCAATTGATCGCGGATGGTCTGCCGGCCGATGAAATTGCGTGGGCTCTGACGGATCGGCTGGTACGCAGTGCGCAGCAGGAGTTTCTGCCGGTCTGGGAGGCCACTTCCGGCAACGATGGTTTTGTGAGTTTCGAACTCGACCCGCTGCTGGAGGATCTCGACATTGCACACGCTGAACGCGTAAAGCGTTATGTTGAACTCGGCAAAAAATGGTCACAGGGTCACAGGAACCGGATGGTGAAGGTACCGGCGACTCAGGCGGCGCTTGATTCTCTTGAGGAACTTTGCGCCGCCGGAGTGACGTTGAATGTGACGCTGATCTTTACTAAGCAACAGTATGTGCAGGCGCGCGACGCAATCTGGCGCGGAGCCCAGCGCCGAGATACACTCGATGGTTTCAAGAGCGTGTACAGCATTTTTGTTTCGCGTGTTGATGTGTACACAGCTCAGCATGTTCCCACGCTCAGTGCGGCGGCTTGCCAGGTGGGTATCGTGAATGCTCAGAGAATCTGGCAGAAGGATCTCGATTTCTGGGCTGAGAAGAATCTGCCGCTGCAGCAGGAAATTATCTTTGCCAGAACCGGGACCAAGAATCCTGACGATGGTGCGTGGAAGTACGTGACAGCACTGGCAGGTTCTGACATTCAAACAAATCCGCCCGCAACCAATCAGGCTGTCGCCGAAAGTAACCAGGTCTTCGAGCGACTGGTTGCTGTTCCAGCGTCAGCAGAAGTACACCAGGAAATTGATCAGCACGTCGACTTCGAAAAAATGCAGGACGTGCTGATGGGGGAAGGTGTTGAAAAATTTGTCAGCCGTCAGAAGTCGCTTCTGGAACTGATGCGGACAAAGTGCGCGGCCGGTTCTCAATCGCAGGATGTTCTGTGTCGGCCTGACCGAAGTCAACAGACAATGGGATGAATGACTATGGCTTGCTTCAGGTGTCGTGTTCTCGGTGTTCTTGTGATACTTGGTTGTTCCGGAGCATTGCTTTCAGCTGACGAGGTTACGTATTTTCGGCACAACAACGGAATTGCTGTGGGCGCGTCGGCACTGACGGCTGATTTCGGGTCGGAATCGAATCTCGTGTGGCGTGTGCCGTTGAATTCCGGGATTTCATCGCCTTGTGTGCATGCCGATCGGATTTTCATCACAACGTTTGACAAAGAGTCCAGCGAACTGGCGACGGTCGCGCTCGACCGCACTACGGGGGGCACTTTGTGGACGAAGGTGGTGCCGACGGAACGAATCGAAGACGTACACCAGGTAGGGAGTCCCGCAGCGTGTACTCCTGCATGCGACGGCCATCGTGTTTATTCGTTTTTCGGCAGCTATGGATTGCTTTGCCACACCGTGGATGGTGAGTTGTTGTGGGAACGAAAACTTGGGCCGTTCCAGGACGAATTCGGAGCCAGCAGTTCTCCAATTCTGGTCGACGATCTGGTGGTCCTGAACGAGGATCACGACGTGGACTGCGTTTTGATGACGTTCGACAAACTGACGGGAAAAATGCGCTGGCAAATTCCGCGTGCTGGATTCACTCGAAGTTATTCATCGCCGATTCTTGTGGAAACGCCGGATGACCGGTCACTCGTGGTTGCCGGATCCCTGAAACTGGTGGCGTATGATGTTGAAACTGGAACACCGAAATGGTGGGTTAATGGTCTGTCACGCATTGTTGACCCAACGCCGGTTTACGCAGAGGGTCACGTCTACATTGCGACGTGGACTCCGGGAGGCGACCCGTCCAGCCGGATTTCAATGGAGCCATTTGACGACGCGTTGACGACGTATGACGAGAACAAGGATGATTTGATCGCCAAAACCGAGTTGTCGGAAGGCCCCGTGCTGCAGCGGTTCTTCCGCATTGATCTGGATCAGGACGAAAAACTCAGCAGGTCGGAATGGGATAAACACGGACGCGTGTTCGAGCTGGCTCAGAATGCGGCAACCGCCGTCCGGCCAGGGGGTACAGGTGATGTTACCGACTCTAACGTGGCGTGGACGTATCGGCGCGGGCTGCCGACAGTTCCCAGTTCCGTTGTTTACTGCGGCGTGATGTATATGGTCAAGGACAGCGGCATTATTACGACGCTTGATGCAGCTACTGGTAAATTAATTAAACAGGGGCGTGCCCGCGGGCCGGGAAACTATTACGCGTCACTGGTCGCCGGCGACGGTAAGGTCTATCTGATCAGCGAACAGGGAGTGATCACAGTCCTGAAGGCTGCTCGTGACTGGTCCATCCTGTCCTCGCATGATCTGGGCGAACGGATTCTGGCCACGCCTGCGATTAAAGACGGTCGCATCTATGTACGAACCGATGTGGCGATGTACTGTTTCGCGAAGCCGTGAATGAGTATGACATCAAAGGCTGACTGACGGTTTTCTGTTTGAGTGCAATCGGAATGACATGACTACAACTCGCCGACAGGCGCTGCAAACACTTGGCCCCGGCAGTCTGACGATGTTGTCCCTTCCGGCGGTATTGCGGGCGGCAGGGCTCAGAAAGAAGCTGCCGGTCGCAGCCGTTGTCTCCACCTACTTTACGAATTCGCATGCTGACGTACTGGTCGGCAAGATTCTGGAAGGGTGGCGCCAGACCGGCGGCGCCGGTCCGGATCTGGAACTGGTTTCGCTGTATACAGACCAGGTTCACGCAAAGGATCTCAGTCGTGGCCTGGCAAAGAAACACGGTTTTCGAATTGCGAAGACGATTGATGAGGCAGTCACGCTGGGGCAGAACACTCTTGCAGTTGCGGGGGTGCTGAGTATCGGTGAACACGGCGATTATCCGGAAAACAAAACCGGTCAGAAGATGTACCCCCGACGGCAGTTCTTTGACCGGATCGTTGCGGCCATGGAACGTTGTGGTGAGTTTGTGCCGATCTTCAATGACAAGCATCTCTCCTGGAACTGGCGCGATGCCAGACACATGTTTGACACGGCCGCCGGTCACGAATTGCCGTTTATGGCCGGTTCGTCACTGCCCGTTGCCTGGCGCTACCCGGCCCGCGAATTACCCATCGGCAGCGAAATTGAAGAAGCCCTTGTCGTGGGTTATGGCGGAGCAGAAGTGTACGGTTTTCACGCGATCGAAGCATTGCAGTCCATCGCGGAACGTCGTCAGGGAGGCGAAACCGGAGTCGTCGCCGTCACGGCTCTGACGGGCGAACAGATTTGGCAGGCAGAGCGGGACGGCAGATGGAATCGTCAATTACTGCAGTCAGCACTTGCCACGTTTGAAGGATCAGCTGACAACGTTGAGCAGAAACTTAATCCTGCCACAGCAGCATTCTATCTGATTGAATACGCAGACGGCTTTCGTGCAACTGTGGCGATGTTGAACGGTGTGGCCGCGCAGTTTTCGGTGGCCTGCAGACTACGCCGGCAGCCAGAACCGTTCGCGTGGTGGTTTCGACTGGAAGAGCAGCAACCGTTCGGGCACTTCGAGCATCTGCTGCGAGCGATCGAGCACATGATTCATACGAAACAGGCGGCATACCCGGTGGAACGAACGCTGTTGACGACGGGGATTCTGGACAAAGCAATGCACAGTCTGCATCGGCAGGGACGTCGTCTGCTGTCACCCGAACTTTCCGTTCAGTACAAACCAGCTGAGTGGGCTTTTGCCAATCAGATGGAAGAAAACTTTCCGGCCCGGATTGCAGAATGAATCTGACCGGTTGCTGCGTTTCCGATATCGTCGCCCGTGGAAAGCCAGGCGACAACAGCGTTGCTGAGGAATTACGGAATGACTTCATTCAGTCTGATCGACTGGGCCATTTGTCTTGGCTATCTCGCCGTTGTCTTTGGGCTCGGTTTGTGGTTCGCGCGGGGGCAGCATTCGAACGAAGATTATTTTCTGGGTGGCCGCCGAATGCACTGGTTGCCGATCGGCCTGTCGCTGTTTGCCGGAACATTCAGCTCGTTGTCGTTTGTTGGTCTGCCCAGTACAGCCGCTTACGGTGACTATCACCTGTACCTGGCGATTCTGTTTATCCCGTTTGTGGTGTCGCCGATTGTCTGGAAGTTCTTTCTGCCGATCTACTTTCGACTGGGGGTGACCAGTTCGTATGAGTACGTCGAAAGGCGATTTGACCGTCGTCTGCGTTTGGTTTGCAGCGTGTTGTTCATGCTTTACACGATCGGGTGGATGGGCAATATGCTGCGAGCTGTGGGGGTGATTCTTGAAGCAGTATTCGATCTGTCTCAGACGCAGACAGCTGGCGTGCTGATCGGTGTCGGTCTGTTCGCCACAATCTATACAACGCTTGGTGGTGTTAAAGCGGTTGTGTGGACAGACGCCATTCAGGCGGTAGCTCTTGGCGGCGGCATGCTGACAGTTCTGATACTGGCTGTCGGCAAGGTTGACGGCGGATGGTCCACGATCTGGCAGGTCGGTCATGAACACGGTCGATTCGCGATGTTTGACACATCGCTGAATTCTGAACGAGGCAATCTGTGGGCGGCATCCGCCTTCGGTGTGTTTGTGTATCTTGCCGGACATGCTGTGCACTTTGGCTCAGTACAACGCTATGTTTCGATGCCCAGTCAGAAGGCAGCCGGCTGGGCACTTGTGGTCAACGGACTGATGGTGGGGATTGTCTGCGGAGTATTCTTTCTGGCAGGCAGTACTTTGTTTGCTTTTTATGAGCAGCACAGTGTGCTTCCCGCTGCTCCGATTGAGACATCGACTGGCGGTCCCGTCACAGCAACGGTTGCCGCCGATACATTATACGACCAACTGCGGCGCGAAGAGCACCAGGACCATCTGTTGCCGCGATTTGTGATGACCGAGCTTTCCGTGCCCGGCTTGATTGGTTTACTGCTGGCAGGTCTGTTCGCCGCGGCCATGAGCAGCATCGACAGCGGAATTAATTCCATGACGGCGTCGGTCGTGTGTGACTGGCAGTCTGAGCGGCAACTGGAGTTGCGGCACAGTCGCGTGCTGTGCTGTGTCTTCGGTCTGTTGTCCGTTGCGGTGGCGATTGTGTTTTACTTCAAGGGCGGCAATGTCTTTCCAATGATCATGAAAATCGCCGGCATGTTCTTTGGCCTGCAGCTGGGAATATTTCTGCTGGGGATGTCCGTTAAACGAGCTACGACATGTAGCGCGATGACTGGACTTGCGGCCGGAATCATTGGGCTGGTCATGACGTTCGTGTTTGATATTTCGCACTGGTGGTACGGTGCCATCACTTGCGTGCCGACGTATCTCGTCGGTGTTGCAGCCAGCTCTCTGACTTCACTGGGTGGAAAAACGAACGCAGAAACTGAGATTACATCGTAGTTCGAGGGATTTATCCCTCAAAGGTAATCCTGCTGACGCTTCCGGTTCCCCGTGCCACGCTGCTGGAGTCATGGTATTTTTCGAGTTGCTGTACGTCCAGTTCCACACCCAGTCCTGGGCCATTCGGAACTTGTGCAGCGACCGGTCCCAGTGTCAGCGGCGTTTTCAGCATGTCTGCTTCATGATACAGCGGCCCGATGAAATCACCCGGGTACCGTTCGCTGGCAATTGTTGGCAGTGCCGCTCCCAGATGCAGCATGGCGGCAGTGCCGATCCCCAATTCCAGATTACTGCCCATCGCACACGGGATGCCCGCAGATTTCGCCACGTGAACGATCTCCATGGTGGCCTGAATGCCGCCGTTCTTGCCTGGGTATACGCTGATGATGTCGACAGCACGCTCTGCTGTCAGATGCCATGCATCGCCGCAGGTGAATGCACTTTCGTCGGCCATGACGGGAATGTCCGTGTGTTGCCTCAGGGCGGCCATTTCCGATCGATCCGCTGTTGAAATCGGTTGTTCCGCAAACAGGATGTTGAACTCTCTCAAGCGCTGCAGTGTTTGCCTGGCCTGAGTCGCAGTCCACCCGCAGTTGGCATCGACGCTGATCGGGATGGCGGGCCCCGCCAGTTCCCGGATCGCTTTCACTCGTTCAATGTCCTGATCCGGGTCCAGGCCGACTTTGACTTTCAGGCACCTGACGCCGTTGGCCAGAAACTTTCGCGCGAGTTCGACCGCCTGCGGGATATCGATCGACCCGACCACCATTCGGATCGGCATTTCTTCACGAACCTTACCACCCAGTAATTGATAAACGGGGATGCCTGCTGCCTTCCCGGCAAGATCCCAGAGCGCCATTTCAACGGCGGCTTTTGTAAACGGGTTCAAACGAATCACGCCTTCAATCAGGCGGCGCAGATGATTCACCTGAGTGGGATCTTGACCTCTGAGTACAGGAGCAATCAGTCCATGTACGATGGCCACACAGCTCTGGCTTGTCTCACCGCTCCAGCGAGGCGCGACGGTCGCTTCACCAAGTCCGATCAGTCCTTCGTCGGTGTGAATCTGCACGATCACGTACGGCGATGTTGCATGTTCACCATGAGACGTCTTTGTCGTCATGCCGGGCTTGAGCGGCACATTGATCGGAGTGGCTTCGATTCGGGTAATCTTCATGGGCGGGGTTTATTCGCAGGCGTCGGAGGAAAGAAGGCTGAGAATGGATCCGAATGTGCGTTATACGTATTCCGGCAGGAACGATTTCCAGTTTTCGTAAATGATGTTGTGAATCATTTCATCCGAAACTCTGGGGAAACTGGTGCCGTCAACAACGTCGTTCACCTTTGTCTGTCCGGCGATAACCTGAGCCGCCGTGGCCGACGGAAAGTCCGAGCCGAAAATCAATTTGTGATCCACTCCATATTCGATGGCCGTCATGAATGCCTGATAATGCCGCAGCGGACGATAGTGCAGAGCGGAGACATTGGTGTAAAGATTCGGGTGTTTGCGGATCAGCACGACACACTCGTCTTCCCAGGGGTGTCCCATGTGACTGATCACAATTCGCAGGTCCGGGCAGGCGATGGCGATGTCTTCCAGCTGGATTGGATTGGCATATTTCAGCGGGCCCGTGCGAACAAACGACGTGCCCTGATGAATGTTCACGGGAATGCCCAGTGACTCGGCCTTTCTGAACAGCGGCAGGTGTTTCGGGTCCTGCGGATTCCAGTTCTGATAGATGGGCGAACACTTCAATCCTCTCAGCCCGAGGTTGTTAACGTAGTGTTCGAGTTGGTCAACACAGTCCGCATCGTTAGGGTCGACCGAACACCAGCCGATGAATTTGTTGGCATGATCCGCTACGAACCGGGCGATGAGTTCCTGGTCACAATTGATGCCGGTAAATGGGGCTTTGATGCCGAATACAATCGCTTTATCGACGTCGGCGGTGGCGGCGAGCAGCTGCTCTGGTTTCGAATCGAACGCGTTGGCTTCTTTGGTGTCGCTGCCGGCGAAGTAGACATCGTCCGAAAGTTTCATCTTGGCCCGCTTCGCTTCCCATGCGAATTCGACGAATTCGTCTGAAAGGTGTTCCGGGTACCACATCAGGTTGGTGTGTGTGTCAAACAGCATGGCCGTCTTTGATCGTTTTTAATGGGTTTACCAGCAACCAGCTCAAAGCACCGACAAAGTAAAAGGCCGCATGCAGGTAAATTACCAGATCCCAGTTCCCGTCGGTCTGTCGTATCTGTTCAAACCAGTTGCCCAGAACGACTGGCAGAACTACGCCCGCCAGGCACCCTGCCATGTTCATGACTGCCATGACGACCGCCGTGTGTCTGCCACCTATGTCGATGGTCGCAGTCCATGCAGCAGGCGAACCGATTCCGGAAAACAGTGCGCCCATCGCGATCACGATGGACAGTTCCGTGGCTGATGAGGTCCAGGCAGACGCCATGGTAAGTAACCCACAAATGGTCAGCGACACAACCGCCGTTCCGCTGCGGCTCACCCATTCACTGCCAGTCACTCGTAACAGCCAGTCTACGATCAGTCCTCCGGCGATGCTGCCAATGACAACTGCGATCAGCGGTAAACTATTCAGCAGACCTGCTTCGGCCTTGTTGATGCCATAGACGTATTCCAGAAAAGCGAAAAACCATGTGACAAAGAAGACATACCCGGCAGCGCGGAAGAACGACTGTATACACAGCCCCCACATTCCCGGGCAATTCAGCATGTTCAGCATCAGTGCACTGTGAGATGTTTCGTGCCCTGCCACATCTGCTGCGTTCGATTCAAATTCTTCTGAGTGCGTCGCTGCGTCAGGGGACGGTGCGATGTTAAGAATAAGATTCAGCTCTGCCTGATTCACACCACGGTGGTCTCCGGGAAAGGTGCGAAAGTAGCAGTAAAAGCCCAGCGCCCAGACAATTCCCACGACGGAGTAGGCTGCAAAGATTGCTCGCCAGCCGTAATCCTGTGTCAGCAGCCAGCCGGTCAGAATCATTGTGAACGCGCCGCCTACGGACATGGCCGCAGTAATCCAGGAACTGCTGCGTCCTCGCCACTGAAGTGGGATCCAGTCCTTCAGTATCTTTGCCGATATGGGCGTCAGGCCTGCCTGGAAGAGCCCTAGGGAAAACCGTGAGGCCCACTGCATTTGAAATGCGGACGCCATGGCTGACCAGACGTTGCTTAATGACCAGCACACGCTCAGGAACGCGAATGCGAAACGCGTGCCGAAACGGTTGCCCAGCCAGCCGCCGGGGACCTGGCACAACAGGTACCCGAACGCAAAGACGCCCATTAGTTTTCCCATCTGAGCGTCGCTGAATCCAAGGTCGTGCTGGATCGTGGTGTTGGCCGCCGAAATACAATATCGAGTGAGATATGCGCTGGCGGCCGCGAACGCCACGATTGTCAGCACGTACCAGCGGACACTGGTCGGCGAATCGGGGCGGGAATCTGGAAACGCGGGACTCAAGTTCTGCTTTCGAGAAACCGGTGCATGACATTGTGCGTGATAGCCGAAGTGCCGTCGTCAACTGGCAGGGACAGCGTCCAGCATAGCGAGCCGGAGGCAAAGACGCTTCCGCCGGAGGATGTGTCATAGATTGTCATGTCTGCACCTGCAGCTTCGGGATTTGTACCTTTGGCCAGGTGCACGATATTCTTCGGCGAGTCGGCACAGATCTTATCCAGTTCGTGTGCTGATGCGCCGCCAGGACAGCGTTCATGCAGACTTCGCATGCCGAACAGATCGCCGTTCTTCAGTCCGGTGCCGGCAAAGACCCAGTGGGCATCGTTGAGCACACGATAGGGAGCCCCGGTCTGGAATCCGGAATGTGAATAGGCCACGCCCAGCAGTTTCGCTTCAGATTCACCTCGAAGCGTGTATTCGCCCTCGCGGCGACAAAGCATCGTCGCATCGTCCTGGAATTCGACCTCTGCATACAAGGCACATCCTCCGAGACACATCAGTCGACCGCCCTGTTGATAGACCCACGTCTTAACGCGAGCATACATATGCGGCGACCAGTACTCGGAATGCAGATTCAGAACTAGAACGTCGTAGGATTCGAGCGGCAGGCGATCGAAGTGCAGATCGGTTTCCGAGTACAGGTCGTAGTCGAATCCCTCTCGCTCCATCCAGCCGAGTAGTCGCCATTCTCCCGGCGCGAAGACGGATTCGATACGTCCGGCAATATTGTCTGTGATCTGATCGTCTTCCGGAATACAGCTGGACGGATCGGGCCGCTGAAAAGACAGCGGCGCGGCAGTTTCTTCAAAGGGCCATGTGTCCGGTTGGGTATAGCGTTTCAGGTCCTGACGTGAATTGACGATGGGGCGATTCGAAAGACCGTCCTGATTGAAGTAGTTGCTGCGTCCACCGAACCGATTATACGCGTTTTGTGTGATCGTGGATGACAACACGGCGGTCTTCGCCTGTGGCCTTGGCGGCGACACGATCCATGGAAATGAGCAAAACTCACCATCTCGCGTCTTCGCATGCAGGTAATACAGCCCTGAGCGTTCCGGTGCCGGAATACTGTGCTTTTGACATTCCAGATTATAGCCCGTGCGATTCCAGTTGACGCCGGTCTGTGTGAAATCACAGTCAGGCAGGATCTGAGCCATGGCATTCGGCCCGTGTTCATCGCACCACCCTAAACTGCGGAAGAACTCCTTCTTCCAACCATACCGCCAGAGGTCCAGCCGAAATTCTCTTGTGCTGTGTACGCAGTACTCCGCCGTCTCCCCGGACCGGCTCCACTTGGGCCACATGAAACCGCACAGGTGATCCGACAGCAGACGAAACGAAACCAATTCACTGCCAGTGACATTCACGTCCACATGCTTCGCCGTGTAACCCGATTTCGAGAGTGTGACCCGCCAGTCACCGGGTGTGATGTCGGCGAAGACGGCTCCCGACGCGTGGGACGTCGCCGTCAACGACGCGCCGTCGCGTTCGAATCCGAACTCCACGCCTGCAATCGCAACGTAGTTCTCATCGCTGACATGTCCGACCAGC
>JACLAC010007940.1_pt1 | contig 10439 bp, 12 predicted proteins | sample 8027881 | NCBI WGS metagenome assembly JACLAC01 (sample SAMN15725517, study PRJNA655200) | protist metagenome | isolation source: fluorescence activated cell sorting (FACS) single amplified genomes of... | place: Spain: Blaines Bay Microbial Observatory, Mediterranean Sea | collected 2016-01-19 | reverse complement strand
GCTTCGTGAAATTCACATGCACCCGACTTTGGGGTTCAAGAAATTGGCTCATCGTGAGGATCTTGTCGAAGGACAACTCATGATGACGTATCAGCATCACGAGCGATTGGATGGACAGGGTTACCCTGTCGGTTGTATAGGGGATGAGATCCATCCCTGGGCAAAAATATGTTCGGTTGTGGATGTATATGAGGCTTTGACAAGTAATCGCCCTTACCGCAGGTCGATGTCCCAGAAAAAAGCTTTACAGATCATGGAACGTGAAATTGGAACAGCGTTTGATTCGGAGTTGTTCAGGTGTTGGCAGTCGATTATCAAACGAAGCTAGAACAGTTGCTAAGCTCACTGGATTGGAATATAGAGATTCCTGTTGAGTGGAGCGACTATTTTACGCAAACAGGAAGGCCATCCGCCTTTGTGGATGACCAGCGTCACAACCAGCGTTTGAAAATCCGTACTTGTGGTGCTATGTGGTTTGAGAGATCCATACCCATCCGCCCTCGTGCAACGCTACCACTGGGAATTTACACCCGGGACTTTTCTCGATACGGCACAGGTTTTCTTTCGCCCTGTGAGATTTATCCTGAAGAGCAGGTGCGTATCGTGTTGCCCACTTTCTGGGTGCAACTGAAGGTAGCTCGTACGCGGCGCATCAACAAACGGTGCTATGAAATCGGGGCCACGTTAATGATGAAACATGATCCCGATGCCGGTGCTTTCATTCCAAGTGTTCCACAGACCGGTCCCGATACTTGAGCGATCAGCGGTGCATGGGTCATGCCGTTGGCGTCAGTTGCATGATCCGGATCGGATGTTCGTGATCATCGTCCAACTCGACTTTGTGTTCCACATAACTCCAGTTGCGTTCCTGAATCCATTCACGGAATTCATTGGCAATGATTCGGTACGGATCACTTAATAACACTTGGCCACCGTCAGCCAGATGATCCTGGAGGCAGCGATCCAATTCTGGCCAGAGGGTTCTCAGGTAGGTGATGTCGCTGCCCAGAATCAGTGGGAATCGTGGTCCTTCGATTCGGTCCAATCCAAACCTCAGTTGCCGAACTTCGCATCGTTCCCTGTATTCCCAAGTGCTCATTTTGACCAACAGCAAAGGGTCGGTGACACCATCTGTTAGCACGACGCTGGATCCCCGGCAGGCAGCCGATAAGCCTGCGTGTCCTGTTCCACATCCCAGTTCCAATACGCGCAATTGGGTGAGTTGGACCTGATCGAGAAAACGATCAAGTCCCGATGCGGCACGCCATGTCGTTGCCCAGAAAGGATCAATGACACCCTCTTCTCCGGCATCCTGCCTTTCGCAGGCATCGATCAACATGCCTTCTGGATCCGAGGCAACTGCGAGTCTTCTCATTTTGCCCGCGACGGCGATTTCCTCCCAATGCCATTGAAAACGTTCTGTGGCGTCGGCAGCTAATGACTCAATGCCTTCCGGGTTTGGGGCGGGAGACTTTTGCTCACGTGCGTTGGTCATGGCAGCGACTCACTCACTCAACCATTCCTGTCGTTCACGATGCTGGCCTTCTCTCTAAAGGCAAAGCGGGTAGGATGTGAGGGAGTCCTCGAGCACAGAAAGAGTCGATGAACGGTAAGTATCGCAAACTTCTCGCAGCCAAAATCCACCGGGCCACGGTCACTGCCGCGGACGTTGACTACGAAGGAAGTGTGACCATCCCGCCTGATCTACTCCAAGCGGCGGGTATTCACCCCTACGAGTCGATCCATGTCTGGAATACCACACGTGGAACAAGGCTCGAAACCTATGCGATTGCCGGCCAGCATGGTTCAGTCGACGTATGCGCCAATGGAGCAGCGGCACACCTGATCCGTCCAGGTGACCGTGTAATCCTGGCTGCGTATACATTCGTTTCAGAAGAAGAGGTCAAGACTCACCGCCCCAAGCTGATTTTCGTCAACGAATCCAATCGCATCACCCGGTCGGGTTCGGAAGTGCCGGGTCCACAGCGGCGCGACGCCGCGAAAGGCTATTGAAGCAAGTGCAGGGCTTCGGATTTGTCATAGTCGCAGTCTTCATCGGCTTGGTTGCAGGGTGCCTGCTGGGCACGCAACCCAGTGTGAATGGTCAATTGGGGAAGAATCTGGAGCATCCGCTGCAAGCGTCTCTGATCTCCTTTGCCAGCGGTACTTTGATTATCCTCTTGCTTTCGATCGCCACTGGCTCATTTCCCCCGATTTTCACAGCTCCTCCGCAAGCATTGCCATGGTGGATTTGGTGCGGGGGAGCGATTGGGGTGGTTTTGGTCACCAGTTCCTTGATTTTGGTCCCTCGAGTAGGGTCCCTGCCTTGGTTCGCAGCCGTGATGACCGGACAAACAGTCGCCGCACTGTTCTTGGATCATTTCGGCTTATTGGGTAATCCACGCACCGAAGCTTCGCCATTGAGGCTGATCGGGGCCGGTCTGCTAATCACAGGCGTTCTGGTGATTGTCCAAGCCAAACGGATCGAGCATATGCAGGAAAATCAGACGTCTGTCCTTGAATCAGATGATTCCAACCCCATTCCACCAACCTGACCAACCCTCCCAATGACCCCACCGACCGTCCCAGCAGGCTCCGAAATGCCCATCTTTTACGGTTAGAACTCTCGGAAAGCAAGGAAACCTTGATGATCCTCGCAATCCACGGTTGAGGCAATTTTTAACCGTGCCTATTGTAGTGAGGTGAGTACAGCAATGAGTTCAGCCCCTCCGCAGATGAAATTCCGCCAAATCGACAGAATCACCTCCCTTGAGCTTGGAAAACGGCTCACGGCGGAAAGGACGCTGCGCGCCGACGAGGAGTATTTGAAGGATCATTTCCCTCGATTTCCGGTGATGCCGGGGGTGATGATGCTGGAAGCTCTGCATCAGGCAGCGGTCTGGCTGGTGAGAGCAGGAGACGACTTCCAAACACCATTGGTCTTGCTTCGAGAGACGCGAGCCGTCAAGTTCGGCGACTTTCTGGCACCGGGTGAAACCCTGCAAATCGCAGTGGAAATCCTTAAAGAGAACGGAAACCGAACCACACTGAAGGCATCTGCAACCAAAGAGGGACGGGTAACCGTCTCTGCTAGGCTGATACTGGAACGCTGCACAACGGGGGACCCCGCACATTTCGGCACTGATGCCAAGGTGCTGAGTTCAACCAAAGAGCAGTTTCAGGAACTCACAGAACAACTTACTCAACAAGTCGCCATCAGCGACTGACACAACTCACATCACTACACTCAAATTACAACACGTTCGCAAAAGGATTCACCGATGGGACTTTCCCAAGATGAGATTTTCGAAAAGGTACAAGAAGCCCTGATTGACGCCCTTGGCGTTGATGACGACGAGGTCAATCGTGGAGCGACCTTGGTTGGCGACTTGGGAGCCGAATCCATCGACTTTCTGGATATCGTATTCAAGCTTGAGAAATCATTCGATATCAACATCAACCGTGAAGAATTGGCTCCCGAGGACATCCTCACCAATGCCGACTACCTGCAAGGTGGCGTTGTGACCGCTGATGGCATGGCCGAACTGAAACGGCGTATGCCTTGGGCTGACATGAGCGAATTCGAACAAAATCCGCGTGTTGAAGACTTCAGTGATCTGCTGACGGTTGGCGATCTTTGCAATTATGTCGGTAGCAAGGTGGGTGGCGACTCCTGATTCGAGCTGCCAAGAAATCACTCACCGGAATCAATCAAGTCTTCGTTTCCAATCTTTCCCTTTGTGGTTCATACGTCAATGCGATGGTTTTGGATTGATCGATTCACGGAATTTGTGAGCGGAAGTCACGCCTATGGGTACAAGAACGTCACCCTTGCCGAAGAAGCCTTGGACGAATACTGCCCGGGTTATCCCATGCTGCCGCCCACTTTGATCATTGAGGGCATGGCCCAGATGGGCGGGATTCTTGTTTCAGAGCATTTTGAATTTGCCAAACACGTGGTCCTTGCCAAAGTCGGTCAAGCGAAATTTCATCTGCCAGCAAGATGCGGCGATCAACTCAGCCTCCAAGTCAAATTGGACGCCGTGCAGGACACGGGAGCCACGGTGACATGCCTGAGTCATACAGGCGATATACTACAGGCAGAAATCGACTTGATGTTCGCGTTTCTGGAAGAAGGACGGTTCACCAATGGGCCGCTGTTCAATCCAGGCATGCTCAGAGACATGCTGCGAATGATGAACTTCTTTCATGTGGCAGTCGATTCGAACGGGAATCCCGTTCAGGAATACACCAACATATAGATTGCACCTTCATGGCAGTGTTGATTAGCACACTGCCCGTCCCATCCTTTTGTTCTAGAAAGCTCACCCGATGCGTCGTCGTGTAGTCGTCACCGGAATCGGAATGGTAAATCCCATGGGGCATGACCCTGCCACCGTCTGGTCTGGTTTGAAAGAGGGTGAAAGTGGTGTCGCAAAAACCACTTTGTTCGACGCCAGTGGCTTTCCCACCAAGATCAGCGCCGAAGTCAAGAATTGGGACATCACCGATTCAGGAGAACCTGCCGACCAATGGCAGGATCGTGGAAGACACACCAAGTTTGCGGCCGGCGCAGCCAAACAGGCCATGGCCGATAGTGGCGTTCTCGACTCCATTGAGGATCCGGTTCGCTTTGGCGTGTATTTGGGCAGTGGTGAAGGAAACCAGGACTTTCAGACCTTCAGTCGTATGATGGCCGCCGCCTTGGCGGAGGGCGAGTACAACGCTTCAAAGTTCATCAGCGCCGGGATTGAACTGTTAAACCCGGCAAAGGAACTTGAGCAGGAACCCAACATGCCTGCCGCCCATTTGGCAACCATGTTCAATGCTCAAGGGCCCAATCTCAACTGTTTGACCGCCTGCGCCGCAAGCAGCCAGGCCGTAGGTGAGGCCACCGAGATCATTCGCCGCAGTGACGCCGATGTCATGCTGGCTGGTGGAACCCACAGCATGATCCACCCCTTTGGTGTGACTGGTTTTAATCTGCTGACTGCCTTGAGCGAAAGCAACGATGAACCAACCAAGGCGAGCCGTCCATTCGACCGCTTGCGGAATGGTTTCGTACTTGGTGAAGGCTCTGCCATGGTGATTCTGGAGGAACTCGAATCCGCCAAGGCCCGAGGGGCAAATATCTATGGCGAAATCGCTGGCTACGGAACCACAGCGGACGCCTACCGCATCACTGACATTCCACCCGATGGACATGGCGGAATTGCCGCCATGAGAATGTCGATTGCAGATGCAGGCCTGCAGCCCGCCGATATCCAGTATGTCAATGCCCATGGCACGAGCACAACAGTCAATGACAAAGTGGAATCCAAAGCCTGCAGAGAAGTGTTTGGTGAACATGCTGCCAAGATTCCTGTGAGTAGCACGAAGAGCATGATGGGACACCTGATTGCCGCTGCTGGGGTCACTGAAATGATTGTCTGCCTGCTGGCCATGAGAGACTCCGTACTGCCACCAACGATCAATTACGAGAATCCCGATCCCGAATGTAATCTTGACTACGTTCCCAATCAGGCTCGAGAGGCACAGGTACAATACGCCCTTAACAACAGTTTCGGATTCGGAGGGCAGAATGTAACCCTCTGTCTAAGCCGTTATGCTGATTAGTGTCTGATACTTCCATGGCCGATTGCCAGAGGATGCCATGAGCCACTTTAGTGATGCAGAACTCAGTGCTTTCCTCGATGAAGCACTGCCACCAGCACGCTGCTCACAACTCGAACATGAACTCCGCACCAACTCGGAACTGCGGCAACGTTTGATCGAGGTTCGTGGACGTGAGTCAGCGGGACTTCATACGTTGGGTGCAATTTGGAGGCGAAATCGGCTTTCCTGCCCCGATCGGTCCGAATTGGGCCAATTCGTGTTGGGGACTCTTGATATCGAGCAGAACGCTTATATCCGTTTCCATATTGACACCATCGGGTGTCGATACTGCCAAGCCAATCTGGCTGATCTTGAACCATCTGATAAGACCACCGAACCATCCAATCAGCGACGGAATCGCTACTTTCAAACCAGTGCCAGTTACTTGAAAAAGGATTGATCCAATGAACGGTTACTTTGCGCGATAGAGCATTTTTTCAAGCCGATCAAGCATCACCACTAGTTCGTTCCACTCCGTCACAACTTCCATCGTCGGCATCGACGTTGAGTCCTCACGGTTGAATCCACGCTCGCTGATCCGGACCCGCTGCGACAATACTGCGACACCCCCGTCACCGAAATCCTCTGATTTCAGCTCAGCGGAAACAGGGGCCGCACCTTCCATCGGCAACACCTGCAGCATGGCCTGATGCACCGCCCAAAGCGCAGCTTTCCGACTCGAATCAGCTTGAACAATGGTCCGCATCGTCCCGGATTGAACATAATACTTTGCCATCTTAATGGTCCTTACAGAAAGGGGTGAATCCTTTTCGCGGCCAATCCAATCCATGGATGACTGCCTGACAAGACTGGTATCGCAAACCGACTGACACGTTTGGTCATAGGCTAAAAAAATGGCTCTGCTGAATAAAAAAACAGGTCAACAACTACGATGTGGCCTCACTCTTACAATAGGAACCGGGGCGGGTGTCTGGCCGTGGGCAGTCGGCAGACCTGCCAAAGCCTGTTAACCTGACGGTGTTCTGGGACCTACCTTCGATTGTGTCACGCAACGGTCCGACCTACGCACTCCAACCCACCCCGACCAACTATGAAATTGATTCATCATGGTGCCCACGAGGGTGTAACGGGATCCTGCCACCAACTGAATTGGGGAGACAGAAACGGTTTACTGGTTGACTGCGGAATCTTTCAGGGAGATGAGGCAAAGAAACACCCCAACCCCGAGATCGATTTTCCGCTCACCGGGATTGAAAGTCTGTTGCTCACGCACGTACACATCGACCATGCTGGGCGACTTCCCTATTTGTTGTCAGCCGGATTCGATCAGCCCATTTTTTGCAGTCACCCAACGGCCCGATTGTTGCCCTTGGTCATGGAAGACGCCCTGAAAATCGGCTTCACGCGTTCGCGACGACTGATCGGCAAATTCCTTCAACGCATCAATCAACTGCTACATCCAGTCGAATATGACACGTGGCATCCCATTCCCGGTTCGGCTGAAATTCGTTTGCGGCCTGCAGGCCATGTACTCGGATCGACCATCTTTGAGATCAAGCTCCCAAGCGGGGAAGTCGTTGTGTTTACGGGTGATATCGGCTCCGGGCATGATCCGCTATTGCGAAAGGCCTCAAGCCCGCCTGCGGCTGATTGGCTGGTTCTGGAAAGCACCTACGGCGACAAAATCCACGATGCTCCCAAGAATCGCCAACAAGCGTTAGAGAATGTTCTCAGACGCACTCTGCAGGATCGCGGTGTGACGATCATTCCTGCCTTCAGTCTTGGTCGGACACAGGCGATTCTGTATGAGATGAACGGGATTTTTGAACGACTGCAACAGGAAACTGGGCACTCTCTTTTAAAACAGGTGGACGTCATCGTCGATTCTCCGCTGGCCTCCCGCTTCACCGAGTTGTACAAGAACATGAAAGGTTACTGGGGAAGAGAGGCACAGCACCTCATGCAAACCGACGATCAGCCGCTCGTCTTCGAAAACCTGACAACGGTAGACAGCCACCGCGAGCACAAAGACACACTGGATTATTTGGAGGAACAGAGATTGCCAGCGATCGTGATTGCGGGAAGTGGGATGTGTACGGGAGGACGGGTAATGAACTATCTCAAACGGTTCCTTGGCAATCCCACCACCGATCTTGTCTTTGTAGGATATCAGGCCAGTGGTACCCCCGGACACTTTCTCAGTCGGGGCAGTGATTGGGTGCGACTCAATGGTCGAAAATACAACGTGAGTGCCACAGTGCATCAGATGCAGGGTTACTCAGCGCATGGCGATCAGTCGGATCTGATTGACTTCGTACAGAACATGGCCAATCGGCCAAAGCAGATCCGTCTGGTACATGGTGACTACCAGCCCAAACTTATCCTGACTGAAAAACTGACGAGCCTCGGTTATCAGGTTGTCTGAAAGACCACAGCACGATCATTCAAAATCCACCAGGACCAGCGAGTGCAACCGCCGTATCGGTGGTCGAGTTCGTATCTGATAAGATCGAACCCTGTTTGTATCTTGCTCCGGTTTTTTGCTTTGGCCGATCGCATTCTGCCTGCAAAACAGACTACCGCATGAAGGGTATCAGCGATCGCCATGAGAGTCTGGCAGCTTCCGCCTTCAATTTCTCAGGATCCCGACCGCTTGGCGCAAGGGCAGTCTCACCATTGACCGGAGCATTTGACTTCGCGGCAAATCGCCCAGTCATTTGAGGAAATCTCTGCAATTCAGCGAGGTAAACTCTCCTCTGTTCATCGTTGCCAGAATGCGTCGCAATTTCGAGCAAGATCTGGTAAGCGTCTCTCGTGGGCCGAATCTCGACACTCCTCTGCAACGACCAGCACGCCTGTTCACTGAGCCCCTGCTTCGAAAGCGTTTTTCCCAAGGCGAGGTGGGTTTCGTGGTTGGCGGGATTGATTTCGATCGCAGCTCGCTGGAGCATGACTGCGATGGCGTGCTTGTACGTTGCAGATCCCACTGTTGATTCAGCTTCCGCAGCACCAAGCAGCATCAATGCCTCACTTGCCTCAGGGATCCCGGAAGCTGCCTCGATTAATTTGCGACGAGCGAAAGTCATGTAGCGAAAGGCCGCGTCATGACTCGATAATTCACTCGGGGATACCCCCTTCATTACCGAAGTTTGATGCGTTGAAATCAACTGGTTCAGTTCACTCGGGCTTATTCCATCACTTGATTTGCAGAAATCTTCGGATTCACGGATGGCCTGGACTGCCATCTGAAAACACTGCGCAGATCGATCTGTTTCATCCGCCGCATCGATCGCCACAACGCACAATCGGAACGCGTCAAACGCAGAAGTTCGTGCTTCTGATGCAATCTTGTTACTGGTTGCATCACGTGCCTGTTGAAGGCTCTGCTCTGCCAGCTCCCAATAACCAGCCGCCCTGCTCAGTGCATCCTCAGATTCAACCAAGGGTTCTTCAATCAATCCACAGGGAGGATCCATCCCAGCGACCCTATCACCTTCGGCAGTCACACCCAAGGTTGCCGGTTGATCGGGCACCTCGCCCCGTTGACCCGGTAAAGGTAACTCAACTGAGGGTAATTCGAAAAGCTCTTCACCCACAGGCACCTGTCCATCTTGTACTGGCTGTCGGACACCACGAAAGAATGCCGCCACATCCTTACCCACTGGCAAGCCTTGGCCAGCCTTGGTCATCTCAACCTGCGCACTCGGCGGAAGAGTTGTCAGATCGGAGTTTGTGGAGACAGTTGATCCCGCGTCCGACACGTCAACCAGATCATACGTCTCATATTTTGATTCGCATTCTTGTTCGCGTTCAGTTCTTGGTATCCGGACAGCCAACTGATCAGCATCAATGGGATCAGCCGCGCTAATCACTCCGCTGTCCCCACTGACGGGTTCACGGTTTCGAACAGCCTTGGACGGACGTCCAACCATCAAACGCTTAACCGAAGGAGCCCGGTCAATCTGAAGCGTCTCGAAACTCGGAAGCGATTGAAAACCAGGTCCCTGTTGCGGATCACGAGTCATGAGATCATCACGCGATGTTTGGTCAGAGTCGGCAGAAGTCGCTGCTCCTGATTCACTCTCAATAGCAACCCTGTCCTGCAAGACAGGGGATCGCATCAAAGTACCGGGTGGCATCAGCGGAGCCACAGGACCCAACACGACGGGTGGTACAGAACTCGACACAGGGTCAGGGACAACCTCGCTGTGATCAGGCTGTTGGGGAGAAGCAGAACGTCCCCACCCATCCTCGAGGAAATTGCGCAGTTCATCCTGTCCGGGGTCTGCCGCAGACACTTGGGCACAACAGGCCAGAACAGCCATTACAAGGACTTCTCGATATCCATATCCATTCATGCTCTTGCACTCATCCATGAGACTCAACGCATTGTATCGTGGCTGTTCCGCTGTTTCCCTACTGCAAAACCCCATCGTTTTCGCAATCGACTCCCACGGCACCAGCGGCACAAGCATTACGAACATCGTCTCGCGAATGACCTGAGGGTGGGCGGAATCAAAGCGATCACTGCACTGACGGGTAAAATCGATTGGAGCCACAAAGTCCACACCGATTGCCCAACCAGATCATTGTGAAGCTGCCGCGCAGACCCAGTGTGCCCCTGCCTCGTTCTTCGGTGGCTGCATGACTACAACTCTCGAATACGGATATCCCGCCACCGCACTTCAAACGGCCCAGTTTCCCGTTTAATACCGTGTACCTGCAAACCGATGAATCCCTTCTTGCTCGACTCCGAATCACGAATATCGGCAATTGCTTTCCCGTTCACCCACGTTTGAATGCGATCGCCCTTGGCTCGCACC
>JACLAC010005777.1_pt1 | contig 10439 bp, 7 predicted proteins | sample 8027881 | NCBI WGS metagenome assembly JACLAC01 (sample SAMN15725517, study PRJNA655200) | protist metagenome | isolation source: fluorescence activated cell sorting (FACS) single amplified genomes of... | place: Spain: Blaines Bay Microbial Observatory, Mediterranean Sea | collected 2016-01-19 | reverse complement strand
AAGAAGAATTGAAGCGCACTTATGGACAAACAGATGTTGACGTATATTGCGAAAATGTGGGCGAAGCGGCCCAAATTATTGCCCATGCCAAAGCCGACAATCGTGAACTTAGCCCAGATGAACAACAATCTATTCGCTGGACAACTAACGGCTCGTATGCTACAGATCCTACCATGGTCCGTACCAAACTAGGAGGCCGTTGGCTAACAGCTGATTATCAAATGGGTGACCTACTCATCTTTTCAATGTATACCATGCATTGTAGTCACGACAACCAAACTAACCACATCCGCATTTCTACCGACTCACGGTATCAACTCGCCTCCGAACCCATCGATATTCGCTGGGTAGGTGATAATCCCCCAGGGAATGATATTCGTGCCAAACGCGGCACGATTTGTTAACCCCCCTGCAATACTCGTCAATACCTATTCATTGACGATCCAGCGCCTCCCGTACTTTTTCTAATAGCGTAATCACTCCATATGGTTTTTCAATCATTTCAATATCACCGTCTAACACGCCATATTTGGATATGATATCATCCGTATAGCCTGAAGTATAGATAACACCTATCTCCGGTAATAATATTGTTATCGAATCAGCCAATTGTTTGCCATTAATTCCAGGTAAAACAACATCTGTAACCAATAAATCGGGATGTATATTTTTAGTTGCCAGCACCCCTAAAGCCTCTTCTCCACTTTCTGCTGCAACTACTTGATATCCCCCCTTATCAGTTAAGACCTGTGTAGCAAGTTCCCTAATATTAGCTTCATCCTCCACAAGAAGAATCGTTTCGGATCCTTTCGGCAGGAGCGAATCTCCCTGAATCGACACTTCCGAAGCCATCTCGTCACCCTGTATAACCGGCCATAATATCTTGATTTTCGTTCCCTCTCCTAGGGTACTTTCGACATCAATAACTCCATTATTCTGCTGCACTACGCCAAATACAGTAGACAATCCTAATCCCGTACCTTTTCCCTTGCCTTTTGTCGTAAAAAAAGGTTCAAATATTTTTTCCTTTGTCTCTTCATCCATACCCACTCCCTTATCAGTCACTTCCAGACAGACGTAATTCTCCACAAATTCGCCCTCCTGTTCCACAACGGCCTTTTCATATTTATTAATTTTTTCTATGGAGGTTTCGATAATAATTTGTCGCGGCTTATCAGTATCAAGTTGAACATCGATAGCATCGCGTGCATTGATTAGCAGATTTGCCAGTAGTTGATCTAGTTGTTGGGAATCTGCCATAACCATGGGTAATTTCTCTAGCGGTCGAAAAATCACCTCAACATTTTCGCCAATCAGACGGCGATACATCTTTAATGCCGCTTCAATTTGTTCATTCCAATTTAAAGCTTCAGGTTTAACATTCTGTTTGCGGCTAAACATAAGCAAGCGCTGCGTTAATGCTTGCGCTCGTTTACTAGCATCCTCTATCATACTAAGATATTTTTCCTGATTTTCATCCAGACTTGTCTGGATTTTTAACAGTTCTGAATATCCCATAATAACGCTAAGTAGATTATTAAAATCATGGGCTACCCCCCCCGCTAAGCGACCGATAGATTCCATTTTCTGCATTTGTTGAAATTGAACTTCCAAGGCTCGCTTATCTTTTTCGTTTTGCTTACGCTCAGTAATATCTCGTCCAACGCCAAGAATACCAATAGGTTTGCCTTCGCCATCACGTAGAAAAGATGCCGAAACTTCAACCCATAAGACAGAACCATCTGCATGCTTATGCTCCATTTCAAAGAGCCTATATCTATCTGGATCAACATTATTAGAGCCTTCAAGCTTTATTTCGTCAGCAAAAACTTCCTGCATATACATCAGCGTCCGAGGGGTGTATCGTTGAGATATCGGTAAAGCCATATATGCCTCAGGACTGTAGCCAGTCAACCTTTTAATAGCAGGACTGACATAGGTAAGGTTTAACTCCAAATCCCTAGTCCAGATGACATCGATCGTATTTTCTGCCAGTACCTTATAGTTTTTTTGCACACTCTCCAGTGTTTCTTCAATTAGGCGATAACGTATCTGTGCATCAGTTTCATCTTTTACTGTTTTTTTTTCTTGTTCATCGGCCATATTCAACACCTATATCTGAAATTATAGTCTGCTCTGTTATAAAGCACAAAGATTAACCTTATTGAATAATTTCCCCAATCATTCGCCCATCAACACTACTAGCCGTCAGACGCTTTTGAATTAGGACAATAATATGTTCTATATAATTTTGATTTCATTTATTCCTTCATACCCCACAGAAAATTCTACCTTTTGTTGAAAATCAGGCTATAAACTAATAAAAATTATTGTAATCCATTTTAATATAGTTAAAGTTCGCATCATATTCGATATAGAATGTAATATACTAATTATCTAAATAAAAATTATATGGAAATTTAAGCCTTATGGATTCCAGCCAAAATCTCTTCCTTTTTTGAACTATCGCTAACATTAATTACGCTGCTATGAGTTGCTAGGCTAAGCTCGAAAGGTTTATTATTGTTGTTATTACCCACGGCGCAACATTTGCCCTTGAGCCAATGCTGTTGCGTCAGCATAAATCCGTATTCTTAATATATTATGGGCCTTAAGCTCAATTTAGTCCCTTCTCAGATTATTCGTAGATGATAAAATGATAAATAGACTACGCCGTTTTCTTATCGCCTTAATGCTTATGGCCTTTTTAGGCTTATTGGGAATCAGTGGCTATATGTATCTGGAAGGGATGTCTTTCCATGAAGCCTTATATATGACAGTAATAACTATAAGTACAGTAGGTTATGCAGAAGTCAATGCCCCTCTCTCCCTAGCAGGGCAACACTTCACTATAGTATTTATCATATCTAGTTTTATTATTGCCGGTTTTGCCGTCGCTAGCATTACCGCTTTTTTTATTGAAGGGAACCTTAACGAGCTTTTGAAAGGTCGCCGCATGCAACGCCAAATACACAATTTAACCGACCATTATATAATCTGTGGTTGTGGGTCCCTAGGACGAGAGATTGCTCTTGAGTTTATAAAAAACAATACCACTTTCATTATTATTGATAAAGACCTATCTGAAGTTGATTTACCCAATAATAAGATTCTTACAGTAGAGGGCGATGCAACCCAAGAACGTACCTTAAAAGAAGCTGGCCTAACCAAAGCAAAAGGCTTGATTGCTGCCTTACGTCACGATACCGATAATGTCTTTATAACATTAACAGCACGCCAATTAAATCCCAATCTACAAATCGTTGCTCGTGCTGGCGAAAGTGGCACAAGTGACAAATTACTTCTTGCCGGCGCCAACCGTGTCATTGCCCCTTTTGAGATTGCTGGCCATCGCATCGCACAAACTATTTTACGCCCAACGATAGTCAATTTTCTTGACGTCGTTATTCAACAAGAAGGGTTTGATTTAAATCTCGAAGAAATCCATATAGGTCCTCATTCCAAATTAGTCGGCAGTAGTATACGCCAAACTATATTGGGTCAGATTAGTAACGCCGTCATTATTGGTCTCCATGATATTCATGGCCAGGCACGCGTAGTTCCCGCCGAAAATGAATCAATCGCTGGCATCCAATTAAACGCAGGTGATGTGCTAATCGCTCTAGGCAGCGAAATCCAACTTCAACGCTTAAAGGATTTTGCGGAATAACAGACCATTCTGAACTGTACTTATCACTCTTGCTATTCTAATTCCTTAGCCTTTAATCAATTTCTTTGAAAGCTTACGGCTGCAATGCTTGTACTATGTAATGAGGATCACGTTCACATCTGATGCGCATTTTTCACACTCTGAGAAGCTTTCACCTGCGAGAATTCAATCGCAACGTCCAGCTATTCTTTCTATATGGTATTTTTATTAATGCTGGCATGGCACTCTTTTCATTACTCTATAATCTCTATCTGCTACGCCTGAACTATCAAGAAGATTTCATTGGTCAACTTGCAGGTATGGCACCATTAGCAACTGGTATATTGGCGTTACCTATTGGCATATTGAGTGATCGTTTTGGACGTAAACCCTTTTTAGTTGCATCGGGACTACTCTTAGCAGTATCACAACTTGGATTATGCCTAGCCACAGAAGCAATTGAGCTATTAGTATTTTCTTTTATTGGTGGAGCAGCTTCGGCTTTCATTTGGGTTAACCACGTTCCCTTCCTTTCCGATAATGCCCTTCCTTCACGTCGTGGTGAAGCCTTAGTTATTTGGTCAGCTTTACAAATTGTCATCCGCATGGTCCTCAGTTTAGGGGGTGGTTTTATGCCTAGCGTGATGGGATATTTCCTCGGCAGTTCAACAACAATGCCCGAACCTTTTCGTTATGCACTACTATTGGGCGCCATCTGTTCACTTGTTGCTATACTCCCCCTTCTACGCTTACAGGAATCAATACAGCAAATAGTAAAAACCAAAAAATACGAACAACAAGATCTACCAGTAAAAACATATACTTCGCCCTGGTATGTATTTTCTGGAATCACTGCTCTCAGTAGTATGCGTGGCTTTGCAGTAGGCCTAACCTATCCCTTCTTCAATGTCTTTTTTGAAGCAGAGCTACAGCTTAGCGCCGTAAGCATCGGTTTCTTTTTCTTTTTAAGTCAACTTGTAAGCCTACCAGCAACTTTTAGTGCTCCAGCCTTGGTACGCCGCTTTGGTCCCACCTTAACTATTGTAACTACTCGCACAATAGGTGGTATTGCGCTAGGTATTATGGGATTCTTTATTAACCTTCCATTAGCAGTACTTATGTTTTTATTTGTGCGCATTAGCGAAGTCATAGATAATCCCAGTGATCAACATTTCTCTATTCAAGTCCTGCCTCGTAATTACTGGGCTCGCATCCAGGGATTTCGTGTTTGTGGTTTCCAACTTTTTAACTTTGCCGGAAGCTTTCTTGGTGGCTTTCTAATTATAGACTATGGATACAGTGTCGCTTTTGGCTTGGCCTGCCTAGCACGAATTGCAAGTGGTATTATCATGGCCACTTTTTTTGGCCGGAAACCGAAAAATGATTAATCAGTAAAAAAATGGCTTTTATATTAGGAAAATAAATAGCAATCCATCTTATCTCTTAAAAAAGGAATGTATTTATGGCAGCGGAACCTTGGCGTTATGAAAAATTAACATGGCCGGATATTAATGATGCAGTACAAGCCAATAAGGTAATTATTGTTCCGGTTGGTTCAACTGAGCAACATGGTCCCCACTTACCACTTGATGTTGACGTAGTTTGTCCACGCGGCATGGCCGAAGAAGCTGCTAAATTAATTCCACACGATGTTCTGGTTATGCCAACATTTATTCATGGCTATACGGCTCATGTTATGGATTTCCCTGGAACCATTAATGTAGATTGGGAAAACTTTATTAAAAGTAATATTGATGTGGGCAAAAGCTTGGCCTATCATGGTTTTAAGAAAATTATTTTTTTAAACGGACATGGGTCAAATGCTCCTAATCTGGATTTGGCAGCACGTCGTGTTAATCTTGAAACCGATGCCGAATGTATCCACTGTAATTGGTGGAATTTACTAACTGTTGATCCTGAATTCATGAAGAACTGGCGTGAAAGTAAATTTCCTGGAGGCTGTGCTCATGCTTGCGAACTGGAAACCTCGGTTTATCTCTACTTTGATGAAGACAATGTACGCAAAGATAAAATTACCGATGGTGAAATAGCCTTCCATCAACACCAATCAGATTTTCGCTGGGTCGATCTATTTGCCGCCGGACCAGGTACTCCAATAAGTTGGACGGCCTCTTACTCTGATTCTGGTATCTTAGGCCAAGCATCCCTAGCTACTAAAGAAAAAGGCGAAGCTGTCGTTAAAGAAGTTAGTTCTCAACTAGCCCGTATGGTAAGTGAATTCCGTGCTCTTCCCAAGCCTCCACGCGGAGACCATCACGCCTCTCCAGTAAGTATGAAAATGCCCTGGAAAGCCAATGATAAACCAACTAGCAGTGGAGATGTACACCAATAGATCTTAACCTTAGTAACACTTATATAGGTACCCCAAGATATAGAATCTGCTTTTACTGGGGCATCTATACACAATAAAAAATAAACTTTTGACTGTAGCCAATACGGCTTTGGATTAGCATTTTTAACATGATAGCTAAGCTACAAACCACGTCCTCTATCATCTTTATGGAGAATTTTCAATGTTGGTGTACCAAAAACTCTATTTCATCTTATCTATCGTTATTTTTTCAATTACTGTTATTGAAGCTGCGGACTGGCCTCAATGGCTTGGCCCTGAGCGCAACGGTATATCTACTGAAACGGGCTTATTAAAAAATTGGCCAGAAACAGGTCCTAAAATCCTGTGGCGTACCCCACTAGGACACGGTTTCTCCGCCATATCTATTCTCAATCAACGCGCTTATACTATGTATGCAGATCATAATGGTGAATTCGTTGTTTGCTTAGACGTCTCTAATGGAAAAGAGATCTGGCGTTTCCGTACTGGCTCTTATTATCAAGAACGCCAAGGAGGAGACGGTCCCCGTTCGACTCCCACAGTAGAAGCTAATCAGCTCTATGTATTAGGTGCTGAGGGCACTCTTTTTTCTTTAAATACAGCGAATGGTACAAAGCTCTGGGAAAAGAATTTGGCGACAGCATTTGACAGCGTCACTCCTAAATGGGGTTTTAGTACCTCTCCGTTAATCGTTGATAATTTACTGTTGGTAGAAAGCGGTGGCACCGATGGTAGTGTGCTGGTTGATATGATTATAGATCGCGAAACCAACGCCACTGCCATCGCCTTAGAAAAAACTACAGGCCATACGGTCTGGACCGCTCTCAATGATAAAATGGCTTATTCATCACCAATAGCTTTTACCACTGCTAGCGTGCGCCAAGCCATTTTTTTTAATGCTTACGCTCTGGTCAGTCTAGCACCTGCAACAGGTAAAATCTACTGGCGCTATCCATGGAAAACATCTTGGGATGTTAGTGCTGCTACACCAATACATATTCCTCCAGATAAAATTTTCATATCTGCCGGTAACAAAAGTGCTATCGTCCAAACTTCACTTCAAAAAGATGGCGTAGAAGTAGCAACCGTTTGGAAAAATAGCGTTATGAAAAATCACTTTAGTACATCAATTTATTATCAGGGTTTTCTATATGGCTTCGACAATTCGATACTCAAGTGTATCGATGCAAAAACGGGCTTGGAACAATGGAAAACTAGAGGCTATGGCAAAGGTAGTCTCATTATCGCTGATGGCCATCTAATCATTCTCGGTGAACAGGGTAATCTGGGCTTAGCCGAAGCTGCACCCAATTCATTTCGTCTAATCGCCAATGTGCCTATTATGCATAGCCGTTGTTGGACTATTCCTTCACTAGCTGACGGCAAACTCTTTTTGCGTGACGAAAAAGAAGTGGTATGTCTAAACTTGAGAGAGGACTGAAAGTATAATAAAACCCTTTATAAATGGGTTTTATCGATTACCTTAATGAAATCAGCAGCTTAGGCTTTAGACATGCTAAAATATTACTAGCATTATTCTTTGGAAACTATCATGCAATTAAATCTTTGTGCCTTAGCTGATCCATAAGCCTGTAATCAACTATATCGCGGATGTGGTGTAATTAATTCTGTATTTTCTCCAGCCTCACCTCGCATCAAAAAGATAGGACGCGTCGAAAAATGTGTCTGATAGTGAGCTGAACCACTTTCTTTATTCGTCGTGCGATCCCATAACGAGGCAGCTGGCATAAAACGCAGCACATAAGCAGCTCGTCGTGCAGCCGAACGATTAGGCTCTGAACCATGAATCAAGAATACATCATGTAGAGAAAATTCTCCAGCTCGTAAGATATCATCTTTGGCAGTAGTTGCATCAAAATAAGCATTTTCCGTTACCTGATTGAGAACCAATGCTTCTCGTGTATCTTCGCGATGCGGAAAAATCTCACCTTTTTGCTGCGATCCAGGAATGTAGCGCATACAGCCGTTTTCTGCCGTAGCATCATCAATAGCAAGCCATACGGAACAGGTTTGCAATGGTAATATAGGCCAATATTCTCCATCCTGATGCCAGGGCACCTCGAGTCCTGTAGTAGCCGGCTTACAAAAGAATTGCCCTCCCCAAAGAATAATATCCGGACCCAATATAGAAGCCACATATTCTACAATTTCAGGTATTCCAGCAATAGCTAACCACTGCTCCGTAATGGTCTCCGGCAAACCATTCCAACCAGGCAAGTAAGGACATACTATACTTTCGGGAGCTTGTCCAGTCGTTGCTATCAATGTTTGCTCGGCTAGTATCTGCATATTAGTTATCGCTGTATCCGACAAACGATATGCAGGTTTTACTAAGCCTTCCTGTTGATACATAGTCTGTTCTTGTACGGTCAATCCTACGGCCTTCTTATCCATCATTGCCTCCCTTAACAAAATCGGCTCACTTTTTTACTTTTACACCTAATTTTCTTTAGGTGGCTCGACCATACCCAATGACGGAGCTCCATCATTCCCATCCATTGCTTTTTGGACCCGATCAATCAAGCGCATTACCGGTAACACTTCCGAACAACTAGTCAATGCTTTACGCCCTTGGTGAATGGCATTGAAAAATTCACTATCCTGTGCTTCCAAACCTTCTGGGCCTTCTGTTTCAATCGTATTACCATGGTTATCACTTAATTTGCCTCCCTCCCATAAATAGGTTGCTTCTTCACCTATAAAGCGGTAGAAATTTTTGATCCCTCCATGGTTATTGAAAGACTGTGCCGCACTGACTAGACATCCACTCTGAGCTTTTAACGCAATAGTAATATCCATCGGTACATTCAATGTCGGGTGCAACGGACCACATTGGCCCCAAGCCACCAACTCAGGATCACCCAGAATCCAATAAACCATATCTAGCATATGACAAGCCTGATGCCATAATAAATCATCTGTCCAAATACGCGGTTTACCAAAACGGTTTTCATTAACACGACGAAAAAAGTAAAGTTGTTGAACAATGTGATGGAGATGGAGTTTACCCGCTCGTACATCATCATGAATTTTGCGCATAGCGCTACTAAAACGCTGAGTATGACACATCATAGCAACCTTGCCCGATCGCTGTTCGGCCGCCACAACCTGTTCGGCCTCAGCTAACGACAAGCCCATAGGCAATTCCAGTAGCACATGTTTTCCTTTATCCAAAGCCATTATTGTCTGGGCACAATGTAATTGATTAGGGCTAGTAATTACTACCGCTTCAACCCCAGGTTGATCTAGACATTCCTCTATATCCGTTGAAACATGATTAATACCATGCTGACGGGCAAAAACTTCAGCATCCGTCCGAATTCCCCCCGCCAGACTCACCACCTCGACATCAGATATTTTCTTTAGTACATCAATATGGCTTATACCTTGCGCCCCTTCACCAACTAAACAAACTTTCATTTCTCTACTCCTTATTGGCTATCTATGTTAATATTTTATATCCATATTATCATTTACTTACCCACATCAAATCATTGTAGCTATGCATTGTTCTGTCTAATCTTTAATATATAACATTTAAAGATTAGACAGAACAATGCATAGCTAGAACATTAACCTCTATAAATTCTCTTGTCTCCAATCTATCCAACACATATACTTGCTTGGCAGCAAGAAAAAGTATGGTCCGCCAAGTATGCAGGGTAGTCAAGTACTTTTGGTGTAAAGGATTTTCTAATGGCTTATATATTAGCGGCATTAGCTACCAATCGCCGCTCCGGTTTTACCGCAACCACCCTTAAAGCAGCCTGTGCAGGTGCAGAAGAAATAGCGGGCGTTCAGTGTGAAATCATCTGTCTAGCACGCTATGATTTTAAACCTTGCTTATCATCATTTTGGTGTGCCCGCAATCAAGGACAAGGCTGCGTTTTACCTGATGCAATGGGAGACAAAGGTAATGGAGTATTATTCCAGAAAGTCCGTGATGCACACGGTATGCTTCTGGCCACTCCGGTCCATACCTGGGGTCCATCTGCACTAGCCCATATGTTCTGGGAGCGCCTTTACCCCTTCCTCTACAGTGATGGACTCAACGGCTTACCCTTCGCTTCCATAGCCTGTGCCACAAATCAAGGTTTCCAACGCCAGGCGGTAGAAGAAATGGCCAAGTGGGCCTTTTGTCGCGGCGTCCGTTATATAGGAGATATAGCTGGCCACGCGTTGGATTATGACCAAACGCTTGAACAAGCACGAGCCATAGGAAGACGCGTAGGCCAAGCAGCTAGTAGCGATGCCCAACACGGCCGGCAACGTTTTACTGATGCGGAGAAATTCACCTATTATCTTGATAAACCGTACCAAGTACTAGATCCATATTTAGCCAATATAACCCAAGGTACCTTCAACTTAGAAGACTCTCTTCCCCAGCGTGGAGCAACAGACTTTATCAAAGACGAA
>JACLAC010015479.1_pt1 | contig 10441 bp, 11 predicted proteins | sample 8027881 | NCBI WGS metagenome assembly JACLAC01 (sample SAMN15725517, study PRJNA655200) | protist metagenome | isolation source: fluorescence activated cell sorting (FACS) single amplified genomes of... | place: Spain: Blaines Bay Microbial Observatory, Mediterranean Sea | collected 2016-01-19 | reverse complement strand
ACAGCGATTCGAATAGTTCCAAAAACAAAGGCAAGGGAAACGGCAGGGGCCAGGGCAAGGCGAAGGGCATCGCCAGCCCGAGCGCGAGGTCTCCAGTGTCGCCCGCCCGCGTGACGCGCCGCAAGCATACCAACGACTAGTAACCAGTAGTAATTAGTAGGAAAGCCGCTTGCTAGTGAAGTTGACGCAGAGATGACCGCAATTTTCAAGTAATAATAGGCTCATGCGCGTGAGCGAGGCGCACGGCCGGTGGGTCGAGCTTGAAAAATTCGTGACTACGAGGAACGAGATGAAGTGACTGACTCTGACATGAGAGCGGGGTGGCGTGAAAGCGTGATATCATCATCAAGAAGGTAAGTAAGGTTCTAAACCTAAAGGTTCTAAAAGAAAAGGTTCTGCAGGCGCAGCGGCTGTACCTGACTCATACTCTAACTCTAACTATGACTGACGCAACGCATGATCACACGCCCTGTTCTCGGCGCTCGACGCCCACCTTAGTAAGAAGTACAAGCAGAATAAGGTCTAGTAAGCGCCAGCTGGACTGCATGTGATACGGGGTGGAGCAGTTGAAGAAAGGTCTCGACCTCGTCTACGGTGAGGAGCGCAGTAGCGACTACGTGGGGTACTTCTACAGCTTCGACAAGAACTTCAAGTACAGTTACTGCCTCGGTGAGGACGGAACGACGATAGCGCCGTGCGGTGGTGCTGATGCTGAGAGTGCTAATGATGATGCAAACGCAAAGTCGAAGTGAGATACGACGACGCCTGTGAGCGAAAAGTCCAAGTTCAAACTGGCTATGGACCTGCGCGTATCCTTCTACAACGCAGCATCGTAATGAGCGCCTCTAGTAAGAACCGGTGGCCCAACGGCATCATGAAGGGCGACATCGTGCGCGCGTGGTTTGACGTGCCCTTCATCCCCGTGCCGATTGAAGAAGTGTGCGCCATCTAGTAACGAGATCGACCTGTACATGAACTTTGTGCCGTATATGATAGAAAGTAATAAAGTATACGACTGGACGCCGACGGACCGGATCTGGCAGAGCAAGGTGTGGGTGCCGATACCGGGAATCAGGAACTAGTGAAATATACCACCAACGGTTCGCGTTCGACCTACTTGGAAGTGGAAGTGCAGTTAAAGGTCATGCTGGAAGCGCTGGAGCGGACGTCGACTGCCTGCGCAACTCGTGGCCGAGCATGGTCAAGGAGCATCCCGAGATGCGGGATGTGAAGAAAATCAAGAAGCAAGCGAAAGCGGAGTGAAAGGTCTAGAAGAAGGAGGGACGACAGTCGACTGCAAATGCAGGTGTAAAAGCGGATGCGGGGGGGGTGGAAGATGATGATGAACGTGAAGTCGAAGCTGGCCAGGCGGATGCTGGGGATGGCGATGATGATGACGATGAAGAGAAGGTTGAATTCGACGCGGAAAATCCTAATGCTAATGGTGAAACCGGGGACGACGACAAGCCCAAGCAGCCGCGCACTTCCTTCAACATCGGCAACGTAAGTAACCCTAACCAGCCCGGACGTCAGCATCCCTACTTCTTCGAGGGCGGCATCTGTCTCTGCGAGTTTTCACCGCGCTTTCCGACCGAAACTGAGGACTACGCCTGGCGCGAGGACGCGACTGTGAAGTGAATCTAGTAAAGGCAAGTGGTTGTAGTAGGGCGCCTGACAGGCACTACGTGAACAACTTCTGCCTGATTACCACGCCGGTGCGGCTGCGACGGCGGTAGTAATGGCGGCGAACCACTTAGCGTGGTGGACTAGTGAGACGGGCCTGGAAGTGGTCGACTAATAACAGTGAGTGATAGAAGCCGCGGAAGACGGGCTGGTTCGGCGGCGGCGGCGGCGGCGGCGGTGTGAGTAAGTAGAGCGGTGCGGGGGGAGACGAGAACAACAACAAGGTAGACAGGGGTGCCGTCTCAAAAAACGCGGACCCGAACTTCTTCAAGGCGTGAGGTGGCAGTGGTGACGCGTCACCTGCAAAGGACAAGGACGCACCGGAAGAAAAGATAGTGTTTCCCGACCAGACCAACCAGCACTTCCGGTGGCACACGAAGTCCTGAAAGTGAAGCGAAACCGAAGTGGTCGAAGAGACGTGCGACGTCCTCGCGTGACCCGACTAGAAGAAGGAGCTGCTGAAAAGTAATCCGGACTACAAAGGCAAGCTTAAGGAGGTGCGCAAGAATGTTAGAGTGAGGAAGACGTACCGCATCGAGTTCGTCGATGGCGTGAAGATCAAGGGCGGGATAGACCTGGACTGGCCGCGCAGCTACCGCACGATCGAGCCGAACGCCGTGGTGCGCATGATGTAGCGGACGATGTTTAATATCTAGATGGGCATCACCGTGGACATCCACGCGAACTTCAAGAACAGTGTGTACGACCAGCGCAGCAGTGAAGGCGGCGCCGCGGGGGAGAAGACGGAGCTGCTGCGCAGCGTGCGCGCGCGCTAGTGAGCAGTACATGCAGCACAGAGAGGTCGACGAGGAGGCGGTGGACGTGAAAAAAGGCTTTGCGGAGCTGGGCACGCGGTAGTAGCTAGGAATACACGTAGTGAGCTGGCTTGAGCCGCAGCCGAGTAGAGTGCGGCAGCCGCTGGCGCTGGCAATGGAAAGAAAGTAGCTACTTCATCTAAGTAGGAGAAAGAAGCGCCTCCCGAGAGGACGGAGTTTGCGCAGTTGTAGAGCGAAGCCGCGGCGCGGCGGCGGAAACGGGACAAGCTGCTGTCGACGAAAGAGGCTAACGCTAAAGTCGATGAGGATGACAGCGGCTGTGTGAAGGTTGGCGTAAACGAGCAGGAGGAGAGTTGTCAGACGAAGACTGGGTCAGCGACAAAGCTGCATGAGCATGCCCACGGCGACATTGTATCGCTATCGATGGAGGATATCGACCTCGGCTTGCAGCAGACCGCAGAAGGCGAAAAAAATCAGCCTCAGTCCGGCGCGGAATCGGGCTTTGACACCGCAGAAGGCGACGCCGACGACGCGGGTGGTGACCAAGACCAAGGGGACTGGGTGTAAGTAAGTCATTTTTGATTTGTGTTTGTTGTCAATGTAATCCTAATCTGATATTTTTATCTTTATGTGAAGATAGACGCGGCGTGATTTTTGATGTTGAAATGTAAGAACTTTCTTTTAATTTTTCATAATTTCATACTTTCTTTCAATTTTTCTACTCTATTTCGCGTTTTATGCTTAGGCTTATGGCTAACCTTGACGATGATTAAGGTAATGTTGATGATGCTTCGTCTCTCTTCCTTTGGGATAGCTGGGCTGGCGGATATATATACCTATACGGGTGCTGGGGAAAACGCATACTTTCAAGCACGACTTACTTATCCTCCACCTACCTCACTCTAGCTCTACTCCATAAGTTTTTTCTGAAATTTTGAAATTGGAAGTCCAACTTTCTAGCTGCACTTATAGAGAGGACAGAAGATGAGTTTTTTTACGACAGCTGCGGCTGCGCTAGCTTTGACTGGCGGCCATGCAGCCCAGCCTGGGCGTTGGCAATCAGCCCAGCATTTTCACAGCCCATTATATGCACAGTCTCATCTCAGTCGCGAGTTGGCGCGTATGCGAACAGAGCGTATCGCGAATCATTACCCACTGAACTGGCGCGCGACACGCAGTCGCTTGCGCGGCTCGCACCAGGCGAAAATGCTTGCTGACTTCGAGGAAGAAGACGAACTGGTGCGGGACGCCACTGACGGAGGCGGCGGTGCAGCATCCAGCGCAGGCGCAGGCAAAGGCAAAGGTGCGGGCACTGGCGACGGAGACGGTGCGTCCGATGAATTTCCAACCATGATGGACCTTCACATGCTGGCCAAGTGGCGGAACGACGACCTGCCAAACCCGGTAACGGGGTTCTACGACAAGGCCTGGGCTGTGGAGGGGCAGCAGCAAGAGGAGCTCCAGGGGGTCGAGACCGCATGGGCGGGCATGTCGCAGTAGTGAAAGGCGTGCACACGTGGCGGACGTACTGGGTCTGAATTTGGACGCTGGACGAAGTGGAGATGGCTTGCCCGCGGCGGCGCTGGACGAAGTGGAGTACATCAAGCTGCACCTGCAGCTGCTCATGCTGGACGCAGCCGCAGAAACGCTCGTCAACCTGCAGACGGCGAACAATCTGCAGAGCTTCAGCGACCAGTATAATCGCAACGAGCAATACGAAGTGTCCGATGCCGAGTGAGAGACGCTCCACAAGCAGTATCTTGATAACAACAAAATCATCACTGCGTTGCAGGAAACGGTGAAGCTCGCTCAAGCGAACCCCAACGGCAATGGTGACGCGAGCACGTTCAACATCGACCGATTTTTACTCGAGATCAATCGACTGTCTTCGGAGAACGGCTACCTGGACGCAAAGCAGTACTCCAGCATCGAGGAGAAACTAGCATCCAAGTACGGATTTACTCACTCAAAAATTTCGCCGCGCAACATGGTGCAAGTCCTGACTGAGTATATTGCAGACGTTAAGTCCAATCCTAATGGAGTTGGAGCGAAATACGCAAACCTCGGACGCCAGTTCTTTCTTGACCTCGGCGGCATGATTGCCAAGAAGAAAAGCCTTGAGATGGCTATACGGCGCCGCGCCATGCAGTCTCGAGAGTTTGGACGTGATTTGGGCTCAGATGCCGACGGTTGGGCACTGGCTCAGCAGTTCGAAAACCAACAGCGGCCGGATAATGGGCTGGAGGGCCAGCTGCAGACTATATCGTGAGAGCTGGACGCGCAATCTGCTAGGCTCAGTAGCTGGTACTTGAAACAAAACGATCTGAATATCAACCGACTTGTTACGGCGATGGACTTTGATCCGGCTTTGAAAACTACTCGTGAAGTTGAAAATGACCCTTTTCCGCCGAAGAGGTCTGCTGAGGCTGATGGCGAGAGCAAGGAAGATGATCGTTTCCTGGAACCGCGAAAAGAGGTGTTCAATAATTTCAAGGAAAGCCTCGAGATGATCTATAAGATGAAAGAGATGGACGATGGTGACTCGAACGCGCTATAAGGAAGCTGGCACACTATAGTGGTTTCTATCGAGGAGGTGATGCGCGATGTCGATGATGTAGCATTATAGAACTTCGGTTCAAGAGGCTCAGAGTAAAAAATGAAATAAGAAGTGATAGAATTAGATTGGACAAAAACAAAATATAAATTTAAAGCTAGTTATAGTTTAAAAATGGACTACAGTGGTTAGGTTCGGTATGGGTTGTGTATTTAAACAGTTTTAATTATCTGCAGTTAACTTCGGTGAAGTCACATACAGACACCACGACCAAGTCACGGCTGTCTGTCACAGAGTATAGAGTCACATATAGCAAAGAGAAAGACAGATAGAGATAAAGTTTCCGACAGAGCGGAAAACTTTCATCGATTGGACTCATTTTGATCTTTTGTTGGTTATCAACATATAACCTTACTTGTTGCATGTATGTTTTAATTCGTCGTCGTCCTAATATCGTACTACTTAAGTATGCATATCCATATACTATTTTCCTTTGTTGTTGTCGACTATGTTTTTGTTGATGCTGCTACCTAGCTACTACTTTTTCAGTTTCTATCTTCTAAGGACGCTTGATACAGCTGCCAAGTATATCGAACAACTCATCACGATCGGTGCGCAAGTGTCAACGCTTTGTTACTACTCCACATCTGTCGTGTGTTACTGTGTAGAATAGAGTCTGTCTGCGCTACGAGTCTACGAACAAGTGCTTTGTTTGATTTGATATACAAATACATCGTTTTCATCCCGCGTGGTCCGTCACATATTATTCTTAATAATTACTTTGAAAAAAAAAAATAATTGTTTGAAAGACCCTGACCCGGCAATTTGTAGCCCGAAGTCGAACAACAACAGGTTACTAAGACTTAGGCTCATTCTTTTCTTTTTTCTCGCTGCAACAGCAACTTCTTAGTTTGATTTTTCTGGATCTGGATCTGGATGTGCATGTTATCCTCACAGCTTTTACTTCTGTAACGCAACGAAAAATTGAAATATGACAAAGATGACAGACTGCAATTCTAATAACGACGGTAGGAGCCCATCAATAAATGCTAATAAACGCAAGTCCGCAGACGAGGAATCCGCAGAGTCAGTACGCGATAATGATGAAGAAGTGAAGCTCTGGGTGGACAGTGCTGAAGGTGAACGAGTCGGTCAGTAGGTCACTTCTCCTGGTCGCGATAAAGAGAAAGACTCGCGTTCGTGGACCAGTAAACCAAAAGTGAAACTATCAGATTCAGAAAAGCGTGCTCGTGGAACAGGAACTTGAACAAGAACGACGTTTGACAGAATTATATTCTGGTTCGGACGGCTCATCTTCCTCAGCATGTGCGTTGCACTGCTAGTACGGCTATTGGCCTTTGGTTTAGCGTTCGCGTCCGCAGCTGCACCGCACCACGCGCACGCGCTCGTCAACCTAGTCCGCCCTCCCCTCTACGTCTTCGGCTGGTACTGCGCGCTTTCTGCTTGCGAGTGGTGGCTGCACCGCAACATCCTCCACGGCGTGTACAACCCACTGAACGTGCGGCGCGGCTGGATGCGCGGGCACCTGCGGCACCACTAGTGAGTTTCTTCCGGACGCACGGTAGTAACGACGAACTGGAACGCACGGGCGTGAGCATGACGTTTAATTATGTGGAGAGCGTCGGGTTTTGAGTGGTGACGATGCCTTTCGGATTGCTGGGTTTCTGGTGCTAGTGAGGCGTTGCTGCAGAGGGCGCTAATAGGCTCAGACGCTGACGGCGTTGACGCCGCTATCATTGAGGTGTCCAGTGCAGATGTTTTGCTGCAGTTACATGCAATTGCATCCTCCTTCACCACAGTTTTCGCCATCGCCACCATGTCATTCACCTATTACACAAAGTGGCTTCTTGTGGCGGCGCACACGCTCGGCGTAAGCTTCGGGATCCTCGGCGTGCACAACTACGCTCACTCGCTCAACCACGACTACGACCCACCCGGCTGGTGGGAGCGGCTGCCGGTGGTCCCATACACGTACTACACTGACGAAGATGAAGAAGAAGTGACTGTGAATTACAAAGACAATTCAACTGAGCACCAGCAGGATCGAGTTCAAGTTCATCGTGTACCGAAGGCAATAGCGAGTACGGAGAGGAAGAGGAAAAAACAACAAGTCCTATCCTTTTACACTGGCTACCCTGTCACGCCCGTCCCCAAAGTCGTCTGCGACATGCTCCACCGCTACCACGATGGACACCACGCTGACACAAGCACTAATTTTTGTATCGTGATGCTCGGGTTTGACTGGGTCGCTGGTACGGTATACGGAGGTGGACTGGAATCGCAGACGGTGGAGCGGAGCCACTGGAATCGAGAGTAACCCTGAAAACCCTGGTGGACGTGGATCATTTATAGTACTTGCAATTGGTAACACACAGCGTAAAAGTAACGAATCTTACTTCTAATGTTTCTAACTACCGGCTCTTGTCTACAAATTAGGCTACGTATTAATTTAAAAAAAATAATTTACGTCACACCAGGCGGATGCGCCGAGCATTCAAGACAAGATTATCATATGTTATTGGAATTGCTTCTGAATTAGATTGTGGTTTCGTATTTGCATTCGATGAGACTGTGAGCTGAGTGTGGATGACATTGATGTAGAATCGAAAATGAATCATGACTGAGGCTGTCGGAAGGCTCGGGTTAATAAACTAGTACTTTTTAAGTATATCAGAATCCAATCATGAACGCACTCAACAGTGTTTTTTCAACTCTCTAGGATTATTTTCTCTCTTGTAATGAACGATGCTCTTGCTCTTCCTCTTTCTTACTATTGAGTCGCTCTCATTCATAGCTCTTCTAGTACTCTGACTGACTTCTACCAAATATAATGCGCTGCACTTTAGTCTTCATCTTCAATATATTTTTTTTTTTCAAAATACAAATAATAATAAATATCAAACTTTACTGAGCTCCCTACCAAACTCGAATCGAATTCTCAAAATAACAACTGCTACTTAATTATAATGGAAAAATAGTATTTTTGCACCGCACACTTCTCGAGTTTGATCAAGTTTGGGTAGACTTAGTCTTTAGAGACGTGTCTCTGTGACTGTGTAGTATAGCCATAATTGGGCGCATACTTATACTATAGATTGAAATCATGAATATAATAAAGATTAAGGAGTTGAAATAGGAGACTTGAATAGGACGAGTGTAAAATTAAAATAGAAGGACGTCGAATAGTAGGTAACCAGAAAAATAATTGTAGCAAACCTAACACAGTCAGCCTACGCACCGCGACTATTTAGGTCTAGGGCTTGTTGTTGATGTGTATGAGTAGGAGTCATGTCGTGATATTATCACGAGTGTCCTGATAAATTAGAGTAAACACTTCTAAACAGTTTAACACAGACAGTACCTCCAGGTGATGAGAAAATTGAAGACAATCTTTTGCTTGGCGTCAAATTTAAATTCCAACTGTGAAAAATAAGTAGTCGTACGACATCTGTATGATCTGTGCGAAATATCTGGTGTAACCTAACTGTATAGCAATGTAAGGATGTAAAAAAAGCTGTAGATCAATGTATATGTCATTACAAATTATTCTATCGTAGCCATTGCATTTGCAGTTGGAGTTGGAGTTGGTGCTCACAATATAAATATAATTCTACTTTAACTTTAAACTATATACTCATGTAAGCAAAACCAAACTAACATATGGCAGTCTTGCACTTGGTTTGCTCAGTCGCAGGCCCAGGCGATGGTACGCGCGCGCGTTTACGCTGGAAAGCAAAGACCCCCCTCAACAGGATGTTCATATTTTTCTTGATCGCTTAAAGCTGCGTATGCACGATACTAGGAGCAAAACGGAGCGCTGGCGCCAGTAAGCTGTCTCTGCGCGGAAGGCGGGGAACGCAGGAGCGCGGCTGACGCCAGCAAGCTGCATCTGCGCAGAAGGCGAAAGCATTTCAGCTCTAGCACCTGCAACTACCCCAGCAGGGGCGCTTGTCGGGCTCGAGCTCGGAAGGGTCCTCTGTCGCCTCTGCCCCGTCGCCAACGCGTGACGTGGAACTGTAGATGAGCCATGCGACGGCGGCGCCATCGGACGGACACGGCGCGGTAAGGACAACATCAACGTCATCGTCAACGAATGACGCGTTTAATATTATAAACGCAGGCTTACAGTGAGTCAACGACATGGACACAGATGATCCGAGAGAGTTCGAACGGTGAATGCATGAATTAGCCCAGTTTTTGCATGAGGGTAATGAAGAGGCGGAATGATGAGTGGACTTTTCCGTTTCCCAGTGACCGCAGGCGCAGATAGCAGCAGGCTAGCATAGCAGCATGCTCTCGGAGCAGGAGCTGCGGGAGCTCAAGCAGCGCGAGCATGTCGATGAAGAGTACTTTCTGCAGCTGCCTTCAGGTTCACCTTCATTGAGCGCAGGCAGAGTTCTTTCGCATTCGCCTTCGACTGTCGCCTAGACTGCCAGCGAGCATCGGGCGCAACAGCTGCGTCCACAGCTTCGGCATCACCGACAGCAGCAGCAGCAGCAGCAGAATGTGGAGCAACCGCCGCGTTCGCAGTCGCAGCTGGCGCAACATCCGTTCCCGAACGCGCCAAACCCGTACGACTTTGGGTGAAGTGCCGGGTCGGGATCGTGGTGTGACGTGCCGATTCTTCCAATCTAGAGAGCATTTCCTCTTGCCTTTGCCGCTCCGATGCTAGCGCAGCCGCAAAACCAAGCTCAGTTCCAATTCCAGCGACTGGACCCGATGTACGTACAAGGGCATGGGCATGCGAACGTGGAAGAACCGCAACCGCACTCGTTGAGAGAAGCAGGCTTTTTTCGCACTCTCTCCTCCGAGTGCGAGTCCAAGCACTAGCTCAAGCACTAACACGAGCACGAGCACGAGTACAAGTACAAGCCCTAGCTCGTCAAGCACGCGGAGATTTCCAGTAGCGAGGTGTAGGCGGTCTAGTAGCGCGATCCAGTAGTAAAAGATAGTAGTAACTGAGAGTGATTGTGAGCAAGCCGGCGGCGCTTCGTCCGCAAGCTAGCTCGAGACCCCGAGACCCGGCGCAGGACGCTGGTGGGTCAGGTGCACGTGTAGTAGAGCGATCGGCCTGCAGTTGTGAGAAGGCTCGCTGACCCAGGCACATATTGCAGAACTGGAGGCATTGGGACGGCGACGGTGACGTGAAGCATGAAGAAATACCGATAGTGGCTAAGGCGCTGGAGCGGGTGAACGTGAAGCCGAGCTTTCAATAAATCCAAAAGCAAAAACAAAACAACAAGTCCAAGTGCTTGGGTGGAGCGACTTAGACGGCCGGCAGCGGCGTAAAAGTCAATAGTAAAAGAAAAAGTAAACGGCCGGTGAACCTGCAGAGAGAGCATCAATGATACAAGAATTTTCTACAAGCAAGGAAAAAACAGGACCTCTTCGGAAAAAAAAGTATTCC
>JACLAC010025804.1_pt1 | contig 10444 bp, 3 predicted proteins | sample 8027881 | NCBI WGS metagenome assembly JACLAC01 (sample SAMN15725517, study PRJNA655200) | protist metagenome | isolation source: fluorescence activated cell sorting (FACS) single amplified genomes of... | place: Spain: Blaines Bay Microbial Observatory, Mediterranean Sea | collected 2016-01-19 | reverse complement strand
TGAAGGGTGGAGTAAATCGTGTTAATAAGATTGTTGAAGGTGCCATCGTTGGAGCGATTACCAGTGTTCACAATAATGATGTAGAAGTTGATGCAGCTGTATGTGGTGAATATGAAACGCTGTTGAAAAAGGTAAAGAATTCAGCATACGATTTTGTAACATGCCTAAAGTCAGCATGTGCAGGTGGAAGGACCAAAGTTGTAAAAGTATTGTTAGATGTGTTCTCTGAAGTTGAAAAAGAAGTGTCGCCAAAATTAAAAAGATGTGATCTTATAAACGTGCCAAAAACTATTGTTCCTGCAACAGGTGGTGGCCACGTTGATGTGCTGAGAATATTGATGAGTATTAAAGGCGTCGATCCAAACGCGGCTGTTGGAGGTTCTACTGCTCTTTATAAAGCAATATCGGGGGGTCATTTGGAAGCAGTGAAAATACTACTTTTTGCTTTTCCTTCCACTGGTATTCACATTGATTTGAATCAAGTATCGATAGAAGGCTTAGATCCGTTTTCAGCATGCTGCATGTTTGATAATACAGGTAAGATGGCAGAACAATTACTTTTAGCAAGTGAATACCAAGTAAAAAGGGGGAGAAATGGAATTGATGTAAATAAAAAAAACAAAAATGGACTATTTCCCTTGTATGCTGCTTGCGATAAAAACAATATCCCCATTGTAAAACTTTTGGTAAATGTTTCTGGCATTGATATTAACCAAACATTGGCAGGTGTTTCATCGTTGAAGTTAGCTAAGATTCTTGGCCACCAAGAGATTGTAAAGCTTCTTTTGACCTGTGATAATATTATTGATTGTGAGATTGACCCAAAAGCTGCCATTAACTTTGTCACAAAAACACATCCTTCAACTGTTTCTTTGCATATTGCTGCGGAATCGCACCATGTTGATAATTTTAAAATCATGTTAAAGAAAGAAGAAGTAGACGTAAATGAGGTTAATAAAGAAGGAAGAACAGCACTTCATGTAGCAAGTAAACATGGAAGAATTGATATTGTTCGAGCCATATTACAATCACCAAAGAAGCTTGGTCTTGACGTAACCATAAAAGATATTCACGGCATGACAGCATCTGACGTGGCAAAAAAGAACAACCATATCGGTATTTTTAAGATGCTTTGTATTGCAATAGCAAGTGCAACCGGTTGTAGCATTTGCTTTCGACACACCACAAAAGAAGGCGAATGGAAAGAAGGCGAGTGTGTAATAGAAAGCGAGTATGATGATCTAGATTTTGAATTTGATAGACTTCGACATTTGCTAGTGGAAAAATATAGTTGGAAATACGAAAACATAGATGTTTGGTTGAAGAATTCAAGAAAGGGTGGTGGTTTGCGTTTATCAGTAGAAGAACGTGGATGGAGTAACCCAGAGGATGGTAACAATGATACAGTTTTGTGCGCCTCTTAAAAAAAGTATTTTAACAGAAGCAGCATATGCAGTTGATATTTTATATATAGGTACACGCTTCTCGAGCGGCAGTAAGGCACGTACGGAAAATATCTTTTACTACATTTTCGGTTTGTTTCCCCCCTTTTTTAAGTTCTATTAAACAACGGTGTCATTCGAAACAATTCTTTAAACTTTTCCAATCTTTTTTTCTTACTTTCGCGACATTCATCACTAAATAAAAAATCATATTTCGTGGTTTGTGATAATTGTATACCAAATATATCAGAAGCTATTAAAAACCAATTTAATGGAAAAGTAGGATTTACTTCAACTGATGGTATTACACCTAATTGCATGTATATATGGCGACCATGACCAGATTGTTGAACAATTGCTTTTACTTGATTTGCTATACTTGATATTTCTGCTATTTCATCGGTTGATAATTCAATGTTATCTTCAATATATTCTACTTTACCGGTTGCATATCCATCTTTTTCACCATATTGAAGAACTTTAAAACGGCGAGTTCCAATTGTATCTACACGTGATCTACCATCACTTAATTGTTGAAAATCTTCTATTCTCACCAAGGTCCCAAATTCAGATCCAGAACCATTTCCCGTATGCATGACCATACCAAATACACGAGAACCATCTTCAATACATCTTCGCATCATTAATCTATATCTTGGTTCAAATACATGTAAGGGAAAGGATATACCGGGATATGCTAAACCACAAATAAAAATTGGTATTTCCCCAAATTTATGATCCTTGTCATCATTTGATGTATCATTATTATCATCTACATCTGCATTGTTATCATTTGTGGTTATCGGTGTTTTCACGGTTGCACGATCAGTAACAGGTGAAGATGGTGCTTCTTCCTTTTTCGCCAATAATTCCCTTGCTTTATATTCTTCTGGAAAATTATTCAACAATAACGAATGCAATGTTTTATCAACAGGTATCATTGCACTACCATGTATCAATTTCTTTTCTTCATTGTCATTATTTGTAGATCTCAGCTGTCTTGTGTGAAATTGCGCCTGGCTATTTAAAAAACGTAGATATTCATTTAAGCTACTTCTACACAGTGGACAATTCACAGGTTTTTGAAAGGCATGGTCTAATGTACGTGCTAAGCATGGGTGGCAAAGCACATGGCCACATGGCAACGTTGTGGGTCTGTAAAAGATATTCATACACAAAGGACATTCAAGATCTTCTTTTATATTTTCAAGTTCACTTTTACTTATTTTATGTTTCATGTCAATATTTTTAGCACGATTCATTTCATAACCTTCTTTTTCCACATTTTTTAGAAATTCAACTTTATTTAATGAAATAAATAATGCTGAAAACATGTTTAATGTTTTATCCTTTCCACATTTCTTCATTGCATATGATATTGTTTTTTTGAATAGAGCCGTACCTTTTTTTACATATCGTTGTGCTAAAGGATTTTCCATCCAATTTGGATTATTTTGTGGAGTGTCACAGCTTCTTAACATTCCATTTCCAATAATGTATGCTTGTAACAATAATATTTCAATTTCAAATCGTTTGATCTCCATTGATAAATTCAACTTATTGTTTTTTTCTTTTTTTTTTTTATTATTATTATTATTAATTATTATATTGCGTACTTTTTTTTCTAATACTGATATAAGTCGATTGAAAATTTTTCTATACATTGGATATGCAAATCCTATATGTTGAGCTTTTAGAAGGTATATACCAGAATGCAAATCGTTTGTTGCTTCTACTTCAATTAAATCTTTTGATATATATGCAGCAGCACGATTACTATATAATACTATGTCTTCTGGACAATCCTCAAGAGCCTCCGTGTACAAATCAATTGCTTCTTGATATTTTTTTTCTCTGAAACAGTTATTTCCTTTTGCACGTTTTTCTGCAGCAAGATGTGATTTTTGCATGCATTTTTTTGATATAGAGGATAATGTCACATTGAGGTTTTTACCAAAATTCAATACATCAAAAGCAGTTGCGAATGCATTTATACTATCTACTAACCCATTATACTTTTCAACACATGCAAGACAAACTGTCATGCCTGTGCCTAATGTAGTTGGTTTGTTCAAATGAGCTAAGCAATACCAACATCTTAAATCTGGGATATTCATATTATTTATTTGTTCAGCATTTTCAATACTATGTAGATTTGTTCCGAACTTTCTTTTATGCCCAGGTATTTCTTCTTTGAAATGGTGCCTAACACCGATTCTAGAAGCTGTTACATAATTAAGATAAAACCTCTGCATGTCGTCGTTTAGATTCTTTTTTATATTTTCATGCCCAGGATTAGTATCAATAAAGTTTATGTATTTAATCAGCAATTTCATGTGTTTTTCCTGTTGCAATTTCTCTTCGTCACATTCAAAAAGGGTTTCAACCGTAGACGGGGTAGTAGTCGGGGAAGAAACGACTGGTGGTGGTGATGATGATGCAATTGATGCCATGATATTATTATTATTATAAATTAATTACAGACGGTGTGTGTGTGTATAAATAAATATGTATTGTCCTCTTTGTTCTATCTTACAGCATGCCTCTTGCCCAATGGCATATTATTTTCTGTTTTTATAGTTTGTTCGAAGAAGATACATGCAACGCACATCTATATCTATATTTTATGTGTGTGCGTACTGCGTACACCACCGCTTTCTTCTGATTTAATACAGTAATGCAACAATTAATTACAATGATAAATTCCAAATTTCAACATCAAGCCATGAAGAAAATAACGTAGTGAGGGATGTAATATTATTATGACCTTATTCGAAGTACTATCAGCTAAAACATGCCTGTATTTCCAGAAGTGTAATAGAAGGTCACATAATTTCCGAAAGATTTGTGTCCTTAATATGCTAAACTTTATTTTTCCATGATGCTGTATACTAGCTATACGTTCCGAAAAAGTAGGTTAAGGTGATCTTTATTATCTTCTTCTCAATTAGTCGTCTGCGTCGTCGTCGTCAGACTCTTTCGATCTGACGACTCAATTAATAATAAAAATATATAATGAATAAATGTTAAATGTGCATCCCCATCCATATATCCAAAAAAACAAAAACAAATTAATGAGCGTCGTGCGTCGTGTGTTCAGAGCACCAGACTAAATTAACGGCATCCTTCCCACTGGCCTCTCATTTTTATTTTTTGTTCATATCTTCATTTGAATTTCAACAAATCCTTCCTTCCAGACAAGATGATTTTGAAAGTCCTCCACCTCATGCTACTTCTGCCTGTTGTGTGCGACTCCATTAGCTGGCACGAAGGTTGTTTATGTGAGCTCACGAATCAAAATACGCTCAGTCTTGAGCAAAACAAAATTTTTGACACACAGCATTTTCGTTACGGTAGAAAGATTAGCCAATTCTGCCCTTGCAGCATATCTTCCATTCAGAAACTCAACGAAGTGCATATCTCGCCGACGTTGGGTGCTCTTTTGTCGACGCCGTTCTTTCGATATTTTCGGGTCGATTTGGAAGCCAGATGCCCGTTTTGGGAGAACGATGGTTACTGCACAATCAAGCAATGCTCTGTCGAAGAGGCGCAAGAGGAAGAAGCAGCGAACGCTCTGGGTACTGCCGACCTCACTCGTGCAAGTGGTCACGAACTTATTGATGAGCACTGGACGGACGAGCTTGATTCCTCATGGACCAACGAGGGGGAGAATGGCAACTTTCACTATGTTGATCTTCTATCCAATCCTGAAAAGTACACAGGCTACAAACCCAAGGCTGGGTCATCTCGTGTTTGGCATGAGGTCCATGCATTCAACACGTTCCATAGTTCCAGCGAAAAAATTGGCGTGATCGGTGACGAAGGAGAAGAGAGCGCGGAAGAGTTGGCGAGCATGCCGGTTGAACATCGCGTATTCTGGAAGTCTGTATCCGGTTTGCACGCATCCATCTCATCGCACATTGCTGTCAACTACTTGCTGGACAAGCGAAAAGAAGTGTGGGGTTTGGATTTGAACGAGTTTCAAAGAAGACTGGTAGACCATCCGGACCGCATTAACAACCTCCACTTTGTTTTTCTTCTCGAACTACGCGCCGTTGCCATTCTCGGTGAATTTCTTCTTCACACCGATCACCCATTGTCGACCGGACACCCGAGCGAAGATCGGCAAACAATAAAGTTGTTGCAAAACATGTTGAAAACGAAGAGTCAGTGGCCGGTCAGCTTTGAAGAGGAGACAGCCTTCCACGGAGACCCGAACCACCATCTGCTGGAAATTTTTCGCACGAAAATGTACAATATTTCTCGCATCATGGATTGTGTTGGGTGCCAACGTTGCCGTCTTTGGGGAAAATTACAGATGATGGGTCTGGGAACGGCGCTAAGAATTTTGTACAGCCCGGATCGAGAGGAAGTACTTCGAGGCTTGCATCGATCGCACATCGTGGCGCTTTTCAACGCTGTTGGACGCTTGTCTCACTCTGTCGAAGCGATGCGGCTCGTTGTTCCCCTTCTCAGTCAAGTGGAGACAAATGTGCTCGGAACGGAGACCGAGTATCGAGGTGACGAGGATGAAGACCAGCCGACGATGCATCAACATGGCGAACACATGTTTTCATTCAACACAAACGAATTAACAAAGCGCTCTGGTTTTCATGGAATTTGAGTGCTGTGCATACATAGTAGATGTATAAAAAATAAAAAATGTGTGTGCGTTGAAAATTAAAAATAAAACAAATTTATTTTATTTATTTTTAATTAATGCATAACTTACTTCGTACGAGTATTTTTTAATTTACTCATGATAATTCCTACTTATTTTATATATATTATATTATATTATTGATTGGTTAAAATCTACTAAAAGTTATACGGTATCATAGAGTAAGATCGGGATGCTCGTGACGGTAGTCTAGTGCCTATTAAAATATATACTTAATCCCTATTTGTAGTAAATATTTTTGTAATTTTCGTCATTTATGTTGGAAAGTGTTGGGAGGTGCTGTTACAATGGACATAGCATTGCAAACCAACTAGATCGAAAGAAATGAACGATTAAAATCAAACATGAACTTCTTTTAAAATTATTAAAAACAACTAAATAGAATTGAATTTGATAATTTATAGACACACATACTAGAAATGATATTTCCTGAGGTTTCCTTATAACCTGACCTTTGCTGGGGATCATCATTTGACCTATACGTTACATAAATACCTTCATTGCCTTGCGGACGTTTGCGGAAAGTGGTTTTTCAGAAATGGGTCATTCGAATTTTAATTTTTTGAATTTTAACAATATTATTCGTTATTTTACTGTTTAAATGTTGTTATTTATTATTATTAGTGTATGATAAATATATTAATAAATATTTGTTATATATCGTTATAATTGGTAACGTGCGTATATAACGTATATACAAACGCGGCTTCCCAATTTAAATGCACGAAAACATACACAAAAGAACAAAAGTGAATATTTTGTACATTTTATTTACTAGTTTGATTCACATATATAGCCATTTTTAGTCAACGTTGCTAATAATGTGTTAATTACAAAATATAATCTTCTTGTATCATTTTTGGAGGTTCGAATATGTACAATATGGTTTGATCCTTTTATTAAAGTATATTGACGGTTAGTTAAAGCATCTAGTGAGTGATTTCTTCCATTTTATGATGTTGAAATGAGTATATTTGTAAAAAGTATTTTCAGTAATAATGATGTTATTTTTTGATCAATGGTATATTTATCAATGTTGGTATAAACAAGTACGAATGTATTTTTCATATGTATTTACCCGTATTCTAAGTTCTGCGGGAACGTCCTATGAGCATATGTACTTGGAAATTAAGTATAAGTACTTATAGGGACTCAAGGCGTAGCTTTGACTACGGTGCATATTAGATAGGTAAATTATCCATACTCTAAACACCACCAGAGGTTAGGATCACACGAAAATAACGATATTTATGAAAAATATTCCTGAATACTGTAAGTTTGTAATGCTGTGTACCCATTAATCAAGTATTGTAAGGATACTCTATTTGCGGAAATTTTTATTCACACTTGTCGATATACCAATTACCATATCATAGGATATATACCGTATAGTAATTAGTACAAATCTCCCGTTAAACCACTATTTTAGCACATCGGCGGTCACGAGCATCCCGATCTTACTCATATATATAATTAATTTTACACTCCTACCCATAAACTACACATTATAATGATTTTTCATATATTGATCAAATTCAATCGTATTTGTATCTGGCATTTCTAAATCAACATTTGAAAATACATGTGTCACACTTCTTTGCCACCATGGACGTTTTTCTGTTTGTGTAGTGAAACCATGATTACGTTGTTTATTTCTTCGTATCGTTGTATTTCTTCCACCATCAATGGTTGATATATCAAGTGCACTAGCAGTTGATTTTACCGCTTTTATTTTAGATGGAACCCCATAAGGATTTCCTTCTCCTCCTCTTGTTGATTTATTTTTACCATAATATGAAGATTTATTATTTGATATAGATCTTCCTTTTTTTTTACGCATCATATCCTGTTTATTTTTTTTATTATGTTGTTGAAATAAGACAGCTGCTGTTGTACCTCGCAAATATTCTTTTACGTAATTTTCTTCCTCTTTTTCCATTAGAGCATCATAATGTTTTTTATATGCCAACATTTGTTTTTCCACAATATTACGTTTTGTATCGTACATTCCAACATCATATAATGCTTTTAAATCTTTTTTGCCATATGCTAAATCAAGTGGCGTTTGCCCAACATTGTTACGAACATGCCATACATTTTGACCACCAACTTGCATAAGTTCTCTTGCAATTTGTATTCGATTAGATAATACGGCAAAATGCATTGCTGTCATACCATAGGCATTGCTAGCTCTTGCATGTTTTGGTTGAATTGATAATAAATGCAATACACGATCAATATCACCAGTTTTAGCAGCTTCAAAGATACTAATTGTACTTGTCATGGCACGAACTTTGCGATAATGTGCTATTCGTGGATGATTTGCATCCGATCGCTTTAATGTTAAACATGCAAGATCATATGGACGCATACCTTTCGCATCTCGTTTTTCCAACGATGCACCTATACTTAATAAATATTTAACAGTCGAGACTTGCCCAGCTAATGATGCAGTATGTAGTACCGTACGGCCATCTAATGATCTTGCCCATACAACAGTTTCTGTTTTCCCATATAATTCTTCTTTCAAATCTCGTAAACGTCCTTGTTGAGATAATCTACAAATTTTATCTAAAAATTTTTCCTTCGTACGACGGTCTTGCAATATAGAGGATATCCCAGGATTTGCTTCTGATTTTAATAAAAATGAAGCTTGTTCCGAAAATTGACTAGCTTGTGCATTGAATTCATTTAAATGTTCATGTTCATCTTTTAACGTACCAAACGTCACAGATTCAGTATCACCACCAGCGATTAAATTGTCATCATGAGCACCTTCTCTTCGTCCACTTGCATATGGATAATACGACCATTTTGCATTGTATTGTCTTTTTGTATAATCAATTTGGAAATGTCCTTTTGTCAATTTCTTCAATGCAGTTGAAAGTTTTGTTTCCGTTCCTGGTTTTAATGTTACATACATCCGACAACCATCATCGGCATTATAATCTACCGCATCAACACTTTCAACAAAATGTCCTACTGTAAATCCAGCATCACCAATATATTTATGAGGAATAATAATACTTGCTTTTACCATTCCTTGACCTTTACGTCGCAATGCAAAATAATCTGCATTATAAAATGCACCAACTGTTTTTCTACCTTGATTGAGTAATTTATGGTATGGATCTGATGCTACATTTTTTTTATATAAATCTAATGTATTCATTGCAAGGCTATTTGTACTATCGTTTGGTACATATTTGTCACTATCTGGCCCTACCATAAATGGCATCGTACCATCTCCACTACCACTATTATTATTATTATTATTATCAACATCAACAGGAAATACAATAGTTGGTTCCTCTACAATCTTCCGACCATGTAAATCATATTCTGAAAACTTTTTTGGCATGGTATTGAATGGTGAATGTACTGGTATTTTGAATTTGAAATTATCAGGTGCATTTGATAATCCAACAACTTTTTTATGAGGTGAATTTGGATATGCATTGTTCATATTATTATTATTATCATTATTATCTTCATCTTCTGGATTCTCATCGATTAATACTTTTGATGCAATTTCAAGAGATGTTTCATGTCCTTTCGTTATATCCCCCCAAAATGCTGATGTTTTTAATTGTTTTGATGTACTACTATTACGTAATATTCCACTTGATTTCGGTCTTCGTTTTGGTTTCCTTGTCCCAGCAGGTATATTTGTATTGTTCCTATTATTATTTTGTCCCCAATATCGATTTAATTTTCTAGATGGAGAGTCTAAATATGGATTTGCAGACCATGGTCTTGAATAATCACGAGATTTCTTTTTTTTTAATTTTTCTTGTGGGGAAACTTTATTTGTATTTGGACTTTTTGTACTTTTTTGTATTTGTATTGATTTATACATATTATTTCCATAATTTTGTGATGATATGTGTGATAACGTGGATCCACCACTTTTATCTAAGGAATGATTTATTACACTAGTATTCATATTGTTGTTATTATTATTACGCGACATTCCAGCGGTTTGTGGTCGATTATTATTATTATTATTATTATAACCTTTACGCTTAGAAGCAAAAGCGGTGGATGGTCTTTGTCTCAATTTAGCACTTTTTCTATCAATAGTATTTAATGCTTCATTTGATAAATCCGTATGCATTTGCATGACTGCATTTAAATTGTTTTCAATTTCATTATTGACAGAACGCATATGTGATAATGATGTAGCACTTGTAGGACGGTTGATGTTTTTATTATGATTATTTTGTTTTGTTTTGTTTTGTTTTGATCTATCTCGTATAAATGAAATACCAACTGTTTTAGGATCTGCACGATGAAATCCTGCAGTTGATGGCCTTTTAAT
>JACLAC010018509.1_pt1 | contig 10446 bp, 6 predicted proteins | sample 8027881 | NCBI WGS metagenome assembly JACLAC01 (sample SAMN15725517, study PRJNA655200) | protist metagenome | isolation source: fluorescence activated cell sorting (FACS) single amplified genomes of... | place: Spain: Blaines Bay Microbial Observatory, Mediterranean Sea | collected 2016-01-19 | reverse complement strand
TACCAGAGGATGATTTTCCTGGTGTCAACTTGAACTTTGATGGCCAGAGTAAAACTTCTCGTGTGGTAGCAACTGCCAGTGGCTACGATATTCTACACAATTGGTATGTCAAGTCAGGTCGATTTTTATCAGCGGCTGATGACGAAGCTGCTCGGACTGTTACTGTCATTGGTTCAAAAGTCAAAGATGAGCTTTTTGGTCCTATGAATCCAATTGGACAAGAAATTAAGGCTACCCGTGGCAATAGTATGAATGTGCGATTGACAGTAATTGGTGTCATGAATGAACGTGGCGGGACAACCAATGTTGAGGAAGGTTGGGATGATCGCTTCATCATACCAATTACAACCCTACAACAGAGGTTTAAAGGTCGTAAAGATATTGAACGAATTCGAGTACAAGTTAGCGACTTAGATTTAGTCGAACAAGCTACAAATGACGCAAAATTCATTTTGGGCCGTCAACACAATAACACTGGGGAGGAATACCAGTACTGGACAGCCAAAGAAGAACTATCCCAGGCAGAAAAAGTTGGAGAAATTATGAAATTAAGCATGGGAGCATTAGCCGGAATAGCACTGGTAGTAGCTGGTATTGGTGTAATGAATATAATGTTAGTGTCTGTAACCGAACGAACACAAGAAATTGGTTTAAGAAAAGCCATAGGAGCCAAAAGAAAAGACATTCTGATTCAATTTTTAATTGAGTCTATCGTTTTGACTCTATCTGGTGGCGCTTTAGGTGCAGCAATTGGTATTTTTGCGGGTAAGGGATTTGCATGGGTAATCAACGAATTCGTTTGGCCAGGTAGTAATTGGCCCGCCGTAATTTCATTGCAGGCCGTTTTTTTAGCCTTGTCAGTTTCTGTCGGGGTTGGTCTCTTTTTTGGACTTTATCCAGCCAATAAAGCATCCATACTTCAACCTATTGAAGCACTAAGATCTGATTAAGTCTTGAATAAAAAGCTAGAAGATAAAATGATCAACTTCCAAAAACTCTGAAAAAAGACAGAATGAGGCAAAATAAATTGAAAAAAAATGGATTACTAGCAATATTATCGATGGTTTTATTGGCCGCCTTGACTACATCCTGTGGTGAAAAAAGGGGGGCAACAGCCAATAAGATAGGAGCCAAAACAGAGAAGCGAGTTGGCCTTGTAAAACGAGGAAGTTTTCAAGAACGAATTAGCGCAACAGGTAATTTGGAAGCTCTTGTAGAAGTAGAAGTAAAATCTCAAGTCGAAGGAGAAATTGTAACACTAGCAGTAGATGAAGGGGACTACGTTGAAGCCGATGATATCCTACTTAAACTTGACCCTAGACGTATTATTGAGGAAAGGAGACAGGCGGAAGCTAATGTTGATGCGGCCAAAGCTTCGGTTACACAAGCCGAACTTAATACTGAACTGAAACGTGCTCAACTTTCCACGAGGTTGAGCAAAGCAGAAGCTGATTACAAAATTGCTGGATCCAATTTGGATGCTATTACAGCTGAATCCTCTTCCAGGCTTACTGCAGCAGAAACGGATATTCAGACAACCAAAAATGCTTTAGAACAAGATAACCTATCTTTGGAACAAGCCCGGTTAGCCTTAAGTCAAGCCAAACTAACTTTGATCGATAATGAGACAGCACTGAAATCAGCTCAGGTAAGCCAAGACAATGCACTATCAGAAAGGGATAGAAATAAAGATCTGTTTGAGAAAAAATACGTCGCCAAAAGGACTTTAGAAGAAACCGAGAATCGGCTAGCTAACGCCGAATCTCAATATAATAGCGCAAAGCAACGCGTAGCAGCCCAGAAGGAATCAATTGAATCCCAAAAGAAGGCCGTTAAAGCTAAACAAAGTATTATTGAAACGCGGAAGACAACATTGAAGTATCAAGAGCTGAATCTAGAAAAACTAGGAGAAATGAGGGCCGCTCAAGAAAAACGTTCTCAACTTCAATTAGAAATAGCGAAAAGGCAAATGGAAGAAGTTACGATAACAATCGACCAAGAGCAAGTAGTAGTTGATCAATCAAAGATTATTGCTGAGGCTCAGCATCTACGAAATGAGAGTAGCTTAGAGTCGGTGAAAGAACGACTTGAATGGACAACGATTCGTGCTCCTATTTCTGGAACTATTACGCTAATGGAACTGGAAGTAGGTGAAATTGTAACTTCAGGTCGGTCGGCTTTTTCTCAAAGCCCCCCCTTAATGACCATTTCCGATCTTTCTCAAATGGTGGTCAAAACATATATAAACGAAGTCGACATGGAACAATTAAAGGTCGACCAAGTGGTGGAGATTACCAGTGATACCTACAAAGGGAAAATATACCAAGGACAAGTAATGGAAATCTCACCGATCGGTGTTGAACGAGACAACATTATTAGTTTTGAAGTTATGATCGAAGTGATTGACTCTCCACCCGAGTTGAAACCAGGTATGAGTACTGACATCGATATTATCACCTATGAAGAAAAAAATGTATTGCTAATACCAATTGAAGCTGTACAGTCTGAAACAAGTATTATGGCGTCAGCTCAAATCGGAAGTAGTAATGACCAGTTCAAAACTGACCAAGCAATTCAGCTAAAGAGTCTTAGCGGAAAAAGTTTCAACGGTAAAATATCCTCAGTCCAAAGTGGTCAATTGTCGATTAATATGGATGCTGGCCAGAGAGGGCTACGACCAGGCCCTCAGACTTTTGCGGTTTTGTCTAATGGGAAACAGATTGCGGATGGTATTTCTACCACTGTTACTATCAAGCGGGATAAATATGTAATGGTTGATGGTGACAATCCTGCCCGAACATCTGTCAAAATTGGACTCCAAAACGAAGTTGATGCTATTGTCTTAAGTGGTCTTCAAAACGGGGCACGTGTCTTGCTAAAAAATCGGACAGCTGGAGGTCCTGGTTCTTGGGGGGCGAAGTAACCGTTGGAGGCATTAGAAGGCTCAACCGCCTTGATAACTGGGTCAGCTCAGGGGTTGGGCCTAGCCATAGCCAAACAATTGTCCCATGATGGGGCAGATGTCATCTTAGCAGATTTACAAATTCAAAAAGCCGAACAAGTTGCAGAAGAACTTAGTAGTATAAATGGGAAACAGGTAAAAGCTTATTCGATTGATATAGCCGATAGCCATTCAGTTGATGAATGTTTCTCTATTGTTGAGTCAGAGTTTGGTAGGTTGGATATTGTAGTTAACAATGCCGCGATTGGCCAAACGATTACTCCTCTTATAGAATTGTCCGACGCCGATTGGCACCACGTGTTACAAGTTTCTTTGACAGGAACTTTCTACTGCTGTCGGGCAGCGGGCCTTATTATGAAGCGACAAACCTCAGGTTGCATTGTTAATTTGTCTTCGATTAACGGCTTGAATCCACCGGCATTGGTCGGAGCGTATAACGTAGCAAAAGCCGGAGTCATTAATCTCACTCAAACTTTAGCTGCCGAGTTGGGCATATACGGTGTGCGTGTCAACGCTGTTTGTCCAGGCCCTGTCTACACTGATTTCAACAAACGTGTGATGAAAGAAAGAGGAAAAAGCTTGGGTGTGCCTGAAACCGAAGTCATTGAAAAAATCAGACAATCCATACCACTCGGTCGATGGGGTAAACCCAAGGATATAGCTCAAGCTGTTTCCTTCCTGTGTAGTAGCCGTGCTAGTTGGGTTACAGGCGAAGTTTGGCGGATCAGTGGTGGCTTGAGTGGAGTTTCTGCCACTCCTACTTCCTTAGATCCCGAAACTACTCCATAGAAGTTTTAATTTCATCGATTTCTCGCCTCAATATTGTATCAACTAATAAGCCGAATGCCTCAGGAATAACCGGTTCAACAGAGATAACATAAATGTTCGGTTGATTGCTCCAACTTGTGATCTTCGGTTGGTCCTTTTCAGTTGTCACAATTAGATCTGCACCCAAAGATACGGAAGCCTGACGAATCTTCTGTAGATCCGTCATATCATACTGATGATGGTCAGAGAAAATCATCAGTTTAAGATCGGCAGGATCGAGGCTCTGCAAAAGTTTACTGAACCCGGATGGATTTCCAATACCACAAAAAGCAAAAACTCGAGCTCCGCTGATTTCATCTATGCCTATTTGTCTATTGGGTTCGTGGATTGGGTATAATCGAGTTGCACGATAATAGCTGTTGAATACAGGCTGATTTATGTCCAAATTATCAGCGCTTTCTAATTTAGTAGGTGATGATTGAATAATGATGTCTGCTCGTCCAAGGCTGCTCAGCGGTTCTCGAAAAGCTCCGGCTGGCAGTAGCTTCGGAGCCAGCTGATTCTCACTTTTGATTAAAACAATATCTATCATTCTTTCCAATTGACGGTGCTGAAATCCATCGTCGACGATCAAAACTTCGGATCCGAATTGACTTACCGCCTGAAGTCCTGACTTGTAACGGTTTCGGCAGCTCAAAACTGGTACATTTCTTGACTTTTGTGATTGATCGGCAGTTAATTGTCGGTAAATCATCAAGGCTTCGTCCCCACAAACAGAAACAGGAGTGTCATCTGAGACGACCACAACTTGTTTGTTGGATTTGGAACGATACCCAGCTGCTAAGACTGCAACCCGAAATCCTTTTTGGTCTAGAAATTTTGCGAGATAAACCACATGTGGAGTTTTTCCTGTTCCACCAACGGTTATATTGCCGACGCTAATCACTTGACTTGGTAATATTTTCGGTTTTAACCATCCTAGATCATATAAAGTATTACGACTAGAAACGACCAATGAATAGAGCCAGCTAAACGGGGTAAATAGGATGCAAATTACTACTGACATCCCATTTTTCCACCAACTTGAAAAGGGATAGCTTCGCGTGATGGATTGTTCCAAAAATAAACGGATAGACATTCGTCGCCTTCTATATTAGTCAAGAAAATATCTAGAATTAAGGCAGGTAATGACGAACAAGATCTGCTACGCGTCCTGCGGCACCCGCGTCTCCTAAGGCTTTCCGAATTTCTGATAATCTTTGTCTTTGTGCTGTTAACAATTCAGGGTTTGATAGATGATTTTCTGCTATTGTGAAAACTCTATCCAAATTTGCCTGTTTTTGTAGTAACTCTGGTACTATTTCGTATCCAGCAATTATATTCGGTAAACCGCTATGTGCAAGCTGAACTAACCGTTTTGATAACCACCAAGTCAAAGTTGATAGTTGATAGACTATTATCATCGGAGTCCCTATTAAGGCTGACTCTAAGGTCGCAGTACCCGATGCAATCAGCATTAAATCTGCAGCACGCATCACTGTGTAAGCTTGACTGGAACTGACGATTGTAATGTACGGGGGGGCTTCTAGCTTAATTCCTGCAGCCAGCGGTAATATGAATTGGCTTTCAGGAAAGCGTTGGCGCAAACGGTTAGCAACAGCTGTCATTAAGGGCAAAAGAGTATTAACTTCTGATTGTCTGCTACCGGGCATTAATCCAATAGTTTGTCCGTTTGAGTTTATTCCCAGCTCTTTTCTGGCGGATGAAACAGAGTGTTTTGATTTGGCAATATCTAGCAGTGGGTGTCCAACAAAATAGGCATTCGCTCCAGCCCGTTTATAAAAATTAGCTTCAAAAGGAAATATAGAAGCCACGGCGGAAGTCGACCGAGCTACCGCTCTTGCTCTACTGGCTCGCCAAGCCCATGCTTTGGGTGGAATATAATAAATAACAGGAAGACTTAGTCGATTCGCATACTTAGCCAGACCGAGGTTAAATCCACTAAAATCCACTAAAATAGTCATAGATGGTCGTTCCTGACGAAGAAACTTTTTCAGATTTGCTTGTTTCAATGCGAATTTAGGAATGGCAGATATCACCTCAGTGAAACCCATAACAGCAGAATCCCGAATATGATAAATTAGCCTAACCCCAGCTTGCTGCATTAAATCTCCACCCATTCCGAAAAAATTAATTTCTGGGCATTGGCAAACGAGATGCTTAATTACTTCTGCTGCATGCAGATCCCCCGAAGGTTCACCGGCAATGACCAATACTTTAGTCATTGGCCATTTGTTGGAAAAATCATCAGTTTTTGCTTTACATTGATGATGGATTTGATAATAACCAAAACTGGTATAGCCAAGATTGCGCCCCAAAGACCAAGTAAAGTTGCACCAATAATGACACTAAACATGATAGTTAAAGGGTCTATATCTATGGCGTTACTCATGATTTTAGGTGAAATTATGGAATTATCGATAGTCTGAATACCTACAATAGCACCTAGAATAGCCAAAATACGAAATAGCAGACCAATCATGGAGAAATCACCAGTAGCGAAACCGATCAGAAGCGCAACTAGGGCGAAAATTCCACCAATAAAAGGTCCAAAAGTCGGAACTGCATTGCAGAGTCCTGCTAAAGCTCCTACTATTAGGGCAAAAGGAACCCCAATAATCGAATAAATAGCCATCGAAAGTGAGCTAACAAGAGTAATGACTATTACCTGTCCTCGTAGGAAGGATTCCATATTATCATGAATTTCTTGCAAATATAGCCAAACCGAATCTCTTTGGGTAACTGGAAACAGATTAACAAATTTCTGAACGTAAGCTTTTAACGAGTGACTGGCATAAATAAAAACAATCAAAGCTAAAAAAACGGTGGTCAAAAATCCACCAAAACCGATAGCTAGAGCTGACATCCCCTTGAAAATCCGGTTGAATAGTCCACCACCACTTTCCGCAATACTCCCAAAATTAGTACTCAAATAACTTTGTACTTTGGTGATCATTTTCTGACCTTCATTTTTCACAAAATACGTCAAATCTCGGATAAGTTGTAAATTTGATTCCTGCCCCCAGTTTTCTAATCGTTGTAAGGCACCTTTAGAGTCTTCTGTTCCCAAAACGAAAGGCATTAAGGATTCTTGGTAAAAAACTACAATACCTTTTGACATTGCCACAACTTGTTGACTAATTTGCGGAGTAACTAACCCAAACAACAAAAACAGGAAAACTAATGTCAGTGCCAATAAGAAGAAGCTAGCAACTGGCCTAGAAATGTGCAACTTTCGCCCCATCGGCAGACGTATTTCTTGCAATTCACCTACGACAAAATGGAAAAAATAAGCCAGACCGAAACCAAGGATGAAAGGCATTAAAACATCGACTAATCGAAGAAATAGCCATAAGGAAACAAAAACAATCTCGAAACCGATAATACGTGCCGGTTGGACGTAAGGCAAAATAGACCATAAAAAGACCAATAGGATGATTGGAAAAATAGGGTGCAAAAGTAGCCCCGCAGCGACCGCTGATCCTGACTTGTCAAGGTAACCTACGCCATTATAGAAGGCATACCCAATCCAGCAACCAACCAAAAATACCAAACTGCCGATGACAGTAGAATGTATGTTGGGCGATGGAGAAATTGGATTACTAGAATTAGGATTTTGATCAGGTCGCATCCGTTGAATCTTCTAGATTTTCGATTATGCCAGCGCCTATGCTATCTCCCCAAACATTAACAGTAGTACGAAATCGATCCAGAAGCCAATCCACAGTCAATATTAAACCGATTCCTTCAATTGGCAAATCAACAGCTTTTAACACGATAACCATAGTTACCAATCCAGCTTGAGGAATTCCAGCAGCACCAATAGCTGCTAGTGTAGCAGTCAAAACTATCACTAATTGCTGGGCAAAACCAAGATTTTGGCCATAAACCTGTGCGATAAAAATAGCACCAACAGCTTCATACAGTGCCGTACCATCCATGTTGATTGTAGCCCCAAGTGGCAAAACAAAACTAGAGGTCCGATTAGAAACTCCATTGTTATTCTCTAGACCGTCCATTGTTAACGGAAGTGTAGCTGAACTAGATGCCGTTGAAAAAGCGTTTAATAAAGCTGTTGCCATTCCTGAGGCAAATGATATTGGGTTACGCTTTCCGAATATGACTAATAGAAGTGGTAGGATGAAGATAGCATGGATACCGAGACCGATTAGTACAGTGAGACTGTATTTTCCAACTGCCATTAATTCAGGCAAAAAACCATCAAATCCACCTTCAGATCCAATTTTGCCAGCGATTAACCCAAATATTCCAACTGGTGATATCAACATAATCCAGTGAACTATTTTCATTACACCATCGTTGAGAGCCGAAATAGTACTTATGGCAACTTGAGCGTGATCTCCAATAATAGTCAGTGCACTTCCTATTAGTAACGAGAAGACAATCAATGGCAAAATGTCCATCTGTACCATTGCCTTAAAGACATTAGTAGGAATCATTCCTTGCTTACCGGTAGTTTTATTACCTAGTACTACTTCGGCTAATGTGTCAGCAATCCCTTTATCTTTCTTACCTGCTACTTTGTCTGCAATTGGTAATATAATATTAACGCCTTTACCGATAGCGGATAATTCTGGGTCGGCCGATAATATCTGGCCATTCAGATTCTTAAATGGCTTTTCCGTTGAACCAATTTTCAGATAAAAGACATTATCTGCCTGCTCAATGTACCGCCATGACGATACTGTTGCACTGTTAGAAGAAATACTTGTTATTCGACCCTGAACGTTTTGGCTTGGAAGTACGATTTGGTATTTATCTTTGAAGTTTTCTACCTGTTTTTTATTCCATGTTTTATCGGTTAATGTGACCGTCTGTCCTACCACTGTGTAATCGTAATCAGGGTGTTCTTCTCCACTAGAGATTCCAACACCTGGTCGAATAATATTTACCAAAATAATACCTAGGATTACTGATATAGCAGTCGTTGCTGTATAGTAAGCAACAGTTCGGCCACCGATACTACCTATGTTTCTAACATCTCCCAGTCCAGTAATGCCCACTATCATTGACAAGATAACCAGCGGCACAACCATCATTTTGAGCGAATTCAGAAAGATATCCCCCAGGATTTTGAAATTGACCGCAAATTCGGGAAAAGTGCCGCCAATGATAGTACCAACAATAATAGCAACCACAATTCCTATCAAAATAATGGGACTTTCCGTATTCTGTTGCTGAGATTCGTTTTTATTCATCGGGAGCTACTCCTAACAATTCTATTTTTAGATTTTCTTCATCATATAATTTTCAAGAAATGCAAACCGAGTAATTATAGCACACCCCTAAAATAATTAATTAGTCAGCGTTGGAGAAAATTTATTAATCAAGTGGCCAACATGATTAATTCCTTATCTATAAAGATATATTTAAGTATGCATTTATCGATTTAAAATAGATTAATTTCCTCCACTGACATACAGAAACGCTAATCTTATTATCTTCTGGATAATTCGTATCCTGAAATGGGATACTTGTAGGGTAGTACGGTTACGCTGACGTACTCAGAGATTAAAGTATTGTTCCACAAACACTATCACTGATTAATAATTACTCAGTGAATCTTTGACATAAGTTGACTATCCTCCGAAAAAACATCATATATGAAAAAAATCGGCACAATTATCACAACATACATCACTCTTCATTTCTATTTTTTGATAGTTATATGACCAAATTACTGACCCATCGTCAAATTAGTTATCTTGATTAGAGTTTGTTATTGAAATCAAATTGCTGGATTGATAAAGTAACGACTGTTTGGGTACCCGTTATAGGAGAAAAAATGAAATTTGACAACAATTCTGATATCATTCAGCTTACCCCTAAGTGGGAGGGGGACCGATTCGATAATGGTCGACCAAAGGTTTCAGATGAGATTTTGAACCGGATGGAAAATGTCGCAACTGAGGAGGTCTGGTCAATTTTGTGGGAAAAAGGCTACAAATTCCAGTTTCAAGGAGATTGGTTGAGGACTCACGGTAATAAAGTTTTGGTTGGGCGAGCAGTAACCGCCACCATGGTCCCTTCTCGTCCGGATTTACATGATAGCCTATTGGAATATGGACAAAATGAAGAGAATCGCATTGGTTTTTTTAACTCTTGGGTTATTGAGACTCTTCAAACGGATGATGTGATGGTTGTTGATATGTTCGGTAAAATATTTGAGGGTACATTTTGCGGTGGCAATCTATCGTCGACTGTTGCTACTCGAACCAAAAGAGGACAAGTGATCTACGGCGGCATTCGAGATTTGCAACAAATTATGAAAATGGACAATATGCAAACTTTTTACAAAGGCTGTGACCCAACTCCAATTCGGGATGTGACTCTAGTAGGTCTTAATACACCTTGTCGTATCGGTCAAGCGATTTGTATGCCTGGCGATATTGTGTTAGGTACTGCTTCCGGTGTTTTATTCATTCCACCCCATTTGGCAGAAGATTGCGTACTTCACGCAGAGAAAACACAATTGCGTGAAATTTTTGGATTTCAAAGAATTCGTGAAGGAATCTACACTTCGGCTGAAATGGACACCAAATGGACTGATAGGATTGAAACCGATTTTTCTGACTGGCGTGTTGATAATACACCAGTTGACTTTCAGCATTTGACCTTTGATCAACCATCTGAGT
>JACLAC010009846.1_pt1 | contig 10454 bp, 9 predicted proteins | sample 8027881 | NCBI WGS metagenome assembly JACLAC01 (sample SAMN15725517, study PRJNA655200) | protist metagenome | isolation source: fluorescence activated cell sorting (FACS) single amplified genomes of... | place: Spain: Blaines Bay Microbial Observatory, Mediterranean Sea | collected 2016-01-19 | reverse complement strand
CATTTTGATTCCAGTGAGTCGCTTAGATTTGGCGGTTCCCGACTCATACATGGCTTATTTTAATCTGGGCAACCGTTATCGAGAAAATGGGGATCATGACCGAGCTATAGAGAGTTACGAAGAGGCCCTTCGGCAGAATTCTGGTTTTACGTCAACGCTCAATAACTTGGCTTTGATTTACCAAGAGGTCGGTCGAACGGATGAAGCCGGAGAGATTTGGCAAAATCTTTATCAGAGAGCCGTGAAGACTCGAGATGTGGGCCTCTTAAAGCGTTCTTACAGACGCTTGCGATCTCTCGGGCTGGAGCCGATCAATACGCCTAATATCAACGATTCGGCCCCCTCTGAGAAACGTCAAAGCTCGCCGGATTAATTTTTAGTCAGAGTGAGGTTATTGATAGATGGGCAGAGCCTAGATTTTTTGAATGGCGCCCGGGCCATGTATTGAAAAATCAACCCGCATGAAGCGCCGCCATCTATTTAGGAAAGAGTCATCCGAACGATTCGCGCAGGCCCGGGCTTTAGACCGTGTCCTCATGGGCGCCGAGGATCCACGGGACGCTGTTGACGACGATCTGGCTATCAAAGTTTTTTTCATACACGCGTCTACATTCGCTCGACATTTTTTCAAGATCTTTTTGGATTCTGGAAATCGCATCAAAACGCTGGTCGAGAGTTGAATCGACGGGGAGAATGCACCCGGTCTCGCCGTCATTGATGTACTGAGTGAAGCCTAGTAGATCGGAAGCAATGATCGGCGTGCCGTTCATAAACGCAACAGGAAGAACTCCGCTCTGCATAACTCGACGCTGTAAGAGAATCACTGCAGTGCTTTCGCGGATGGCTCGACTGATCTCTTCATCGCTGAGCTTCGCTTTATGCACGACATGGAGGTTCATCCGGGCTTTCTCAGAGAGCGTTTCTAAAAGCGGTCCTGGGTTTTCCCCGGTGACGAGTTGGAAGGCAAAAGTTCCGGGGCGTTTGAAGCTTTCCTCGACCATTTCGCAGAAGAGATCAACCCCTTTTTGGTGGGCATTCCCGATATGGCCGACGAGGCTTACGTAGCGTCTTTCAATCTGTTCTAGACACGGCTCGTCAACAAAAGGCAAGGGGATTATTCGGGAAGAACCCCTAAATTTTTTGAAGAAGCGTTGGAAAACTTCGTAGGCATTTTGAGATGGCAAGATGACGGCATCTGACATATTGGCCATGTTGCGTGTCAGCGACTCAAAGATGATGAGAAGAAAGGCCCGTTTCCATCCATAGACCATTCTTTGTGTGGTCCGTGGCTCATGTAGGTAGAGGACAATTCGAACGTTCGGATTAATCTGTTTCGCAATTCGAACCATGATACGGTCGATGAATGGGTTTAGGTTGGTGAGGAGCAAGAGTTTCGGAGGGTTCGCTGTGAAGACCGCACGGATTCGGGCCATCCCTTTATTGCGCAGAAAACGGATTACGACGCTAACTGGGTTGGCGAGATCCGGGACGGGGACACGGTCGATCTCGAGGGGCGAATCCTGGTTAAGCCAGTTGTAGTCCGTGGTCATGAGGTAGCGGACGCGGTGGCCGCAGCTTTGCAAAGGCTGCCCCATGGCTCGGCTGTGTCTCCACATGACGGGTGAGTATTTTAGGCTGACTATGTAACAGGTGTCGCGCATGTCCTTGAGGCTTTTTGGAGCCTAGATCTCCTTGGAAAGTCCTTGTTTTTCTGACATGGAGGTCAGTTTGAGGGCTTTATTCCGTCCAAAAGTCAAAGTTAGCCCATGCATTGCCGATAAAGAAGGCGCGAATTTCGACGATTCGTCTCGTCTTGGTGTCTAATAGAAGTGAGGTGGTATGATGAGATGGATCAGAGGATCCAGTTCTCCCCCCGGAGGGGGCAATTGGGATGTCAACAGGTCGAGATGAGTTGATTCCATTCACGAGGCTTTCGGTGAACAAGATGGATTACAAAAAACTGTCCAGGACAGGAAAGCTTTACGGTGCATTGAGACTTTTTTATCACTGGGCGATTCGGCGCAGTGAGGTTCTCCCCTATTTGCCCCAAGAGATCAGCATAGAACCGACCAACCGATGCAACTTTACATGCAGCTTTTGCCCACAGTCTAATCCTGACCATTTCGCAGAGATTCCTGCTTCGGCTTTAACACCGGAGGGTGTGGAAAAAATTCTTCGTAAGCTTCGAGCGGAAGGTGTGCGCGGCGACTTATTGCATTGGACTCTTGATGGTGAACCATTCATGAATAAGCGGTTCCATGAAAACTTGCGAGTCGCGCGTGACTACGGGTTTACCACTTTTCATTTTGCAACCAATGGGATGTTACTGACGCCGCATCGTCTTCATCAGCTTCCACGAGAAGGTGTAAAGTTTGCGATGACGCCTGATTTTTGTTCAGATGAAGCGTATTTTGAGGACGTTCGAGGGACGAAAGGTTCTTGGAAAGTGGTTCTTGAGAACTTACGAACGGCCCTCGCCGATCAGGACTTAGATCATATCGAGTTCAAAGTGACGGATATATCATCTTTCAAGATTCGTGATGCTGATGAGCTTGAAAAGAGGTTCAAAGCACTCAAAGCTCTTTTTCCAGAGTCGGAAAGAATTTCTTTTCACCAGCGCGTTTTTCATAACGCCTCAGGGACAATGGAGAGTCGAATCGAATCAAGGGAAGGTTATCGGCTCTGCCCCTATCCATGGTATACGATGTTCATCGCTCACAATGGAGATGCGGTGGCTTGCTGTCGTGATTTAGAGCATCAGACGGTACTTGGGAATCTTTTTGAACAAGATGTGATGGAGATTTGGAACGGCGAGAAGTATCAGGCTTTACGGAGAGACCTAGTTGAGAAACACCCAGAAAAGCAAGCCGCGTGCAAGGGGTGCGATATGCCCTACGACGGAGATAAGTTTACGATCAAGAACTTCGCTAAGACGGCCGTGCATCGAATGATGCTGCTCGATGATTGATTCCGCTGACTCTTTTTAGAGTGCGAGAAAGAGATTGAAAGTGAAGACCAATCAGAGTGTTTGGAGCAGGGGGTAGGCTTGATTCGAAAGCTGTTCAGCTTCCTCTTTTTTGTTTTTTTCGTCTTGGTAGCCAGCATATCATTGATGGAAGTCGGTTCGCGGTTCCTATTCCCAGAATGGGCGCCCATCAGCAGTGATCGTAACTTTTGGGCTTATGATCCGCTTCTCGGATGGAGTGGGGTGCCTTTCTCGAAGGGGAGAATGGAGTACCTCGATTTTGATGTAGACGTGGCCATTAGTTCGGCTGGTTTGCGCGACTCGGAGTATCCTGTCGCACGAGTGCCCGGGAAAAAAAGAATGCTTGTTCTCGGAGATTCCTTTGGCTGGGGGTTCGGCGTAGAGAAGGATGAAATCTGGCTTGAGCAAATAGAGATAGAGAATCAGGACTGGGAAGTCATCAACGCCTCGGTGAGTGGATATGGCACAGACCAAGAGTATCTCTACTACCTCACCAGGGGGCGGCGATACAAACCCGATGTCGTGTTGTTGCTCTTTTATGGTGGAAATGACGTTACGAACAGTTCGAGTTCGTCTCAGTACTGGCATAATAAGCCGCTTTTTGTTCTTTCCGATGAGGGCGGAATTGATCTCACGGGAGTCCCTGTGCCGCCCCTCACGGTGACGCAAGAGGTTGCGAATTTTGTTTCAAGCCACACCTATTTTTTACGCATGGCTTCAAGCCTTGTCAGAGCTCGCGGAGCAGCACTGGAGGGATTGCAAAAGCCATCGGAGGAAGGCTTGACGAAGGGGAGCCTTGAGAAAATAAGCCAAGGTGCGAAGGGCCAAAATCTATCAGATAATGAAGAACGTGTTGTTCGACTGATCTTGGCCTTGCGCGAAGTCGTCCAAGAAGACGGGGCTCAACTCGTAGTGGCATACACTCCTGGCAAGACGAAGATTTTTGAAGAGCCTCGCCTACTGGATGCGGGCCTCAACTTATTTTCTCTCGCAGACGTTTTTAACGGTATCCAGGAGCCGGTTATATTTGAGCATGATTCTCATTGGAATCCACTCGGGCATAAGATCGTAGGTGAAAAGATTCACGACCATTTGCGCCGGATTGGGGTTTTCGAAGACACCTTGGTCGGATCGCCTTGAACATTTTTCGTGTAGGGTGCGTTCCATAAGGTTGCTCTCATAGGGGCAATGAATTCGAGAGTTAGTCGCCTTCGAATTCGATGAGGGCATGCACGGGAACTCCCAATGCTTCAATTTTCTTCCGACCGCCCAGATCAGGAAGATCGATCACAAAACTAGCCCCGATCACTTCGCCTCCGGCTCGGCGTACGAGTTCGATGGCGGCGGCTGCGCTTCCGCCGGTCGCAATTAAGTCATCAACGATGACGACCCGATCGCCAGGGTTAACGCTGTCGGTGTGAATTTCCATTTCGTCCACCCCGTATTCCAGTTCATATTCGACAGAATGAGTGGTCCACGGGAGTTTTCCCTTTTTACGAACGGCGATAAATCCCACCGAGAGTCGCTCGGCAACGGCTCCTCCCAATACAAATCCCCGTGCTTCAATACCCGCGACACGTGTGACGTCGACGCTGCGGAGTGGATCGACCAACCGGTTGATGGACTCTTTAAATCCCTCTGCGTTCTCGATGAGAGTCGTAATGTCTCGAAAGAGGATTCCTTTTTTGGGATAGTCTGGGATCGTGCGAACAAGTTTTGCAAGTTCCATTGATAGCTTTAGCCTCTCTTTACTGATTATTAAGCACGCGGCCAGCGACAGCATCGAGCATATTGATTCGCTTCTTATTTCGACTTTCAGGAGCCGTGATGATGGTACCTTCAAGCGCTCGATCATCTCCTGAGGGGCAGATAGCCGGCCTTTTACTCATTCGAGGAGCAAGCGCGGCGATTAGATTTCGAGCATTTCCAACATTTTCTTGAACCGTTGCCATGATGGCGTCCATCGTGACGTTATCGTGATCGGGATGCCAGCAGTCATAATCGGTCACCATCGCCACCGTGCAGTATGGAATTTCGGCTTCTCGTGCCAGTTTAGCTTCGGGCATGTTAGTCATCCCAATGACATCGCAACCCCATTGCCGATAGAGGTTGGATTCGGCGAGAGTTGAGAACTGGGGGCCCTCCATGGCCAAGTATGTGCCGCCGCGATGCAAAGGAATTTTCGATTCCTTGCAGGACTCTTCGCACCAGTCTCCTAGTCGGGCATTGACCGGGTTAGACATTGAGACATGAGCTACGACTCCATCCCCGAAAAAAGTTTTTTCGCGAGCAAAAGTTCGGTCGATGAATTGATCGCATACGACAAATTCCCCGGGCGCAAGTTCATCCCTGAAAGACCCCACTGCTGACATGGAAAGAATATCGGTCACACCTGATCTCTTGAGTGCGTCGATGTTAGCTCGATAGTTAATCTCGGAAGGACTGAGAGAATGACCGCGTCCATGTCGAGGCAGAAAGACGAGCTGGGTGTCACCAAGACGTCCGAAAAGGAGAGCATCGGAAGGTTGCCCCCAAGGGCTTTGGACTTCACGCCATTCGGTATTCGTTAGTCCTGGAATTTCGTAAAGTCCGCTCCCCCCGATGATGGCAAGCAGTGGATTAGGGTGCATTTCTTTCATGTTCGCATTCTCTTTCTGAAGACGTGTTCATTTTTGATTTCGCGTCAATGATGGCTGGACTTGGAGAAGCCGGCAAGTCAATGATTCGAAGTCTCTAGGATTAAACCAGAACAAAGAACTTATGCGTTTTCGGAGGTCTGAGCCGTAAATGAATGAGTATAAAAAGCGATTTATCCTAGATGTCTTGGCTTTCGTATTGGTATGATTGGAGGCGCTATTTAAAGAGATAATTTCGCTCATATTTGTAGACTTCGAGTGACTCTTTTCTTGAAGGCTGTCTGTGCTTAGGCGGAGAGGGACTAAAAGATGAGTTCTGTGATTGAGGAAAAAAAGATAAACGCAGATACCTCGCAACCTTTTTCGGAAGCGCTTGTGGTGGGTGCGGGGTTTGCCGGGTTGTACATGCTGCATCGGCTGAGGGGCTTGGGGATTTCCGCCCGAGTTCTTGAGGCCGGCGATGGAGTAGGCGGAACATGGTATTGGAACCGATACCCTGGGGCCCGATGCGACGTCGAAAGCATGGAGTACTCCTATCAGTTCTCGGAGGAACTGCAGCAGGAATGGGAATGGACGGAGCGGTATGCGACTCAGCCCGAAATTCTACGTTACTTAGAGCATGTCAGTGAGCGGTTCGATTTATTGCGAGATATTCAATTCAACACGCGAGTCCAATCCGCAGATTTTGATCAAAATGAGTCTAAGTGGTGTGTGGAAACTTCAAGTGGCCAAACTTTTTCATGTCAATTTCTAGTGATGGCCACAGGGTGTCTCTCTTCGGTCAATACACCTCATTTTGAAGGTATGAGTGATTTCTCGGGGTCCTGCTATCACACCGGCCATTGGCCGCATGAGCCGATTGATTTTACGGGTCGTCGAGTTGCGATTATTGGAACGGGATCTTCTGCGATTCAAAGTATCCCGGTAATCGCGGAACAGGCAAAAATGCTCCATGTGTTTCAGCGTACTCCCAACTTTTCCATTCCTGCCGGAAACCGACCTCTCGAAGAGAGTTATGTTCAAGAGGTTAAATCTCGTTATCCTGAATTTAGAGCAGAAGGAAGATCTCAAGGGTTCGGCATTGTGGATCCCTTTCCTCCGTCAGCTCATGCTGATCCCGAACGCATTCCGACTCGCCAAGAGGTTGAGGAATCTTTGCAGGAGCGTTGGGACTATGGTGGCATTACCTTCCTAAATGGCGTTCCCGGACTGACGACGGACCCTGCGCTCAATGAGTTAGCGGCGGATTTTGTTAGACGTAAGATCCGTGAGGAAGTGAGTGACCCTGAGGTCGCTGATGCGTTATCGCCCAGCACAATGGTTGGTTGTAAACGCTTATGCGTAGATACAAATTATTTCAGCACATACAACCGCTCTAACGTGAAGCTTGTCGACATTAGCCAGTCACCCATCGACAAGATTGTGCCTGAAGGGGTGAGCGTTTCTGGAAAGGTCTATGCCTGTGACGATTTAATTCTGGCTACGGGCTTTGATGCGATGACTGGAGCTCTATCTAAGGTTGAGATCAAAGGACGAGAGGGTCTAACGTTGGCAGATAAATGGAAGGAAGGTCCCCGTACGTATCTAGGATTAGCCACTGAGGGGTTTCCTAATCTATTTATCGTTACCGGGCCTGGCAGTCCTTCGGTCTTGTCCAATATGGTCCAGTCCATTGAACAACATGTTGAGTGGATCTCTGATTGTATGGTCTATATGAAAAGAGCGGGGCTCGTCAGAATCGAGCCGAAGTTTGACGCCGAGGAAGAATGGGTCACTCATGTTAACGAGCTTGCTGACCAGACTATCTTCCCTACTTGTAACTCATGGTACTTGGGGGCCAATGTGCCCGGGAAGCCAAGGGTGTTTATGCCCTATCTTGGGTTCCCGCCCTATGTGGAGATCTGCCGTGACGTTGCAGATTCAGAATACAAAGGCTTTCAGCTGGCCTGACGTCTCCAGTCTCGAATACGACTTACGGTTATCTTCTTTTACAAAAGGAGTCGGCTCGCGAATCGATCAGAATTTCTATGCACACTTAGACGCAATTGTTTGTCTCGATTGACCGGGGAGGCGGCTTAAGTAGTCCGGCAGGCCTTCGATAGGGCAGAGGGGGGTGGCTAGCCGAAATTTAAGAGTGCGTGAGCGCCTCGAGTTCTTTTGGGAATGTCTATCCCAGATGGACATGCGGTTTGGCAGGGCGCGTCACATGTGATGCAGGCGTCGGCCTTCTTTTGAAGATTGGCATACAGGTTCATGGCCTCTTTCTCGGCACCGAAATTTTCAAAATAGCTTCGATGACGAAGTATGTCGTCGATGGCTAACTCTTCAGGGCAAGATGAAAGGCACGATCCACAGTGCGGGCGACATTGCGTCTCGCGAGTTAGCTTTTCGTACTTCTCAAGGACCGCGTAATCATTTCGATTGAGCTCCGACCCCGATGCATAAAAGAACTCGTCAATCTGCGCCTGCTGCCAGAGAGAGATGACAAGACATGAAACACTGGGGTTTGAGAGTACCCACTTGAAAGACGCTTGAGTAAACGAATCAGGTGACTGATCTATGTCGAGCAGTCCCTTGTGAAGCCCTCCGCGCAGCGTTTTCATCGCCACAACTCCAATGTCTCTCTCTGAGGCTCGGTCTATGAGATTGCCTATCTCTGGCCAGGCACCATAGTGGTAAGCGAGCATCATTACATCGAAGCGATCGCTTTCAATGGCAGCGCTAGCGATGGTTTCAAGGTCAGGAGTGTGGGTGGAGACGCCGAGGAATCTTACTTTTCCCTGCTCCTTCAGTCGATCAAAGGCTTCGTGCGCATTTTCGTCGAGCAGCCGGTCGATGGTATCGCAGGAGTGGATATGGACGAGATCGACATGATCCGTGTTGAGGCGAGAGAGGCTTCCATCTACAGCCTTCATATAATCGTCTACGGATGTGCCTGGTCCGAGATGCCCGCGTGGTGTGCAAAATTTTGTGGCGAGAAAAATCTGATCCCGCACGCCTTGGATGGCTTCGCCCAGGACTTGCTCGGAACCCGAGCTTGCGTAGTCGGGGGCGGTATCGAAATAGTTCATTCCTCGGTCGATGGCTTCTCGGGCGACGGCCGGCGTGAGACGGCCTCCTGTTGAGGAACCGGTGCCGAGAGAGATATCCGAAACCAGACAGTCTGTGCGACCGAGTCGTCTGTAGTTTTCAATCCGAGCGCCGCTCCACTTTGAATCATATTGATTGGAGGCGTAGGGCGGCTTGACCATAAATATGTTCTGGCCAGTGACCGAATACCATCTTCTGTTTTTTGCGAGTGCTGCAAATACCCCTGAGAGTATCCCGCCTGCTGCGCCGAGACTTCCAAAGAGAAAACTCCGTCGAGTCGAGGGTGTGGGTTTTGAGGGGCTTGTGGACTTGGCCCATTGAACAGTGAGAATCAGGCTCGCAAGGAGGGCTGCTCCGGTGATTCCGAGCGGGAGAAGAGAAAGACGAGAGGCATCATAGCCCTCAAGGAGGTGGCCGAGATAGCCCCCTAGAAGGAAGTAACAGAATCCAAGAGTGATGAGCCATGAAAAGAGAGCGATTCGTCCCAAATGAATATCCTTTACAGAGTAAGCAGCTTCGATTTCATTGTTCGCTCTCCGTTGAGTTTATTTTTCCATCCGCTCCGAGTAATCCCATGAAGAAATCCAGTCTATTTCAATAGAGATGGAGACTTCGTTTTCAACTTGGCTTAGAAGCCAACGAGCTAGATCTGAGTCCCGACTGCCGAGATAGCGGTCGATGAGACTAGACAGAAGCGTATCGGCGCCTGCGCTTTCGATTTTCGCTATCCCTCGACCTCGAACGCCGAAGTAGGGAGGTTCGTTAGGGGCGAGTTCGAATGCACATCGCGCTTCCTTTTCAAGGAGCCTTACAATTCGAGAACTGCTTTTTGTTGCACACAAAATACGCTCATCTTCGTAGCGAAACCAGAGTGAGCAGATTTGTGGGAAGCCACTTCCCGATTGGGCCGCGATCCGTATGGGAGCTACGTAGGTGCTGAGGAAATCCTCGATCTGTGGTTTGGGCCAAGCGCTGTGGGCACTAATTCGGTTCATCGAGGGTTTGTATCTCCTTTAAAAAATGATTTTAAACGTACTCAGAAGGCAACGAATTTCGTCAGTTGGGACTTTTCTCGAAACACGCGAGGCCATCTGGAATTTGGTGGAAACTTTGCTTGTCGCTTGTAAAAATAGCCATTTGAGGTTGGTCAAAGAACCCCGGGTCGTCAAGCGTTCCCACTTTTATAAACACAAGCCCAGGTGCGCCGGGCGCTTTGCTGACTAAATGGGTGCCGCACTCTGCGCAGAATTCTCGCGTGACCGGAGCGTCTAGATCGCTTCGCTGAAAACTTTTAGGCGTACCGACTTGATACGAAAACCCACTTTCCGTCATCCCGATAAGATAGTTGGGAGCGCCGCCCGAGAGGTATTGGCATTCGCGACAGTGGCATTGAGCTTTAAAAGCGGGTTCTCCGTCCGCACTAAAGCGCAGCGCCCCACAATAACATCCGCCTTCGATGGCCATTTCTCCTCCTCCTTACTGATTGCTCTAGAGAGTTTGGCGGCTTGGAGCCAAGCCTTCAAGTGTATTCAATCATTCTTCCTCGATGGGTGGAGTCGAAGGGCAACACGTGAAAGCCCGCGCCCTAGGGGAACATCATCATTTATTCGTAAACTGGAAGCGTTCCTGCACTTTTATCTGATCTCCCATTTATCCAATATTCCAAGGCACTCTGAGTGAGATTATTTTCACGGGAACGTGGCATTTGGATATGCTTGAGGAGTGTCTTTGGTGTCATCGAG
>JACLAC010009067.1_pt1 | contig 10455 bp, 9 predicted proteins | sample 8027881 | NCBI WGS metagenome assembly JACLAC01 (sample SAMN15725517, study PRJNA655200) | protist metagenome | isolation source: fluorescence activated cell sorting (FACS) single amplified genomes of... | place: Spain: Blaines Bay Microbial Observatory, Mediterranean Sea | collected 2016-01-19 | reverse complement strand
TGCTGTATTAGTATTAAAAAATATATCTTTAAAATGTGTTCATAATAGCTAACCCTAACCCCCAAGTCCAAGGGTGGACCTCTGGACCTCTGGACCCTTGTCTGGACCTCATCATCTCTCTATTTTCAACTATTGTAAATTGTAAATCCAATAATCCAATTCCAGAAATTCCAATTTAGATTATAATAAGATATTTTGTTCCTTGTTACGGTGATCACAACATGGCATCATTCAACCTCGATACACTTTGGACTGAAAGTGACCAAGCTTCCGTGGATGCTTGGGTTGCAAAAAAAGAACAAAGTTACGCCAAAGAAGGATCAAAATTATCCAAGAAATTCCCAGAACGAAAAGATTTTGATGCTTGGTTGGTCAAACAATCAAATGCATCAAAAGAAGATGCCAAGAAAATACGATCAAATCCACAAGTATTTTTTGATATGACCATTGGCGGTGAACCAGCAGGTCGTATCATCATGCGTTTACGTGCTGATGTTGTCCCTAAAACAGTCGAAAATTTTCGCTGTTTGTGTACCGGCGAAAAGGGAACTGATGAGGGAAGTGGTAAACCAATTCATTTTAAAGGAACCACATTTCATCGTGTCATTCCTGGTTTTATGTGCCAAGGTGGTGATTTCACTGCTGGTAATGGTACTGGCGGGGTTTCCATTTACGGCAATAAGTTCGAGGATGAAAATTTTACTTTAAAACACACGTCACCAGGTATTCTTTCTATGGCTAATGCGGGTCCCGGTACAAATGGAAGTCAATTTTTCTTGTGTACTGCCAAAACGTCAGTTTCTTATTCTTTTCCAAAATATGTTGTATCTATACACTTTTTTTAAAATTATTTCTTGCAACAGTTGCAACTAACCTTTATTTCACTTGTTTTCAATTCCCGCTGCTCTCTCATTTTCTAATTCTAGCGATTGGTTGAATGGTAAACATGTTGTATTCGGCAAAGTTTTGACTGGTATGAATGTAGTTAAAGCAATTGAAGCTGTTGGATCAAGTTCAGGTACAACGTCTGCAGAAGTAATTATTGCCGATTGCGGTGAACTTAAAATTGGGGAAGAGGGATTTGTCGTTCCGGTATAAACTTAGTACCTCTTGAACACAATAAAATAATAGAGAAAGGATATTAGCTCTGTTTTTGTATTTAACATTAGATGCAACACAAGAATCTGTAGAAGACTAAAGAAGAATGCAATAGGAAAGTATAAGATGAGTATGGTATTATTATTTTACAAGAATTCAAGAATTCAGAAATTAGAAATCAGTATATTGTTAATTATTGTAGGATAAGATATATTTCATACTTTCTAAATGCATTTTATTTTTAATTACACGTACTTTGATACATTTACATATTCATAATATAGACGAAGATCCATATGTTGCACCGTAAATTTGTTTACCTTTTGCAAGGGTTAGATTCCATTGCAGCATGTGCTTCAGCTGCTTGTTCTTGAGCCTGTTTTACCCTTTTTATCGCTTCATGTTGATGAAGAATCCTCATCATCTTTCTCCTTCCCTCTATGACCGTATTGATACATCAAAAATCCAAACATAACGAGAACTAGTGCAACGGTATCACCCCAAAAAAACGCTTCTGAAAATTTTCCAAGTAAAAAATGTGTACAAAGCACCAATTGTTGAAGTGGTAATGCCAAAGCAATTGTTACAACCATTAAATTTGCACCACCTCGTTGAATTACCCAAAGTCCAAAAAAGTAACACCAAAAATCAACGGAACAATAACCAAAAAAAATAAGTGGATTTAATATACCACAATTTGAATCTGAATTAGGCGAATCTCCAAATGTACATATAATACCATCCTCTATTACGGATGGTATGTCTACCAATGAAATATTTCCAAAAGATGGAAAAGTTTGTAGTGGATATAAAAACCACCCAAGCATAAATTGTGTAACCAACGTATACCAAAACATTAACATTGCGTCTAATTTCTCAAATTTTGTAAATGACCATTCTTCCCACACCTTTTCACCACTTAGAAACAATTGTGCTGAAGCGTAAAGCATTACACTCCCCAAATAGGCAATTGTAGTGGATTGTGGTGCGTCGTCACTCTGTAAAACAATTCTCAAACCTGACATACACGAACCAGCAACAATGAGAAACGCGCCAAACCATTCTATTGGTTTAGATAATTTACCAAGAATAACAGAGGATAGAATTAAAACGAGTGGTATTCCTAAAAGATTTAGTAAAGTTTGGGTTAATCCAGGTGTATGAGGTTGTGAAATTGCCATTAAAAAATTTCCGGTGCCATTAAAAAGACCAATACCAATAAGTACCCACTTAGGTGCGGTTGATTTAGCAGTAGATGATACATTGCTAACAGTGGTAACAGTGATATTACTTGATATTTTTTTGGAACAATATCTTCTATAGAGTAAAATAAGTGAACTCCATACTATGTATACAAAGGCAGTTCCTTGATTAATATATTGGGAATACCGCTCGCCAAAGGTATCAAACAGAATCACAACAAGAACGTTATCTGCCACGGTAAGAGCGACAAGTAAAATTAACGCGTACCAATAGTATTTCCCAACAAAATATTCAAATTCCTTGCCAGCAGTTTTTGGTGTTAATGATAACGATTTTGTAACTGGTAGAAGATTTTCTTCATACTGTTGTGTAAGCATATTTTTTATAAAAAATTGACAAATTTTAATTTTTTCCAATTTTTTATTTTTTATATTTATACACAAGCCGGGCTAACCTGGCTAACGCTGTGCTGTGGATGTACCTGGTAACGATGTTCAAAAGGTGGTATATATCGAAACATGAACCACATTAAACATAACATTAATACAGTTATGAGCAATAAAAGAGCAAAATGGAAGAAAAGGAACACGATTAAATTAATGAAGAACAGGTGATCCAGTCGAGCGATGGTGGTATTAGTATTACAATTAGTTATAGAATGGTGGTTAAAGAAAATTACTAATTAATAATAATAACCGGTGCAATAAATTATATATTTATCATAATCTTCAACTCTGTACAAATGATTTTCCAAAAACATTTATAAAACCGTGGCACCAACACTACGATCGATATCACTTCGACCACCAGATTTACTTAAAAGTGGGCTGTGTTCATTTACTTCTTCTTTTCCATCTACATCATTAACTTTTTCTACAATATCAGAATCAGATGATGATGTAACGTCAACACCCATCAACCGATCACCACTTAAAAAACAGCCACCAATCCAAACAGTTAACAACATAAGTAAACTAATTGGACCCATGTACATACTCCAAGTAAAACCCTTTTCCAATGCTTCAGGGCATGTACCTGGTACTTTACCTCTACATCCAGTTATAGAAGTTGAAAATGATCTCATTAAATATCCAGCAATAATTGGACATAATGCATACGCAAATAAACTAGTTATTATTAACATAATGGAACTACCCAATAACTTTAATCTACTAGATGGTATTGCAGCAGTGTACATACCAGTTAATGCAGGTACAGCCATACCACCACAAAATAATACCAACCATAAACACATGACTGCAAAAGGTAAACCACCTCCAGGCCATGCAGTTGCAGCGAGACCACATACGACACCAACACAATATATTAAAAATAAAACACCTGTTGTTAAGGAGCGCTGTTTAACACTTCCACGATATCCACCAATTCTATCAATTAATATACCACCTAATATAGCACCAAATATTGGTGCAGTTGCTGACGAAAAGATAAACCAACCCATAACTTTATGCTCATTGTATTTTCTACCAACCACCATCCAATCTGTTGCCCAATATTGTATACTCATTAAAACAAAGTACATTGTTGTAATAACAAAGACAACAGAGGTGAAATAAAATTGCGAAACAATTTCATACACGTCAGCACATGTATCTGAAATATGAGTACAGCATCCACTACAGTAATTACCTGTACTAGTGGTATTAGTATCAACAATCTTTCTCTTCTCTTGATCATTCTTTTCATCATCTTGAGTAATACTTAATTGTGAATCACTAATTGTTGAAAAGCTAATACACAATGGAATTGATATCAATGCTTGGAAGAAAAATGGAATACGCCAACAAGCGAGTGTATTTCCAAAACATGATTGACCCTCTCCAGCTGCTGTTTTTAAACCCACAGCACCCCAACCCAATATATATCCAAACATTATACCAAGAGGTACAGTAATTTGTAACCATGAAAACCATTTAGTAGCATTTTTTTTCGTTGCAAAACGATCCACCCAAACTGGGCAGAAAACCGAAAGAGTAGCCTGTGTAAAACCAAGCAAGCCCCTCAAAGCAATCAACAGAGTTCCATTTTTAGCTGGTGTCATACCAAAAAGTAACACAGTCAGGGCATTTAAACTTAAAGTAAGGATTAATACCTTTCTAGTTGAGAACATCGAAAATAAAACAAATGTAAATGGTGCACCAAGAGCAATACCAATGTAAACAATACCACCCAAATAACCCTGCTGTGGAAACGTCAATTTAAAATCTCCCGTTAAATCAACTAATAATGCTGGTACTGCACCAGTTTCAGCAAACATAACAATTTGTGAAAGGGAAAGTAACAAATAAACGCTAAAAATTGGATCATAATTACTAAAACATCCCCAACACACCCTTGTTGCTTGAGTAGAACCTACTCTAGGGGGGGGATTCGGAGCATCTTCACTCTTTGTGGAAGACAAGAACATGGCTGGAAGCCGTGCGGGCGTATGGGAAGGTAATGATATTGTTTTGTAAAATCAGGGGGTGGCGCCTCGTTTCCTGAGGGTATTGGAAATTGAAAATTGTGAGAAATCAGAGAGAGATGCGGAAGTTCAGTCTATAAGTACTACACAACTCCCAATTTGACAGTAGTTCCTATCAGTAATTTAATAATTTCAAAATTGCCCCTTCTCCGGTTCTTGACAGTCTCCGGTTTACCCAAGCTGGCCTTTCTCTATTTATTAACAACTCTCCTCTCCTTTCCTCTCCTACTCTCTCCTCCTTTCCTCTCCTCTCTCCTCCTTTCCTCTCCTCTCCTCACACCTCACCACACCTCACACCTCACCACACCTCACACCTCACCACACCTCACACCTCACACCTTTCCTCCTCGCTCTAGGAACCTAATTTATAAAATTTGAAATAAGTATAATCTTCTAGTTCCTACGCCTAGTGCTTACATGACTGACCCCAGGAGATATGATGACGCGGTCCGGAGTTCCCACACTCTGAATTGCCCCTGCTCATTTGTGAATCTTGGTTCCAATAAAATCTGGAACAAGTCCGGTGAACCGGTGCACTTTAACTTTGTGGACAATGTCCTTTTGGTAAAAGGTGATTGTCAACAAGCGAGTACTCACAAAGAGAGTGATCCAAAATTACAATATTGTGAGGTCGTGGTCAAATCGCTCCACATCGCGCTCATAAATATGAAGAAGCGATTGGCTAGTTCGCTAACAGCTGTTCAATCGAACAGCAAAAGGCGTAATACTGGTGTAAGTAATGAATGTGTTTTCATTTCGTTTGCATGCTCCTCTTCTTTTGTTTATTGTTCCTCAAAATAATATTGTTACAACTTCATAAACTAAATCAATCCCCTTTTTTTTGTTTTTTTATTATTCAACCTGAACACTTTTCTCTTTTTACAATGTATCAGTCTTCTGCCTCTACCTCTGCTACAAATGCCCCGGCACCAAAACTTCCTGCTATGGAAGAAGCACAAATTGAGCAACTTCGTGCATCATATCGTGGTCAACGTTCTGCTATTCGCGCATTAAAGAAAAAACTTTATACGGAACATCAACAAAGATCTCTTGCTGAAGCTAGTTTCAGTGTTGTTACAAGATATTGGAGTCAATTAGAAGAACTTTTACAAGATGTAACAAAGGAATCAAACCTCCCAACTTCAAAAATATTCGCTGAAACACTGGAAGGTATTTATGCTGTACTTGATGCAGATGTAACATACAGACGTGATCGCGAAACAAGAGTAGAAACACTTTTGGACGGTGATTTTGTTGCTTCTGATGACGATGATGATGATGTAGAAGCTGGTGAAGAAGCATTAGCAACTGCTACACAGAATCTATTAGGTAAAACAGTGGAACCGTCTGTTTCAGCGAGGTGTGAATGGGCCAAGAAGTCTGTTGCAGTGTTATTGGCTAAAGGTGCTCAAATGGATCAAAATGCATTACAACACAATCAACTGAGGTCAACATTAAACGCTGTTTCAGATGCAGCATTACTTGTTACAAAACAATTGACAGCAGCATCTACATCATTGGACGAACAATCTTATTTAAACGAATCGTTAATGCGTCGATTAGAAGCATTGCGACAAAATGGCAGTAACAGTAGTGGGGGTGGTAGCAACAGTAGTAGTAGTAGTAGTAGTAGTAGTAACAGTAGTAGTAACAGTAGTAGTAACAGTAGTAGTAGTAGTAGTAGTAGTAGTAATCAAATCAATTCAGATAGTCAAAAAATAATAGATGAAATGAAACTTAAAATGGATGAACTTACAAGTCAATTGAATACAGAAAAACAATTGTCAAAATCAAGATTAATTGAAGTAGAAGAATTGTTAAAAACAAAAAAAGAATTAAACGGTACTATCAGTAAATATGAAAGTGGTGATATCCCAATCGACATATTGGAAAGAGCAACCTCCTATTTACAATTAAAAAGAGATTCCGATGATAATTCAAGACAATTGAAAGCTATGACAAATAATGATTTAACAATGCGTGATAACATGGAAAATATGAGGTCCGTGTTTTGTTGTCGATGTTGCTGCTATTTTTTTTTGTTTTTAAGAACCATTGTAACTAAGTTCATTCTTTTTTCTTTTTTTTTACTCCCCCTATTTTTTTAGAAAAAAACACGCGAAATTAGAAAGAGAAATGAATATGGCAATGCATAAACTAAAAGGTACATATGAAGATTTAGTCAAATCATTAGCAAAGGAAAAACAATCATATGCTAATTATGCAGATGAATTAAAAATTAAGTTACAATTACAAACAAGACAAACGACAAGAATTATTGACGCTGAAAAAAGGGAAGAAGAATTATCTAAATTAATTGAACATCAACGTGATGAACTAAAAAGATTGCAGAAAGAAAGAAAAGATAATATTCAAAAAGATGCCAGTAATGCTAATGGTACAGAGGAAGAAAATGAAAAGAAGGATTTAGCAAATGAATTAGCAACAGAAATTGAGCAATTAGGTGAAGCGTTTGGTAAAACAGAAAAACAAAATTTAGATTTATTAAAACAATTAAAATTTTTAAAAAAACAGAAATTGGATTATCAAAGTGAAAAGGAAGTACTAAAACAACAAGTCAATTTATCTAAACAGACAACAAGCGTCTTGAAAAATGAAGCTGCACTAGCAAGACGTGCAGAAGAATTAGCAACATCGTATGCGAAGCAACAAGAATCAAAATTAAAAGGTGTGAAAGATAAAATGGAACAATTAAGAGAAGAAAAACAAATCTTAGAAAGAGAAATTGCAAAGTATCATGCTGCACAAGTAAGTATAGCTTGTATAGCTTGTATATTGTCATTGTTTTCAACATATTTATTAAACTCATTCTTTATTTCTTCATTACTTCATTTCTTTATCATTGAATAAAAGGTTGGTTCAACTAATCAAGATGATGCAATTGGTGGTATACAGAAATTAAATTCAGAAAAAACAAAAGAAATAACAGATTTACGTGGTGATAATGAAGATTTAAAACATCGTATTAAAAGATTAGAGGAAACAAATACAGGTATACAAAGAGATTTAGATCGTAAAAATCGACAAATAGCTCAAGCACAAGGTGATATTGGTAAAATGAAAATAACGGAATTAAAAGAATTATATGGTGAAATGGAACAATGTTTAAAATGTCCTGTTGATCCAAAAAGATTTAAAGATTGTATTATTATGAAATGTGGTCATATGTTTTCAAATGAATCATTGAAAGAACAATTAGAAAAAAGAAATCGGAAGTGTCCAACATGTAATTTAAAATACGATAAAGCAGATATTATGCCAATTGTATTATATCGTCCATGATTAAGGAGAGAGACAGAGAGAGCATTACTGGTACCAAAAGTAGACTCCAGAAACATAAAAACTTTAAGATGGCGTAAAAAGCGGCCTTATATACTTATATATTTAGTTGCTGAGCGTAAAAAATATTTTTTTTTTTTATGTGTTACATATTTTTCAATTCTTATTTTTTTTTGCAAGGCCAAGGTGATAAGGTGATGCTGAAGGAAGCCGTTGCTTCTGCGGAATATCACCCCAACCACTCCTTTTTTTCCAACCACTCCTTTTTCGCTGGCAGTGAAGCAGATGCCAGTGATGGGATTACATCCCATCTCCGTTCCTCCTTGATAGCAACTTGCCGGACATTTCTTATCGATACCATTATTATTATTGTTCATTTTAGACTACTTATGATGAATTCTCCTCTTCATTCAATTTCTCCTCTTGCAATTTGTTGTTGGTGTTGTTGGTGTTGTTATTCTGTTGTTGGTTATGGCAAACATAAACTTTTTAAAATTGTGGAACAAACTGCCCTACCTAAGCCTTCTTCTACAATCGCATATGCGATTGCTTCTCCAAGCTCAACAATTGTCTTATATTCTCCTAAAGCAACAATTCCTTCACATATTGCTCCAAGAACACCAGAAATTGCTAATACTTCACAAATCTGTGACTTGATGATGAGCTTAGCAACACCACGCATTGCAACTTCCTTTGCTAAAAATGCACTCTCTCTCAATTTGTCAGCCCACTTGACTGCCTCAACACACACGTCACAGTATCGAGGAGATACTTTTTTCGAGCATCTCCCATAGGAATTGATCGCCGGCTCAATCGCCCAGCATTTGTCTTCAAATACGGCGCAGTACCCACTTATTTGTTTCATGAGGCAAGAGCCTGTAGCTTGGTTGGCATCTGCTTTACTGCAGTACAGCTTCATTGTCTCGACCTCACATTTGCGAGCGATGGTCTGTGTTTTGGGCCAAAAAATCCAACAAATGCCACCATCACAACCTTGATCATCAGATTCTGGAAGTGGATTCGTCGGCGTTAAATCTTTTTTTCCGGTTGGAACATAAACTCCATCCATAAAAATAAATCCAAAGTTCTTGTCCGTTGAATGATCAACAGCTTGAACATAAACTTTTTTCCCAATGTGATCTGATATGTTCAGGTGGTAAGTTTGCATAGTGAAGGTATTGTCGCCACTAACATTTGCAAGTGCAACCCCCGTTTCGGCATCATGGATAGCAACATGAGTCTGTTCGTCTCTTCCCGAAGCCATTCTCAAGTGAACCACACCATTACCCCCAAGCGTCACAGTATTTCCACGGAGTACACCCATGGCAGTGAAGTCCGGATTTTTGGAGCTTTTCAATGAAGTCATAAATTTGACATATTGTATGTTTGTTGACTGGCCGTTGTAGCTAGTTGCACCAGAAACAATTGAATTTTCTCCAAAAGCAGTACCATTTACCACCTCCCATCCATCAATTGTACCATAGTCAAAACCTCCGTTCGGGGCTGAAGGTTCGCAAATTTCATCGTAATGGTCGTCGGCAACACACAGTCGATGTGGCAGACATATCTTACAACCCTTTGCTTTGTTACAATTAGTCAAAGCTGGGTACCACGTGGATTGGTTAACGGATGCTAAATTATACGACATGCAGAAGTTGCAACTGTCTTCTGAGCCTGCTTCTTTACAAGTTTTAGTGGAGTCACACCAAAAACAGTTTGTATTTTCACCACATTCAGACCTGGTAGTTGAAGTTTCACAAGAAGATGTGGACAATGCGGAAGAAACGTGCGTGGTGAGATGAAGAACAACCAACAGAACAACGTAGAGGAGGATCATCGCTGTACTATATGTATGTATAATAAAGAATAATAATATATAATATATTATATCGAAGTAACTTTTTGTTACTGTATTTTGAATATTAATATGTGAGTATACTGTGTGGAATACAATAAAATATCTTTTCGTAAAATTGGCCAAAATGTAAAATTCATCAACTTGTTCAATCCACCTATCAAAACGCACGGCTAATCGTCTATTCATCCCACGCAGTACCATGCGACGCATTTGTTGTTTTTGCCGTAATAATTCTTTCACATTATTTGACCATGATTGAAAGGCTAGTGATGTTGTTCTCATTATTAGCCTCATCATGATTTTTTTTTTTCTTTTTTCCCTTTCCATTTCATCCTTAGTTTTTTGATTTGCTCTCATCGTACCTATTAATGCATTTAGTCTTTCAATTTCTAATATATCTCTTTTTGAACGATGTTTTTTTATTTCCTCTTGATAGATAACATTGCGTCTTTCTAACGACATCATTTTTGCATTTATTTGATTCGTTTCAATTATTGCAAGTGAATGTGTT
>JACLAC010011381.1_pt1 | contig 10457 bp, 11 predicted proteins | sample 8027881 | NCBI WGS metagenome assembly JACLAC01 (sample SAMN15725517, study PRJNA655200) | protist metagenome | isolation source: fluorescence activated cell sorting (FACS) single amplified genomes of... | place: Spain: Blaines Bay Microbial Observatory, Mediterranean Sea | collected 2016-01-19 | reverse complement strand
ACCAGCGCGACCCCTGCCTGTCCAATAATCGGGGATATACCGTTATAATAATTAAATTATATATTACCGTTAGTCCATAAATTGATGATGTAAGCATCCGGTACTCGCAGGACTCGCAGGTATACCTTTGAAGTACTGAGTACGTACTCGTACGTACCGTACGGCCCGTACTGAGTACTGAGTACTTGTACGTACAGTACTTGTACTGTACGAGTGGTATACTGTATTACAGGTAGTAAGGCCCCTACCGTAGAGCTACGGTACTCGTACGTACTCGTACGGCGTACTGTACAGGTACATGGCCAGTACGAGTACTCAGTACGGTGGGCGGTGGGCGATTACATCATCATCAATCATCAGTCAATAGTCAATACTCAATACTTTCTGTACCCTATACAGTAACCATCATGCCGAAGGAAACCATCGCCACCCCCTTGACCAAGCTTTTTGGCATCAAGTACCCGATCATGCTGGCGGGGATGAACGTCGCCGCCGGTCCTGAACTGGCCGCAGCGGTGACTAACGCTGGTGGACTCGGTGTCATTGGAGGCATTGGGTACGTGAAAGTGACCTTTATTATTTATTATTTTCGACGTTCCATTGTTCTCTGTTCGATTTCCCTCGGGTTGATCGTACTTTCCTCTCTAGCTATTCCAAACACCAACACGTTCAAACCTTTGTTTCTCTTTCCCGGCGGGCAGATACACGCCTTCTTTCTTGAAACAGCAATTGGACATTCTCAAGGAAGGCCTTCACGATAAAAATGCGCCATTCGGCGTGGATCTTCTTTTGCCGAAGGTCGGCAAGGGTGCCCGCAAAACCAACTACGACTACACCAAAGGCCAACTCCCGGAATTAATCGACATCATCATTGAGAGTGGCGCGAGTCTCTTTGTCTCCGCCGTTGGAGTGCCGCCCAAGTGGGCCGTTGATAAGCTTCACGCTGCCAATATTCCTTGCATGAACATGATTGGACATCCTAAGCACGTCAAGTACTGTCTTGCCGCAGGTGTGGATATCATCTGTGCCCAGGGTGGCCAAGGTGGAGGACATACAGGAAACGTTGCCACCAACATTTTAATCCCGAGCGTGGTGGACGCTTGCAAAGGTGCCATCTCTCCGTTCACCGGAGAACCAGTGTGTGTCGTCGCCGCGGGTGGCATTTACGATGGCAGGGGATTAGCTGCAGCATTGTCCATGGGGGCAGACGCTGTTTGGGTCGGTACGCGCTTTGTCTGTGCCAAAGAGGCAGGGGCGCCGAAACGTCACCAATTGGGCGTTGTGAACGCAGGGTTCGACGACACCATTCGAACCATTATATACACAGGGCGGCCGATGCGTGTGCTGAAAACTGGGTACATCATGGACTGGGAAGAGAACCGCCAAGCAGATATCAAACGGCTAACTGGGAACGGTATTTTACCAGTGCAGCAAGATATTAAAGAGCGCACAGAGAGGAACGAAGAGATTAGTATGGAGGAAATGATGGAGGCACGGCCATTGCTGATGGGATCAGTTGCCGGGGCTATTAATGACATCCAGCCCGCAGAACAAATTATTAACGAGATGGTTGACGGCGCTGTTGCACACCTTCGAAAGAGTGCGGGTCGTATTGCCCGGCTTTAATCCTGGCCGGTCGTTGCATGCGTTTGCTCTGGTGAAAATTAATCAGTTTTAAAGTAACGTTTGTCTTTTTGTACAAGTGAACCTGGTAGTACACTTAAGCCGAAGAGAACTTTTGAAACTACAAAATTTTGTTTATTTTCGTCACAACAACGTGCACGCCCTCGATTTGGATTCTTTTTTCTTCCCTTTCAGCACGTTATGGGTTTTCAGCACGTTATGGGTTGAGAGTGACATTCTACGAAAAGCATGGGCCGCATTTTTGGGTGCTGAACGAATCCTTTCCGACACTGATTTGTATTGAACGAGCATGCCTGGCTTTCTCAATTTAATATCTGGATAGGATTTTTTTAATTTCTGGGCTTCTTCCGATTTCCCATTGGTGTGGAGGAGAGCGTTCACGAGTTCTACTCTCCACTGCAAGAGCACTTCTTCTTTCCGCTTATCAAACATTTTCAAATTCACACGCTCGTGGTCAACGGAACATAATTTGATGGCATTCCTCAAATAGGTTATTCCTTGATCAATATGACCTGAGAGGAAAGATTCTTTTGCAACGTCTTCGCAACTTAGCATGGCCCGCTCGATATTCCCACTCAGTTCATAGTGTCTTGCGAGAGGTATTAAAACTCCAACCACATCTGCTTTGTCTTTATCGTTCAGCCATTCTGAGAAATGCCTATGATACTCTTTTCGCTTACTTGGCGGGACCATGTCGTACAGTAACGACCGAATTTTCTTATTTTCGATACCGTATGTCCTCGACGTGTCTGTGAAGCTTGTAAACCCAGAAAGAAACCCTATCTCTACCAGGGAATTTATGGTGACGCTGACAGATATCTCGGACTGCTCGCTGACGGTGGATGCCGCTAAAATCGCTGCGAACGCTGCGACAGTATAGTTGTTGAGGGCTGCACTGGCGATTTTTATCACGTGCTGTTCCAACACAGATAAAGAGTCGTATTGCTTCATGATGAGTCCTTCCATGGACAAGCTTTCGTCCTCCAGAATCCTCGAAATATCTTTTTCGTTCGTTAAAACACAATTTCCATCTTCACCGACTGTGACAACACTCTTCTTAATAACCGATGCGACTGATTTGCACCACAATGGACAACCCATGCTATATTTGTACACAAAACTAGATAGCCTGGGTGGCACAGAGTCACATTTGTACAGTCTTTGAATGAATGTACCGACCTCTTCCGGTTTGAGAGGATGGATTTGACTCACTTGGCACTCCTGCTCATCAACAAAATCCATCCACGCGCCAATATCAGAGGACTCATCATAGGAAGCCACAAAACATAAACCAGCGCCTCCAGGCATCTTCATGATTTCTTGGAGAAGTGCGGTTGAGGCAGCATCTAGCCATTCTATGTTGTCGATTATTATGACAGACTTTTTGTCCGTGAGAAGAATATTGCATAACAGCTCCTCAACAAAAGATGCTCTCGTCTTAGCAGGAACCATATGTTGCATTTCTCGCTTCAAGCCCATGATATCGTGGCGAAACAGTGTCTGCATGATCGCATATGCGTGGATTTCGTGAAATTTTATTGAAGATTCGTGGGTCATACTAAACGAGTCAGATTTCTTGGACTTCTTGCCTGATTGTATTCTCGTTTTTGACTCGTCAAATGAACCCGTGTTGCGTTTTGTTGGTCGATGTCCCGTGCCCCCTTCTGTACGCCGCTTCTGTTTAAAGCTTCCCTCTTTATCAATATTATGGTCTGATTTTACTCTCCCATTGCTGTAACTGCCCGCTGATGTACGCCGCTTCTGTTTAAAGCTATCATTTGGCACAATATTAAGTAATCCTTCAAATGATCGACTTGGTTTGTGATCAATCAATCTTGGACTCGATGGTTCGGCGAACGATGCCGAGTGGTTGCCTGACAATCCTGTTTCCAACTTGAACGATGATCCTGCCGAATGGCTTCCTACCTGAAATGTGTGTGTTTCTTTCCCCAATTTGCTCGATCCTCCTACCGACTTGTTACCTGATCCTCCTGCATGATACGATATGAGCTTATCTTGTTTGGCATTAAAAGATTGCGATTTTTGAAACATCATAAGATTTCCTCGGCTATTGAGTAGCGATGTCGGGCAATGAAAATTGAGAACATTGAGTTGAAAGGCAACGAAATTAATTTTGCTCACGGGATCAAGCACGGAGAATTGCTCTGTGTCAATTCCGAGTGCCTCTCGAATAATCCCAGACAGTGCCATGTAATTTTGCTCTTTGCTGTGCAGAGACGTATTGCATTTGAAGACGCCGATGTTCTTTTCGTTTTGGAGCAGTCGCAAAGCATGCTTTAGTAAACGAGATTTTCCGCTGCCTGACTTACCATTAAAAAGTAACCCCACGGGGTGGACATTTTGTCTCAAGTCAGATATGAAGGAGTCTACGTTGTCACAACAGTCGCGCATTCCCACCATCCCGACTTCATCTTCGATACCTGTCTTCATCGCCCTAAATTGTGTAAGGAGCGGTGAAACAGCAATACCATTTTGCTTCCCTTTGAGATTTAGAATGACAGCGTCCCCAAATGTATGACCCCCGATCCCCTGTTCCTCACACCTTTTACGGGATACGGCATCGCAATATATGGCAGAAAGCGCTTCTTGTTTAACCCTCTCTTTCCCAGCAAATGACATTAGACGAGCAGCTGTATTAACAGAATCTCCCACCATTGCAAATTCGCAGCGAATAGCGGACCCCACTGATCCACAAAAGGTCCTTCCCGTTGCAATTCCGCAGTTGACCATACATCCATTCTTCGTGAGCTTGTGAGCGCCTGTGTATTTGTCGAAGAAGAATAATTAGAGAAGAGGTTGAAAAAGATTTGAAGGGAATAACAAAAATCGATAACGAGTAACATTCAATTGGTGTGCACTTACAATGTAAAGCTGCACTGATTGCCAAGGTCTCGTTATTTTCTGTATACCCCATATTCGAATGTATAACTCCCCAACAACTGATAAACACACAACCTTTATCATCAATAATGAACTGGCGAACCATACCATCATAATGTGCAACGCACTTCTGCAGCTGTTGAAAAATTGCTTGTAAACCAGGATACCCACTCGAGCCATCTCTTCGCAGTGAATATTCAAAATTGTCACCATAAAAATCTACGCTCAGAAAACTAGTTGTCACCGTCCGGATTTCGGCTGATGGTCTTTCCATGGAGTGAAAGGCGTGCAGTATCGGGAGGTGGATAAAGGAGCATAGCGATGCATTGATAACGGCGGAGCGTGGATCACTATCTTCCACCTCAAGGATGAGGGAGGGGGAGGGAGGCTCTTCAGCTCGGGAGACGCGAGAAGTACCCATCTTTGATAAAGGCTCGTGTTTGCTTGCTGTGAAAGCACCCTTTAAAACGAAGATGTTTCCATCCTCTATGCACGGATCCGTTTCCACGACAATGTCTTTCATTTCGGCAAAGAGGCCATTAAGGGTCGCAGGAAAACAGAACTGGCCTTTCTGAGACACGTCGAGGGCTCGAGAGGCATCCTTTAAAGCATTTCCCGAGAGTAAGACCTCATAGCGGCCTTGGAACCCCCCCACGTGGTACTCATTTATACACCCGCAACTTGCACCAATATGTACGCTGATTTCGATGTTTTCCCATTCCTGTGCGAATTCTGGGGAGGAAAATGTTTCACAAACACGAATGCAGCAGGTAATAATATTTTGTAAGACTGCGTCGTTCAGCCTGGACATCCACGCGCATATCAATGCATCACCCGCAAACCGAATGACATCGCCACCAAAATGATCGACAATATCAGTGATGGCGCCAAAACAGTAGTTGAGAAGTGAGCTTAAAGCCTCGACGCCCCCAAGAGAATTGTCTGTACATAAAATTTCAGAAGCTCTTGTAAATCCTGATATGTCTATAATAACCACAGCTGCTGTGTCATGAGTCATGAGGCGTGGGGCTGGTTTGCAAAGGGCTGAGGCGAAGTACTGGAACAAGCCTTTCGAAATGTACGGCCGTGACATAGATAGCTCCGCCATGGCTTCTTCAAAGGCTTTGGGGAAGATGACAAGGCTTTTTATTATTGAGAAGCCTGGTATGCTGCCAGTTCACCCTAAAAATACACGTGTCTTCATCGTCGTGTATGCTGGATGTACAGTACACACATCTTCTTGCTTTACTTACTAACACTGTACTGGTACGTATATTACCTGACAGTATATACGAGTAACCTTACGTACGTACGTACGTACCGGTACGTACTCTACAGTTCAAGTACGTACAAGTACTTTATGCTGGCCTTCAATGGAGAATGAATGATGAGAAAGTGGCCATACAGTACTCTACGTCATACAAGATTATGTGTATGTATGTATTGGCCAGTATACCGGGTATATGTACATGCCAGTATGCCGTACTGAGTACGTACGACTACCGGGTATACTGAGTACTACTTTCTCGCCAGTACTGTAGTAGATACTTTCTGTACTCGTACCGTACTTGCAGTACGTACACGTATGTACGTCCGTAGTCTACTCAGTACGAGTACAGAATTGCCAATACTTGTACGAGTACTGTAAGGTTTTTCCTGTTCTTGTATATGGTGAGAGGATATAAGAGAATTTGGGATATAAGAGACAAGTTAATTGTACTGGACCATACAATACATTTTGTCCACCCAAAAGATCTCTTGGAGAGGATTACATTTTTGTATGAAGGAAATATTTCAAGTACTATACCCTTTTTTTACCGGTAAATTCGAGAAAAAAGTATTGTGTACCGGTAAAAATAGTGTAGTGAGGAAAGGGGGGATCATTAGTACCAGAAAAAGATCTCCACTCGTTGGCAGTTGCACTGAGTGGAGATCTTTTCTGGTACTAATGAGCCCCCCTTCCTCACTACACCTGTTTTTTTACCGGTACTCAATGTAAGATTTAATGTCGCTCCCACTTCTAGTCGCTTCCATCTCTTCCATGTGGGAGTGACATATATTATCTGTAAAATGGGAGTGACAATATAAGTACGACCAATACATGTCGCTCCCTGGAAGCGACTTAAATGATGACGAAAAGGAGTACAGTAGTAAGTGTACTGTACTCAGGGTATGGTACAATATCTACTATTCTGGTACAATATCTACTATTCTTGTAGTACAAATAGTAGGTCACATTATTCAAGAGCCAATACAAGTACTGTACGAGTACTCAGGTTACCAGTACGAGTACTGTATGGGTACTGTATTAGCTCTACTGTACAAATCGTCACAAATAGAGTCTGCTCATCAGCTGCATCTAAATCCTGTGCAAGTCCTAGAAAGTACAGTACAAAAGTATGGTGTCAGTGAAATGTGTGTACGCAATTATTGTCGCTTCCTGGACGCGACACTTCCACAACAAATGAAAACATGTCACTTCCGGGAAGCGACAGTATGTCTACGAACCTCAAAAACATTCTGATTCTGAGCTGTCAACTTATGAATTTTGAGAATAAAATTTTTTATATAATATCAGATCTATCTTTCTCTTTCCCTTTTCCACCAACCCAGGCGCTCGTCGCGCACCGCCACGTCGCGCGCGAAGAAGGAGTCGCAGAAGGAGGCAGAAGATGCCCACTGAACACTGAAGCTAAGGCGGATGGAGAAGGAACGAAAGGCGTTGGCTTCTTTCTTAAAAAAGAAAAAGAAGGTGAAAAGAAAAAGAATAAGTCATTGTTTCCCAGGAAAAGATGAGGCTCGACATGAAAGGCAAAAGGCAAAGGCAAAGAAAAAGAAAAAGAAAAAGAAAAAGAAAAAGAAAAATATTAAAGGCGATGGCAAAGGCGATGGCAAAGGCGATGGCGAAGGCGAGGATAGAGAAGATCTACTGTAATTAAAATGTAATGTATGCATAAGAAAAGTATATGAGTATATGTACATCTACATGTATTTTTTTTTTTTTCTCTGTTGTTGTACAGTTTCTGAGATCAATTGTCACTCCCGGGAAGCGACAATAATAAGATTGTCGCATCCCGGGAGCGACATAATTGTATACACTAAGTCGCTCCCAATTATATGTCGCTCCCGGTAAAAGATGTTCATATTGTCGCTCCCGTTCTGTACGTACAAATATGTCGCTCCCGGTTTGTACGTACAAATATGTCGCTCCCGTATTATGTCCAAAAGAAGTCACTTCCGTTTTAAGGGTGAAAATGTCACTTCCATCAATGTCATTTTGGAAGCGACATATTTGTATGTACAATCTGGGAGTGACAAGTTTTCATGGAAGTGACAACATAATTTGAAGGAGATTTGAGCTGAGAACCGGTAAAGGCAGAAAAGGTCCAGTGAGGAATGGGTTCATTTGAGTCCTCTCCAAGAGATCTTTTGGGTGGACAAAATGTATTGTATGGTCCAGTACAATTAACTTGTCTCTTATATCCCAAATTCTCTTATATCCTCTCACCATATATACAAGTACTGTATCGATCTACGGTACGAGTACGAGTACTAGTACAGTACGAGTACAGTACTAGTACATAGTATGAGGTATACATGTATATCGGCTGCTGCTGCTGCTGCTGCTGCTGCTGAGTTTCCAGAAGGTTTGAGAGGAAACTGCAAGTACCGCCAAGTACAAGTATTGTACTTTCTGTACTCGTATACCTGCATGTCTACACTAGTACGTACGTACAGTAGTGCTACAGTACGTACAGGTACGTACTCGTACAGAAAGTACGGCATTACAGTACCCGTACCCGGTACTGCAGGTATAAACATATACTGTACAAATACTGTATGCAAATTGGCACATACTGTAGGCGAGTCGCTGTTCTGTGGTTCTGTAGACATTTCTTGAACCGCGATATTTTTTATACTGACCAGTATGCTGCACACGTACAGTACCTGTACAGTCGAGTTTCTGTACGAGTACCGTTATACAGTACGTATGTACGAGTACGGTACTCGTACAGTACAATGTATAGTGTAAAAACTTGTAATGGCCGTACAGTAAGGCCTTACAGTACAAAGTACAAGTACGTCAATGGCGACTTCCTGTTCGAGACGACAGGTAGACAATCCTACAGTTACGTACGAGTACTCAGTACCGCCAGTAGGTACAGTACTTGTACAGTATGCTCGTATTATTACTTTCTGTATATTCGTACGTACGTACTGCCAAGTACAGTACACAGTTATATACCCTCTCGTACTGTACGTACAGGTACCCGGTACGAGTACGAGGGTACGAGTAAAGTACGAATACAGTATCCGGTACTAGTATACTACATATCTACTGTATACTTTCTATACCCATACTCGAGTATGAATACTGTACTAGTACGGCTAACACATAGGAAAATGATTTCGCGCAAACCCAAACCTGAAACGGTGGGGAAATCTCCCGCGTCTCAAACTACAGTAGACTAGATGGATATAAGCATTGTCCCAGAGATCTACAGGTACGTACAGTAAGTACAGTACCCGTGTCCCTTTTTGTTCCTGATTTGGTTCACGGCCATATACCCGTATGTTCGAAATTTGCCAGGTGTATTTGGTGCCAGCAGCTGGCCCGTTGCTCTTGACTTATGCTTATCGGTAAATTGTTAGTTAAATTAACATGTGCCAACGGTATAAAAATCGTTTCAACGGTAAAAAGAACGGGCCTTAACAACATGTGATTTTTTCCAGATTTTGAGAGATTTTTTCTAACTAAAATTTTTACTAGAAATTAGTTAGGCTATATTTTCCCCCTTATTTTTAGAGCTCCGATTTGGTGATTGACAGATGGCATCCTTTAATTAATTCGACTTTGTACTGTATTACTGATTACCCAAATATACTGTAAGGTGACATACACAAGCACACTCGCGTGAGAATCAGAAATCGGAGCTGTGCATGAGACTTAGCCACAGAAGACAGAAGACAGAAAGAAGACAGAAGGGCCATGGACAGCCTTCAAAACGATGCTGCTGCGCTGTCGGCAGCGGGGATGGCGGCCGCGAAGGAGAATGCGCAAAAGGCGGGCGTGTTGCTGGCGGCAGCGTTCGCGGCTGCCGCTGACGCCGGTGCTGAAATTAGCGCGATGTCCATGGATGCGGTAAATGCTTTGGCAGAGGATGGCGCTGAGCTTGGCGAAGAGGCAGCTGCTGCCGTCACTGCAAACATAAAAGATGCGATGCAATACATGGAAGATGGTCCCATCAACGGTTCGTGTTCGTTATTTATACTGTACACTTCTTATTCTTCATGGTGCACTGAATCATGCCCTCTTCTCTTGTGCAGACTTGCAAAAGGCTGCCGGTGCGGCTGCGAGTTTTGGTATTGCGGGTTTTACAGAGCTTTGGGAAGAGCTTCAAAATCTTGTTGACCAAGCAATTTCAAACGGGCGTGCAATCGCAAAAGTTGCGCTGCCTGCCCTGCAAAACACGGCGAGCGCTGTCGCGGAGCACGTTGGCGATGCGATCGATGAAGTCAAAGAAGCAGACTGGTTTAGCAGCAATCAAAGAACACTGGGATGGGGAAAAGAACCCGCGAATTAAAAAAATGCGCGAATGGGCACGGACAAGCTTGGAAGGGGTCGACGTGTACTGGGACGCCGGCATTCCCATTGATGGTAAACTTGACAGCAAAACGAACTTTGCAAAAATGTGGTTAGACCCGTACCCATTTCATTGCGTTATTGTGTAAGTATAGATTGTAACGTGGTGTGCCGCAAGTACCAATGCATTCCCGACCCGCGACACTAACAAATGATCCTGCCTGCTTTGAATCGACTCGGATGTATTATTTGTTCTTGTTGTGGCAGCTATGATGATTGCGACGATCGGACTTTTGTTTGGCAAAAGGACTTTGAGGAATTTATACAA
>JACLAC010022766.1_pt1 | contig 10458 bp, 5 predicted proteins | sample 8027881 | NCBI WGS metagenome assembly JACLAC01 (sample SAMN15725517, study PRJNA655200) | protist metagenome | isolation source: fluorescence activated cell sorting (FACS) single amplified genomes of... | place: Spain: Blaines Bay Microbial Observatory, Mediterranean Sea | collected 2016-01-19 | reverse complement strand
TGAATGAGCGAGGTTCTCTCGCGAAACCGGATAGCGACTCATCAAGTTCGACAGTTCGGAACCGTAGACCCAGTCGGGGCTGCGATGTCGAAAGTCGCTGCTGAAAACGCTGGCCACTTCGAAGCCAACGATCCGCACGACGTCGCCAATCAACGCGACTGCCTGCTCGTCGACAATCTTCTTACCGATCGCCTTCGCCCCTCGCTTGCCGATTTCCGTCAGTGCCCAGGTAATCCCCATCGTCAGCGGAGACGCCCCCGCCAGATAACGGCCTGCGTACCACGCCTTGCCGACATGATTGATGTACGGCTCGGCGGCCGAGTAAGCATCCCAGGCCTTGATCGCATTTCTGATGTAAGAATGCAGTGTCGATAACGTCTCTTCATGCAGGTTCAGCGGCAGCCGGTCAAGCACGATCAGCAGGTGCAGACACGCTCGGCTGCCCGCTCTCAGCATTTGATCGACGCTGGTTTCCATCAGTGGATTTTCTGAATCCGGTCGGTAAACCCTGGCGACGCGAGTCACGAGGTCAATCACCTGATCCCGCATCAGGTCCGGATTGAGAGTGCCTTCCGGGTTGTAGTAGCCATCTTTCAACCTCGAATAAACAAGCTTCGCTTCGACATCCAGAATCTCGATAATTTGCTGATCCTGCTCCAGGAGCAATGCTGGAGCCGTTGTTTCTCGATTGTCATTATCTGGCGGCGGATACTCGTTCCACTCCTGAAACTGCACGAGGCGATCTGTAAGAGCGACCTCTCGTGAATTGAGCTGCTCGGCACGCTGAGCAAGCTGCTGCTCGATTTCATTCTGAAGACGCTCCAGCTCCGCTCGATCCTGAGCGATTTTTTTCCGTTCGACTTCCAGCTTGACCTCGTCAGTCAATTCGCCGCTGGCGTCGCAACCTTCGATTGCTGGACTCTTCAGGAAGAAATGAAGCAGAATCAAAGTCAGCAGGCCGACGGCAAAGGACCCGATCTCGTACAGTGAAAACTCAGCAGCAACTCCACCCTGGATCGCGACAATTTTTCCGATCGCCAGCAGAACGCCTCCACCGGCCCACAACACCGCCAGTTTCAGAAATCGAGAATCAGCCACAAGGATCACTCCAGCAATAGAAATCGCCACCCCAGGTTTTAAAACACCCAAATTGCGAACACAGCAGTCATTGAGAATTAACAGAAGCCGCAGTGTAACGGGCCAAAGCCGACTCGGATGACTGCTCTGCGAAAACTTGCAGAAGATCTGTCCGCCAATTCGGCTATATTCGATAAAGCACTATTCAAATCAGCGATCGAATACTTTACCTCGGGAAACATGTCGTCGCCCATCCTGCGGGGGACGCAGGAACCATTCGTCGATGAACCCTCTAGATTTGATCAACGTTCCGTCTTTGTCACAAGTTTTCGAAGACAGTCGTCACCTTGACAGTCTCGCCCGCTCGCTTGCAGCGTTCCTGGAAAACCAGCGTTGGTTTGCGGCGAAGAACGAAGGGCTGCAGTCAGTTGACATTTTTGACAGCGTTGAAATTCCCAGCGACCAGGTGACTTTCGAACTTCTCCTGGGAACCGTAGTCACCAGGGGTGGATCAACTGATTGCTACGCCGTGCCAATTGCGTGTGTGGCGGAAACCTCGACTGATGATGAAGCAAATATTTCGGAAGAAACGGCCATCGCAACTCTGGCCGGTGACGAAACATCCATCACCCCACTATTCCGACTTGTTGAATGCAGTGGTGACTCCGAGTTCTGGCGAGCCATGACCACAGCACTCGCTGAGAAAAATCTCACGACAAGAAATGGACGCGTTCTCTGGTTTTCCCGCACTGCCTGTTCAAAGCTCAGCAGCAGCGATGTATTGCGAAAGTCGGACTTCAAGGTCCACGGCGGCGATCAGAGCAACTCGGCCGTGGCCATCGGCGATCAATTCTTCCTGAAGCTCTTTCGACGCCCGCGAATCGGTCATAACCCGGAAGCTGAAGTAGGCATTCTCCTGACCGATAGAACAGACTTTAAAAACAGTCCGCAGGTTGAAGCCACTATCGAAATATCCGGAGCAGACGGCAATCGCTGCCTCGCCCTGGTATCAGAGCAGGTTCATGCTGACACAGACGCATGGACTTACACACTTAACAACCTGAACAGTTACTGGGAGCGACTCGCCAGACTTGAAAATCGACCGGACGTTGCACCAGGGAGAGGGAATATTCAGAAGACAGATTCAAAACTAGACGAGGTTAACGTTCTCGTCGAAAAGTTAATGACACCGTTCCATTCAGAGATTGTCCAGCTTGGCCGCCGTACCGCAGAACTTCACGCCGCACTGTCCAGTTGCAACGACGATCCGGCATTCGCTCCGGAGCCGATGACTCACGATACGTTGAGCGAACAGATCGTACAAATTCGAAACGAAGTTCAGGTAACCTGCAAGTTACTCGAAAAGTCCCGTTTGGATTACAAATTCGATGTGGACCTGCCGACCGAAATCAGGGAGAGGGCTAACAGAAAGCTCGACGACATGGCGTCATTTGAGCTAGCCCAGGCAGGCATGGTCAACATTCGCTGCCACGGCGACTATCACCTCGGACAGGTATTGCGAACCAAATTCGACTTTGTGATCCTCGATTTCGAAGGCGAACCGGATCGGACGTTCGCCGAACGCCGCCAGAAACGATGCGCGATGAAAGACGTCGCTGGCATGGTCAGGTCTTTGCACTACGCATCCTGCACGACCGCCGTCGGAATGTTGCCGCCGCCAGATCGCAAGATCACGAATCTAAACCATTGGCAAAGATTCTGGTACGAATGCACCGCGGATGCATTCATCGCAGCCTACAAAGAGTCCACGGCAGGCCAGCCATTCGTCCCAGCAAACTGGCATGCGTTCAATACACTTCTTGATCTTTTCCTGATCGAGAAAGTGTTGTACGAACTTCGTTACGAAATCAACAATCGACCGGACTGGGTCCAGATTCCGCTGGCGGGTTTAAATGCGGTACTCGGCCTGCAAGCCTGAGCCTTGACGTACGCTGGTGGGCAGTGCCTGCCCTACATAGCCGCTTCCAACGCTTCGGCAGCTGCCGGTGCGGCTGCCGGAAACATGATCGACATCGCAAACACGTAAATAATCGCCAGCACGATCTGCATCAGAGCGAACGGAATCGCAATCTTCACAAAGTCCATGAAACCGAGTTTCAGCTTCTGGCGGTGGATGATTGTGGCGGCGACAACCGTTGAAGCCGATCCGATGGGGGTGATGTTCCCACCAAGGTTCGCTCCGAAGATAACGCACCACCAGAATGGTGAATCACCGCTTGTGTCCAGCTTGTCGAGGATCTGAGCGAGCATTGCGGCCAGAGGAATGTTATCAGTGACCGAACTGGCGACTGCCGCCGACACCAACAGTACACCGGAGTTGATGTGCTCAGGAAGTGCGAGCAGCAATGCGATGCCGTCTCCCATCTTGTTCAGAACGAGGGCATGCTCCATGACGTTAATTACGGCAAACAATGCGGCAAAGAAGGCCAGCAAGTCCCAGTCGACTGCTGAATAAAACTTGTCGACTTCGTGCTTGTAAGCCATTAGAACGATGCCGGCGAAGAACAAAGCCACAAAGCCCATTCCGAGTCCGTCGAGTCCTCCGGGCAGTTGCGACTGGCCGGCCAGGATAAAGATGAAACAGACTAGAACGCCGACTGAAAACCAGAAGAATCGCTGACTGGGAACGCTTTCGTTTTCGTCAAAGCCAGCAACCATTCGCTTCGCTTCTTCACGCTCCTCATCTGTCTTCAGACCTGAAATCCCAAATCTAATCCGGCCAAGAATTAACGTTGCGGCGGTCGAAATCACAACGTAAGGAGCGGCGTATTTGAAGAAGGCAACGAAGCTGATGCCTGCCGTCTTACCGACGATGATATTTGGAACGCTGCTGATCAATGTCAGCATCCCGCCAACGTTGGTCAGCAAGCCTTCAATCAACAGAAAACCGAGCAACAGTTCCGTACGATTCAGTTTCTTAAGCGAGACTGTGGTCAACGATCCGACGATGATCATCGCAGTTACATTGTTGAGCACTGCCGAAAACAGAACGGTCAGACAGCCGTAGGCGATCAACAATTTGAAGGGATCGCCACCAGACTTCTTTGTCAACTTAATGGCCATCCATGTGAAGACTCCGGAGCGGCTCGTCACTTCGACAAAGAGACTGGCGCCCAGAATGATAGTGATGACGCCCCAGTCGATCGCCGGGATGTAAACCGGCAACTCGATCTCGTGTCCGCCGGGAAGATGAACTTTTCCAAACGGGATCAAACCGAGCAACGTGCCAAGAATCAGACTCAAGCCCGCGTAGAACCCAACGATGATAGACTTCTTGGCGTGGATCTTTTCTTCAAGCGCCAACGATGCGATCATCGCTGCGAGAATCAACCCGAACAACACCGTCACCCAGGTCGGCACGTCGTGAACCGCGTGCTCAGCACCGTGGGCCTGTTCTGCAGCTAGAAGCAGACAATTCATCCCTGATACCCTTTCCGAAGCCAACTTCGGTTTCGTTATCGCATCGATAGTAACCCGCTACCTCAGCGAGAGATTAACGTCAGTCGGTTGCTCCTGGCTGACGCGACAGATTACTTGTCAAACATTTCAGTACCTGATTTAAAATCCGCCCTAGAGCAGCAACATTGCCGTATCAATCAACTCAACGCTCAATGAATACGCCATGCCGTGCATCGCCAACTGATCCTCGTCCCGAGTGTTTGTCACCAGAAGATTGATCTCTCCCGACTGTATTAATTCGGTGTACTGCTTCAGAAAATGCCCGCGGGTGACTCGGCCTTCGAAACTGACTGACGGTCTTACTTCCTGTAACTCGGTAGTGCAGATGTCGATGTAATCCTGAGCTTCTTTCAGCAACGTTGTTTCGATTAATCCGCGCGCCTCTTCCGAAGCAATCTGCGGAATCCGTTCGATGATTCGCATGTAACGTTCGAAGATGGCGTCATCCTCGACGTGGCAGAGCCAGAGAGTGCCACCGTCCGGGCACATCCTCGATCCGTAGTTGATCAATCCATTGTCGCCTGAAATGTGATCGGCCACGACCATGACGCGGTCACAAACGTGTCCTGAAAGCGGCTTTGGGTGGGCCGAAGTGCCCGGCAGTACCAGCACGGGAATCGTGGCCACCTGACTCAGCACATCCAGGTACACGCCCAGGCTGTGTTGAGGAACCAGTGACTGCTCCTGAAGATGTCTGTAAGTGATTACCAGGTCTGTCTGGTGCTCGTCGATCTTCGTCAGCAGTTCACTCACGTTGGAGTATTGATCGGTGGTGATCTCCCGCCAAGTATTCACATTCTTGAGCAGCGGAAGAAACTCCTGCACTTCCTGTCGCCGACGTTCAGATTCATCGGACGACTGATCGGTGATGAAAACGACCGACTCAATTGGCACGGTCGCATACTCATACGACTCACGCTCCGCGCGGCGGAACATGGATTCAAACTCATCGATATGGTCCATCACATCGTCTTTCTATTCAGGTCAATCCAGCAGTTGCCCATCCAGCATGAGCAGCGACTGTCTGTGTGCCGCGACTCGCAGAACGCCGTGAGGGTTGACAGTATAGTGGAGCCGACGACGCGGTCGACCGCAAAGTGCGGGACGCCGATATCGCGTGGGTCATGCTCTACCTGACCTGCGAGTTGGTCACGTTGCAGATTCGCTCGTCCCCATCAGCAGTGAGGCCGGCGAAAACCGGGTGTGGGGAGATCACTCCGGCATGCAACTCATCCGCTGAGAAATCTCACAACTGACAATGTGGTTTCAACTATCCCCGCTTAAAAACGTGCCCCACGTGAATCGCAAAGGAGTCTATTCTTTTGCGGTCCTGTCGGTGGACCAACTCAGGCTTGGCCCATCGACATGCTTCATGTACTTGTCCAGAAAACGGAAGAACTCCTGGTCCGCAGCTTTTTGAGCTGCCATAGTGGCCGCGCCGAAATTCATCGCCGTTTGTAATTGCCCGCCAACTCCCAGACCGAATGACTTTGCAAGTTTGAGAACTTCTGCAATCTGAGGGTCATTCTCCATCTGCCGCTGAATGTCTGGGCGCGGTTTCGACGGATCGCCCATCGCCTTGTGCGACCAGATCAGCTCCCACGTGCCGTTTGGCAGTTTCGCCACGAACCAGGTTTCAACGTTGGCTTGTTTCTGCTGAAGATTCAGGGCGACCGTCGTTGCGCGAAAACCTTTTACCTTTGCACGCTCAGCTTCCCGAATGGCTCCTCTGAAATCCGGAATTGAAGCTGCCGCCACTGCCTGAGGCCGCGCGCCCGGTTCTTGAAGCTGGCCCGCCAGCTGACCGCCTGGTTGAGCCCGCAACAACTGGGGTAACAGTTCTGGAAGAAGCTGCTCGAGCCCAACCTTCGCCGCACCAGCATCAGTCCTGACCAAAGCATTGCCGATCCCCTGGAACTCAAGCTTGCCGGACAATTCGAATTCAATGATCGCTCGTCTGGCTGCCCATTCGGTGCCGTCCTGCCTGGTCGCAGGCAATCGACTGGCCAGGTCGGGCATTTCCGCAGTCGGATCGATTCCTTGATCGCGAAGCTGTTCCTCAATGTCTGCCGCTTTGCGAACTTCAACATCTTCGAACCGCTCCCGCCACGCCAGCATCGCGAGGCGTCGATTCTCCGGGGGTTGAGCGAACGAGTATTTCACTTCTTGTCGAGAAAACGTCAGCATCACAAACTGGCTGGTTACTGCGTTTCCGCGAGCATCGTTAAGCTGCGAAAGCCGATCTTCGATGCGTTCCAGCTCGATTTCGAGAAACGTCACCAGTGCATTCGACTCAGGTTTCTCATTAAGCCACTGACGGACCCGTGTCCGCAGTTCAGTCAGGGCATCTTTCGCTTCGACAGTTTCGTTTCGAGTAACCTTATCGTACATCTCCGGCCGAGTCTTCTTCAGCCACTCCCGCTGAACGGCCATCGAGACCACGCCATCAGCATCAACTCCCGCGAACGCTCCACGCAGACGCTCGCCAGAATCAAGAGTCACCAGATCAACGGCAAAGCTCGCCGCCCCAACCTTTTTCTGGGCGACCGCGAACTCGCTCCGGCAAATAAGAAGAGCGTATATGACAAACTGCCAGCCAAACGTTCGAACTGATAAACCTGACATCACTCGCTCCCGGAAATTAACAAACTCAATCCACATGGAACGAATTTTGTAACGAGGTGTCAACAGAATTACGGAACCTGAAGCCGTTGCCGATAATGTCCATCCGTGGTTCGCTGTATAAATTTCTGAATCGATTTCCGATGCGCCGGTCAAGCGACACTGATCGCTCGTATTCGTTAGACTCGTCAAATCATCTGATCCGCCCGAAAATCACACGTTAGCCAATCTGAATGACCGTAACTTCTGAGTCTGCAATTAGCGAGTCTGCTCGACCTGAACTTCTTGCACCGGCCGGTGACTGGGACTGCGTTCATGCGGCCGTCGAGAACGGTGCCAACGCGATTTACTTCGGGCTCGACTGCGGGTTCAACGCCCGCGAACGAGCGGCAAACTTCGCCCCCGACGACTTACCAGACCTGATGGACTTCATGCATCGGCGAGGCGTCAAAGGCTACGTTACTCTCAACACATTGGTATTTCCGAGCGAACTGGAAGTCGTCGAGCCTCTGATTCGAAAACTCGCCGAAACAGGTGTCGACGCGGTTCTGGTACAGGACATTGGCCTCGCTCGACTGATCCGCGCGACTTGCCCGGATCTGGCGATTCACGCCTCGACGCAAATGACGCTGACCAGTGCTGAGTGCATCGAAGTTGCGGCGGAACTTGGGATCGAACGAGTCGTTCTGGCACGAGAGCTTTCCGTCAAAGAAATCAGCTCGATCAATGAAAAAACTGAAATTCCGCTGGAAGCGTTCGTGCATGGGGCGTTGTGTGTTGCCTACTCCGGACAATGTTTGACCAGCGAGTCGCTCGGTGGCCGCAGCGCCAACCGCGGCCAGTGCGCTCAGGCGTGTCGACTGCCTTATGACTTAATCTGCGATGGGGAAGACGTCGAACTTGGCGATGTGAAATACCTGCTCAGTCCGCAGGACCTTGCCGCGTACGCTCTGATCCCGGACCTGATGGATGCCGGAATCTGTTCACTCAAAATTGAAGGACGGCTCAAGCAACCCGAATACGTCGCCAACATCACCCGCCACTACGATCAAGCCATCACTTCGGCGGTCAATGGCCAACTCGTTCAACTATCGGAGCAATCAGTTCGTGAAATGGAGTTGTCCTTTTCGCGAGGATTCTCGCCTGGCTGGTTCGGCGGTTGCGATCACAAAATGCTGGTCCCCGGTCTAACTTCGGCCAAACGTGGCATCTTTCTGGGAGAAGTGAAATCTGTCCAGGGCAACAGCGTCGTCGTGCAACTTGCATCGCCGATTGCAGCCGGCGATGGAGTCGTCTTCGACGGTGACCGGGCGAACGACCACGAACAGGGCGGCCGAGTTTTCCATATTCTTCGAAATGGCCGCCGTCTTACCGAAACGGTTTCCAGCGGAATCGTCGAACTGCAATTCGGCAACGCCGCACTGAAGCTCGACCAACTCTGGAGTGGTCAACAAATCTGGAAGACTGATGACCCGCAGCTTACAAAAAAGTTGCGACAGACATTTTCATCCGGCAAGCCACAACGCCGCGTCTCCGTCGACCTGCGTGTATTCGCCGCAGTCGACAAGCCTTTACAAATTGAAGGTTCCGCCGCCAACGGAGCAGTCTGCAAAGTCGAATCGGGATCTCCGTTGGAAGAAGCTCGTCGCCATCCGTTGACCAAAGATGTTCTGGTAAAACAACTCGGCCGGCTCGGCAGGACCGTCTTTGAGTTAAACAATCTAACTGCATCGATCGACGGATCGCCGATGATACCGCTAAGTGTGCTGGGCAGCCTTCGTCGTGAGATGGTTCAACAGCTTGAAGATTCGTCAGCCGTTCTGCCGACACGACGCATCGCTGGTTATTCAGCCCTGGCGGCGTTACGAGGAACGTTGCCTGCGCGAACAACCGCGTCATCCCACGAAGAAAATAAAGACCGAACTCCGGCACTCCGAGTTCTCTGCCGATCGCTATCGCAACTTCAGAGCATCCTAGACAATGGCGTCACCAGTGTGATGGTCGATTTCCAGGACATTCGCGAGTACCGCCAGGCCGTTGAGCTTGCTCACGCGGAATCCGCCGAAATTTTCATCGCTACGCCGAGAATCCAGAAGCCCGGCGAAATGGGCATTTTTAAAGCCATTCAGAAACACGGTGCCGACGGAATCCTGGTCCGAAACTTCGCGGGTCTGCGTTACTACCTCTCCGCAGGCGTTCGGGTCATCGCCGATTTCTCGCTCAACATTGCCAACGACCTGACCGCTCAGTTTCTGATAGACCAGGGAGCCGAACGAGTCACCGCGTCTTACGACCTGAATCGCGACCAACTTCTCGACCTGGTCAACGCAACCCCACCATCGTGGCTGGAAGTCGTCGTGCACCAGCACATGCCAATGTTCCACATGGAGCACTGTGTTTTCTGCGCGGTGATGTCCCCCGGCACAAATAAAAACAACTGCGGCCGCCCCTGCGACGATCACATCGTCCAACTACGCGATCGAGTCGGCATGGAACACCCACTGACCGCCGACGTCGGTTGCCGGAACACACTCTTCAACGCCGTACCACAAAGCGGCGCCGAAGCGATCCCACTACTACTGACTGCCGGGGTCCGAAATTTCCGCGTCGAGCTTCTCGACTCATCGCCAGACGAAGTCGGCACAATCATTAACCTCTACCGCTCGCTTCTGCACGGTGAGATTTCGCCCAGTCAGGTGTGGAGCAAGCTCAAAGCGTCCAACCGAGTCGGCGTCACAAGAGGAACCCTCGAAGAACGCCGCGACCCGCTGGCAATCCTTTAGCAGAGGGTGATCGTTTTTTTATTTGCCCGGTCGGAATGGCCACCACAAACTTTGCGAAAGAGTCCGGCTGATTTTCGTATTTTTCGTGGTTGTCAGTCTTAGAGGCTAACAAAGAACTACCACGGAAAGCTGGGAGTTCCAATGAATTACAACCTCGGAATTCAGCTATTCGTCGGCCTCTTAAGAAGAGGGACCGCTCGATTACTCCCCGATCTTCGGATACCAGAAGTCGAGTCCCTCGGACCTGGTTGTCTCCGTGACTTCGCCCCAGAATTCCACATCGAAACCGATGTATGCCCAGGCGCAGGTTGGGAATTGATCGACGTCGTTTCCGAATTTCATCGCGAACATTCCGAATCCCGGATTGTGGCCAACGATGACGACTCGCGAGTACTGTTCCGGGATGTCGCGAATCGTTGACATGATGTTGGATTGCGTTGGCAGGTAAAGCTTGTCGGACGGGATGATCTCGTCGGAGTATTTGCACCCTTCAGCC
>JACLAC010014466.1_pt1 | contig 10458 bp, 5 predicted proteins | sample 8027881 | NCBI WGS metagenome assembly JACLAC01 (sample SAMN15725517, study PRJNA655200) | protist metagenome | isolation source: fluorescence activated cell sorting (FACS) single amplified genomes of... | place: Spain: Blaines Bay Microbial Observatory, Mediterranean Sea | collected 2016-01-19 | reverse complement strand
ACAGAAGATGGTCGAGGCTCTATTTTAAAAGAGGTGTTGCTACAGGGGGAACGCCACACATTTTTTTTTGGTAAGAATTTACATATAGTGGCGGTAACAGCCAGACCCATAGGCGATAAACTACTTCAGCCAGATCGAGTTTATGCCTACGACATTTATTGTCAAAGCCAGCAGCAAAATTTAATTTGCGCGATCGCCACTGAAAACCAAGATTATAGTCTTAGCTATTTCCCCCATCGCCTACCTACCTTTGCTTTACCCCCGACTGACCTCGATCGTTTGAAAATTATTCATGGTTCTTGTCGTAAGCCTCATGGTGGTGGCAGAGATACTTTATCTTGCCTGGATAATTTAATTCAAAACGGTGCATCTTTATCCGGTGAAAGACCCCATCAGCTATTTTTGACGGGAGATCAAATCTATGGCGATGATGTTGCCGATCCGATGCTGTGGTTGAGTCAAAAGATCGAACGGCTTTTATTTGGTTGGTCGGAAGAATTACCCCTGCAACAAGGAACAATTTATGCTGATGAACTGCCCCCGGGAAAACGGACAGAAATATCTCGTATTGAAGGGGGGTTGACCGCAATGTTAGACGGGAAAGAAGATAAAGCCAAAAGCCATTTATTTAGTTTTGGAGAATATGCTGCTGCCTATATGTTGGCGTGGTCGCCAGTATTGATTCCCAATGATTTTCCTCACGGTTCGGATAAAGATTTTTGCTCATCAACAGTATCCCGCGTCTCTAGTACTAAGCCTCCTCAAGGATACCCATTGTCTTCATCATGGCAGCAAGAAATTGAGGAAGTAGCAGGTTTTGTAAGAGATTTGAGCTCGGTAAGAAGAGCTTTAGCTAACGTTACTGTATATACAATCTGCGATGACCATGACGTTAGTGATGACTTCTATCTCAACCGCGAATGGTGCGATCGCGTATTAGGGAAGCCTCTAGGTAGAAGAATCGTTCAGAATGGTTTGTTGGCATACGCTATTTTTCAGGCTTGGGGTAATACTCCACAACACTTTGCGCCAGGAACGGGAGGGGAAAAATTAATACAGTTGGCTTCAAAATGGTTACAGTCCCAAGGCAAAGATCTGGCTGCTAAGGCAGAGTGCGATCGCTATCTCGGTATTCCTAGTATCGATCGAGCCACAGGGTCACCTAAAGTAGAATCAGATGAAGACGTAGTAATTCTAGCTAGAGAACGCCATAATGCTCTTCCCTGGCACTATACGATCTATGGAACCAACCATGAAGTTATTGTTCTCGATACTCGTACCTGGCGCGGTTATCCTCCAGAAGCTGATAAAAAGTTAGCACCACCAATGTTGTTGTCTCCGTATGCTTTTCGACAGCAGTTAGAACAACCGTTAAAAAATCAACCCTCCCATATCAAGGCAACCATGGTGGTTTTACCAACTAACTTAGTGGCACTGGGGATTATAGATCGCATCCAACAATTTGAGTTAAGTCGCGATCGCGTTTTTAGTACCGATGTGGGGGATTCTTGGAATTTTCACGAGGAAGCTTTTGCCACTTTATTACTCAATCTATGTCACCAGCGCGATCGCGTAATCATTCTTTCAGGAGACATTCACTATAGTTGTGCGGTACGTTTGGTTCATTGGGATCGTAACACCAAACAAACTTCCATTTTGGTTCAGCTAACTTCTAGCGCCATCAAAAACTCCGAACTATCAACCCGAATTATACATACCAAGCTCAAGTCTTTATTACCAGAAAAAACCGAGCGCTGGTTGGGTTGGAACCACTCTCTTCAACTACAGAAGCTGAATCAGCCTAGTTGGTGGCGCAGGCGATCTCCAAAAAAACTACCTGCCAAACCAGATTGGCACTACCGTACTGAATGGTGTCGGCGACAACCAGCTAAATCTTTGCCCTGGAAGCAGCCCCGACAAACAAAACCACAAAATATCTGGCAAAAATTAATCGAGCGTCTAATTTCTTTACTATGGCGCAACCGCTGGTTGCAAGAAGGTACAGAAGTAGTTGGTAGAAATAATCTTAGTCTGGTTAAATTTCGTTGGTCGGACAAGGTAGTAGTTCAAGAAACCTATTGGCATCCTCCCTGGAACGATCGCGGTACGGTCAAAAGTAGCTATGAAGTTTCTCTAGAAGATATTTCAAGTTTGAAGTAGCTTGAGTTACAAAACAAACTATTTAGCTCGAGTTTGAATTGATTTATCTCAGTTTTTGCTCGATTAACTTTAAATTCTTCTTAGGAAGCCTTATACTACCGCACAAAGATGAAACGTTGTATTTTGGTAGGATACTTAATTTTTAACTTAAAACCATACAAAAAGTTGGTGAATAATTTATTACCGTGTAGTTTAGTCTATTTTGCAACTGTGCCATGGCTACAAAAAAAATAAAATCCTGGCACTGGCGATCGCAACCTTTAAATAATCGTACTGGTTCGCAGATATTTGCTGCCTTATTTTGGGATGAAGCTATTGCTACCTTACTAGAAAGTCCAAGTGCAGCAGACTTAGAACAACCACAGCTATCTAGATATTCGATTTGTGCTGGCTCCCCTCGAACAGTTGAGAACCAACAAAGATTATGGACTCCTGCTACTGGTCAAATTTTGCCTTTTTTGCGATCGCTTCTCGAACGGCGCGTTGCATCCGAAGGGTGCTGTGACGCTCATGGGCAAAAACCCCAAGTCAGGGCTACATCGGTATTACAGCAGTCTAAAGAGATTAACCCCCAAGTAGCTCATTTACCCTTTACTGGTGGTTGGTTGGGTTGGTTGGGCTACGATCTAGCCTGGGAAATAGAAAATTTACCCAATCTCAATCAGGATACTTTGCCTTTTCCCGTAGCTTATTGGTATGAACCAGAATGTTTTGCTATTTTAGATCGCGTCGAACAAACCTTATGGCTAGCTACTACCGAACCCCAACAGTTAGATCGCTTAGAAGGTCGGTTGACCTGTTCAAATTTTAAGGCAGAATCGATTTCTACCGCTACGCCAATCTCTTTTTTAACCAGTCAACAGCAGTATCAAAACGCCGTCAAACGCGCCAAACAATATATTCAGGCTGGAGATGTTTTTCAGACTAATTTATCATTGAGATTTCAAACTAATACCGCCGCTAGTAGTTGGGCGATCTATCGTCAGCTACAGCAAATCAATCCTTCTCCTTTTGCTAGCTATTGGCGATCGCCCTGGGGTGATGTAATTAGCTGTTCTCCAGAAAGATTAGTACAGTTAGAAGGCAATCGCGCCCAAACAAGACCGATTGCTGGCACCAGAAGAAGGGGAAAGACGGTCAACAGCGATCGCGCCTTGGCCACAGAACTGTTGGCAAATACTAAAGAACTCGCCGAACATATCATGCTGGTAGATTTAGAACGCAACGATTTAGGTCGAGTTTGTCGATGGGGGTCGGTAGAGGTAGATGAGCTTTTAGTAATCGAACGCTATTCTCACGTAATGCACCTTGTTAGCAATATTACAGGAACGCTACAGCCCGATTGTGATGCAGTAGATTTAATTCGGGGAGTTTTTCCTGGGGGAACGATTACCGGCTGTCCTAAAGTGCGCTGTATGGAAATTATTGAAGAATTAGAGCCAGTGCGCCGTAGTCTATTTTATGGCTCTTGCGGCTATCTCGATCTTCGTGGCAATTTAGATCTCAATATTCTCATACGTACCTTGCTTTACGTAAAATCTCCTGATGCTAGTTTAGCTTGTGTTTACGGACAGGTTGGTGCGGGTATAGTTGCTGATAGCGATCCAGAGCGTGAATGGTATGAATCTTTAAACAAAGCCGAAGCTCAAATTGCAGCCCTACAATCGAAAATCAGTTAGCTTAGCCGATCGCGTTTATTGCAAAAACTATAGGGATGTCTGAGAAAACATCCCTACAAGGTTAAACATTACTTTTTGTCGAGTCATTTGAGACTAATGCCCAATTAGACTCCACCACTTTTATCCCGACCCTGACGACGGCGATCGCGCCATTGAACTACGGTCAGATATAATATTCCTATACTGAGTAGCCCCAAAATCCCAATCGCCGCGAGAAATAGAGTGTTTAGTAATTGATTTGTTTCCACAATCTAGAATCCGTTACGAGCCCAAACAACCATAGCAATCGACCATGTAAATAAAGCTAGTATACTAACCCAACCTAAAGTCAAAATATCCATATCAGTATTTTTTTGAAATATCTATTTAATTTGGCAACTATAAACCCTATCATACTTCTTTAGTGGAGTTTTGTGGTGTAAATTGTGCCTAGTCTAGTTACGGAAAGAATTGAATCTGTTAAAGCCGGAATAGTTGGAGCAGTAGCTTTTGCAGTTGCTCGGCTGACATTTACAATAGTTAAAAATTTGTTTTTTGTTCCCGTACTAAATTTTGCTCCTACAATCTGTGACTGGACGTGGACGATCCAGCTTGCTATTGGTGCAGTTAGTGGTTTTTTGTTTGGAGTTACCTATCGCTACATCGTTCGAGACGATCGCAATTCTCATCTTAATGATGGTGCGGTGTTAGCATTTGGTTTAGTCCGAGGATTAGCCTTAGTCGAAAAAAATTTAGCTTTATCCGAATTATCATCGGGATTGTTGCTAATAATTTCTAGTTTGGTTTATTTTGCGATCGCTCGTTTAATTCTCGATCTGGCGATCGCACATAAATTTATTAAACCTTTTGTCTAACTTTTGTCTAAATTATTGAGTTCAAGTTTATCGCCGAGCAAAGCCAAAAAAAAGTTAAGAATTGGTTTTGGTTAAATAGGTAAGGTTTTTTGTTAATCTTTAGTTTCAGAAAGATTAAACTCTTTTTTATTTAAGATTAACCTGAATGAAAAACCAAAGCATTTTTGAATGCCAGTTAGCTGTATACGCTCGAAAACCCACAGAAATAGGTATTTTGACCGACGATATATTGTTTTGGCAGGATGAGGGTACAAAGCAGCAGCTAAAGCTCAATGATGTGGTGGGAACTTCATTAATTGACGGACAAAAAAACGATCGCTTTGGTTTATCAATTTATGCTTATCCTCACAGAAACGGTCTGAGATCGAAACAGCGAACATTCAAGGAATATCGGTTTACCTGTTCGAGTGCCGAAGCGCGAAGCCAATGGCAACAGGCAATCGACAATACTCTAATGGGCAAACCAATAGACGCTGTAGTCAAACAGCGCCATCTACAGATTATTATTAATCCCGTCAGTGGCAAAGGACTAGCATCTCAAATATTCGATCGGGTGCGTCCCTTGTTCGATCGCAGCAATTTAGAATACATCGTCACCAAAACCTTTAGTGCTACAGACACCAAAGAATTAGTCCGAAAACTCGATTTAGACAAGATAGATGGATTGGTAATTGTGGGTGGTGATGGGACAATTCATGATGCGATCGCTGGTTTGATGAGTCGTCGGGATAAAAATAGGGCAATTAAAATTCCTTTAGGTATTATTCCCGGAGGGACGGCTAATGGGTTATCTAAAACTCTATTAGAATTATCCAACGAAACTTACGATCCTCTTAATGCTGCTTTTTTAATTGCTAAAGGCAAACAACAAACTTTCGATCTTGCAGCAATTAAACAAAATGGTAATAAATATTATAGTTTTTTGTCTTTAGCCTGGGGTCTAATTAGCGATGTTGATATTGAATCGGAAAAGCTTAAGTTTTTAGGTGCTTTGAGATTCGACCTCTATGCTTTGCTCTTGGTTAGTTTGTTACGCACTTATAAAGGAAGATTTTCCTTTATTCCTCATCCAGATTGTCAACCAACTCGCGATCGAGTTACTACCCGCCAGGGAAAGTGGCACATAATTGAAGATGAATTTATTTTCGTGTGGGCAATGAACACTGCTTGGGCTGCTTACGATATGAACGTTACCCCACATGCCCAGTTAAACGATGGAGCGATGGATGTGCTAATGATGCGGAAGGGAACACCTCGCCTCGAAATTTTGCAGGCTCTATTGCGCTGTGGAAAAGGCGAACACCTCGATCTACCGCATCTGGAATATTACAAAGTACGTGCTTTTCGCTTAGAGCCTTTAACCAAAAAGGGTATTTTTGTTGTCGATGGCGAACCCGTAGATTACTCACCTATAGAAATGAAGGTTATTCGCGATCTAGCCTGCGTCAACTGTTAGCTCATTTAGCAATATTTAAAAAATATAAGCAATTATAAGACGCAAAAAAGATGCCCTTAAAAGGACATCTTTTTTATCTAATATGCATTGCCAAACCTAAGGGATGGCTATGCTTTGGGCGTTTTACTCTGTCGGCAAGCTCAATCGCCTTTGGCAGTAATCGGCTATGACAATCTAATTGTCATAAGCGTCTAAATCGATTTGGACTGGTTTTAAATCCCAAATTTGGTTGCAGTATTCTTTAATAGTGCGATCGCTGGAGAATTTACCCATACGCGCCGAATTGAGAATCGACATTTTGGTCCACTTATCCTTATCTTTGTAGGTCTGTGAAACGCGATCCTGACAGTCTATATAGTCTTGGTAGTCTGCTAACAACATATAAGGATCGTCATAGAGCAAAGAATCAACAATCGGCTTAAACAGTTTAGTGTCACCGTGGCTAAAGTCTCCTTTGGCAACGCGATCGATTACCGCTCTAAGTTCTTCGTTACTGTTGTAATAAGACATGGGGTCGTAGCCATCTGCCTTCATCTGATAGACTTCTTCAGCCGTCAGACCAAATAAGAAGAAATTTTCAGCACCTGCTTCTTCGCGAATCTCGATGTTTGCTCCATCTAAAGTACCGATGGTTAAGGCACCATTCATGGCAAACTTCATGTTGCCAGTACCCGAAGCTTCTTTCCCGGCGGTGGAAACCTGTTCTGATAGATCCGCAGCGGGATAGATTTTTTGTCCCAAAGAGACGTTGAAGTTTGGTAAAAAGACTACTTTTAAACGACCTCTAACGTCAGGGTCTTTATTGACTACTTCGCCGACTGAGTTGGCAAATTTGATAATCAACTTAGCCATAAAGTAACCAGGTGCAGCCTTTCCACCAAAGATAAAGGTACGTGGTACGATATCGATACTGGGATTTTTCTTGATGCGATTGTAAAGCGTAATAATGTGCAACACCATTAAATGCTGTCGCTTGTATTCATGTATTCGTTTGACCAAGACATCAAAAATCGAGTCAACGTTAACCTCGATATTTTTAACTTTTTTGATCTGTGCTGCTAGGGTAATTTTGTTTTGACGTTTAATTTCACGCCATTCCTGACAAAACTCGGGATCGTCAACAAACTTTTCTAATACCCGCATTTCATCGAGATTTTTCAGCCAAGAGTCGCTTTGGGTTTTTTCGGTAACTAATTTTGCCAGACGAGGATTGCTCAATAAGATCCAGCGACGGGGGGTAACACCGTTAGTTTTGTTGAAAAATTTCTCTGGCCACAGTTTAGCAAAACCTTGTAGGGTATACTTTTGAAGCAGTTCGGTATGTAGTGCTGCAACCCCATTAATTGCATGACTACCCACACAGGCTAAGTTTGCCATACGAACTTTTTTGTCTGCACCCTCTTCGATAATAGAAAGCTCTGAAGCTAAATCGTCATCGTCGGGGAACCAAGTGCGAATGTCTTCTAGAAAACGATGATTGATCTCATAAATAATTTCGATATGTCTGGGCAGCATACGGCTAAACAAGCTAACCGACCATCTTTCTAATGCTTCTGGCAGTAAAGTATGGTTGGTATATGCCAAAGTTTTTTGCGTAATATCCCAAGCTCGATCCCAGTCCATGTCGTGTTCGTCTACAAAAAGACGCATCAACTCGGCTACGGCTACTGCGGGGTGTGTATCGTTAAGCTGAATCGCAGCACGTTCGTGAAAGTTGCTGAGATTAGGATGGATATGTAAATGAATCCGAATCAAATCCTGTAAGGAAGCAGAGACAAAGAAGTACTGCTGTGCCAAACGTAACTCTTTACCCTGAGGCGTGTTGTCATTAGGATAAAGTACTTTAGAAATAGTTTCCGAACTCATCTTCTCGGCTACGGCGCGGTCGTAATTACCAGCGTTAAATGCCTCAAAGTTGAACTGTTCACTAGCCTCGGCTTTCCAAAGACGTAGAGAATTTACGGTATTAGTACGATATCCCGGAACGGGAGTATCATAAGGAACGGCTTTTACCTTGCGATCGCAAATCCAGCTAACACGATTATGACCTTTGGCATCGCGATAGGTTTCGGTATGCCCTCCCAGCTTAATTTCTACGGAATCTTCGGGACGAGCGATCTCCCAAGGATTTTTGAACATCAGCCAGTTGTCGGGAATTTCGGCTTGCCAACCATCCCGTAAAGCCTGATGGAAAATACCAAATTCGTAGCGAATACCATAGCCAATCGCTGGCATTTCTAGATTAGCCAAAGAATCTAAGAAACAGGCAGCAAGACGACCCAAACCGCCGTTACCCAAACCAGGATCGGGTTCTTCTTCGACCAAATCTTCAATGTTCAAACCTAATTCTTGAACTACCTGTCGCATCTTTTCATAGATACCTAAAGAAATTAGGTTGTTTTCGAGATGGCGACCCATCAAGAATTCGGCCGAAAGATAAGAAACTACCTTGACGTTTTCTTCGTAGTAAGTACGACCAGTTTTAATAAAGCGATGCAGCAGGCGATCTCGTACTGTATAAGCTAATGCCTGATAATAATCGTGAAGAGTAGCACTAGAATCATCTTTCCCTTGGATGTAAAGCAGGTTATCGGCAAAGGCTCTTTTGAGAGTCTCGATGCTCATCCCCGTGCGATCGTCTTCTACCTGAACAGTCTGATTAGCCGAATTGCTTACAGTAATATTCTGACCGAGCTTTTGATAATTTATGTCCATATTTCTCTAACTGATAATTAAATAGATACTTGCTAAAGTTATAAACGGGCATTTTTGGTAATCTGTGACTTGCCGACAAACGCTGTTTGAGCCAAACCTTACATAACTAACTTCTATCTTGCCATTTCAAGTTCGAAATGGCTGTTTATAGATTACAACTAGATTTGAGATTAAGGCTTCGATCCCGATCGAGCCTTAATCTTTAGTTTATAAAGTCTGCTGTTTTTAGCCTTTGGGTCCTAAGCCAATTTTGCCGGCATATACTGCGCGATCGCCTAACTCTTCTTCAATTCTCAAAAGACGATTGTACTTGGCAACCCTTTCACTACGACAAAGAGAACCAGTTTTAATCTGTCCGGCGCGGGTAGCAACCGCTAAGTCGGCAATGGTAGTATCTTCAGTTTCGCCCGAACGATGGCTGATTACAGAACGATAACCGCTGCGTGTTGCCAGTTCGATTGTTTCGAGGGTTTCAGTTAACGTACCAATCTGATTTAGTTTGATCAAAATAGCATTACCTACGCCAAGCTCGATACCCTTTTCTAATCTAGTTTTATTGGTAACAAACAAATCATCCCCGACAAGCTGAATCTTTGAGCCTAATTTTTCGGTTAGGGTTTTCCAGCTATCCCAGTCATCCTCGTGTAGGGCGTCTTCGATTGACACGATTGGATATTTTTCTACTAATTCAGCTATGTAGCCGATAAATTCTTCCGGAGAATGGGCTTCACCATCGTAAGTATATTTACCGTCTGCATAAAATTCGCTAGCAGCTACATCCATAGCTAACGCTATTTCTTCTCCTGGCTTGTAACCTGCTTTTTCTATTGCCGTAATCAATAAGTCTAATGCTTCTTGGTTAGAACCGAGATTGGGCGCATAACCTCCTTCGTCTCCTACCCCAGACAATAGACCTTTTTCTCCCAATACTTTACTCAAGGTAGCAAATACCTCCGCGCCCCAACGTAATGCCTCTCGAAAAGAATCAGCCCCGACTGGCATGATCATAAACTCTTGAAAGTCAACGTTATTATCTGCATGAGAACCGCCATTGATGACGTTCATCATCGGTACTGGCAAAACATTGGATAAAGGTCCGCCTAAATAGCGATAGAGAGGTAGCTCGACTTCTTCGGCAGCAGCCCTAGCCGTAGCTAAAGAAACGGCAAGAATGGCGTTTGCCCCTAAATTCTTTTTGTTTGGCGAACCGTCGCGATCGATCATGATCCGATCTACGGTTGTCTGTTCTAAAGCATCTACATTCAATAGTTCGGGGGTAATTTTTTCCTTGACGTTACGGACGGCATTTAAAACTCCTTTGCCCCCATAACGCCTTTTATCTCCGTCTCGCAACTCATGGGCTTCAAAACTACCAGTAGAGGCGCCGCTAGGTACTTGAGCTAGTCCTACCACGCCAGTTTCTAGTCTCACTTCGGCTTCTATAGTAGGACGACCGCGGGAGTCTAAAATTTCTCTGGCAACGATCGCTTCAATTACAGCTTCTGATTGGTTTAGCATTAATCCTCCTTAAATTAAAATGCTTTTTTTGATGCAGGCGAAAGCTAATATATCCTTTTTTCGGGACCGTAACGCT
>JACLAC010023611.1_pt1 | contig 10461 bp, 3 predicted proteins | sample 8027881 | NCBI WGS metagenome assembly JACLAC01 (sample SAMN15725517, study PRJNA655200) | protist metagenome | isolation source: fluorescence activated cell sorting (FACS) single amplified genomes of... | place: Spain: Blaines Bay Microbial Observatory, Mediterranean Sea | collected 2016-01-19 | reverse complement strand
CCAAATAGCAGGTACACAGCATTACAGAAATCGACTAAATAGGTCACGATATGACATCAAGCAGGATATGTATACGAGATAGATTTTAAACGATTTATTAGATTGTAATTGATTATATGTTAATTTGGGAGGTCATTTTAGTATTCTTACACGCTCGCAAGTACAAACATCAGACCTATATATATATTATTAATAATTAATTACCATGCCTGTATCCACATCGATTCCACTTGTTGATACCCGTTTGATCCATCTTTTTTATATTGCATTATAGCTTTTAATTGTGATATCATATTATCACTAAGTTGATTATTCTGTAGGTACAAGTACTTTAATGTATTGTTTGTTTTTAATCCTTCGCCAATACTTTGTATTCCACTATCATCAGTAATATTATTATTAGCTAGGGACAAGTGCGTTAATGTATTGTTTGTTTTTAATCCTTCACCAATACTTTGTACATCAGTAATATTATTATTATATAGGTACAACCACTTTAATGTATTGTTTGTTTTCAACAATTCACCAATAGCTAATGCATCCTCATCCGTGAGATTCTTTCCACTCAAATCCACGTTCCTCTTCCCATCAAATTCTTTTTCCCATTTCATATACGCAGCACTTTTTTTCTTCAATTTATCAACATGTTCTTCTTTCAACTTTCCTACTATTTCAACATTATCTAAGAACGAATCAGTAGTTGTCGTTGCCGTTGTATCTTCTGTATCTGTACGTATAATACGTTGTATTTCTTTCTCTTCTTCTTGTTTTATAGAAGATTTCACTGGATATGCCGATACACCCATAGTTTGTTTTGTTGAATCAGGATAATCTGAATGATCAAATACTACTGTTGTTGCTATTGGTTTCTTTTTTTGCTTAACATTATTATTTGTAATAATGCTCTTTATGTTTCTATCATTATTAACATAATTATCAATACCCCCATTCAGTTTCTTTTCATTATTCATATTGTTATTATTAATATTTTTGCTATCTATGACACTATTATTGTTATTGCTCTTAGTTTTCATATTCTCAATCTTATCATCATTATTAGCATCTCTTATCGGCACAACTAGTTCACGCCCTTCATCTTCCTTTTTCAAACTCTCATCATCTTTAAAGGTCGTATCTGTAATAGTACTATGAAAATAACCATCTTTCACAGGTTCATTTACAATTATTAAACAATCTTTTGCACGTGTCATGGCACGATACAATGTCGTTTTATCTTTATTATGCTGCGTACGCAATTCATTAATTTTTACACCAAAACCAACCACAATAGCTACATCATATTCTAAACCATCTTGATTTGAAATGGTATCCACCACCATTTCCACTGATTTATGTTCTTCCAATTGTGGAAATTTTCCAAACATCTCCTCAGCACTAAATAGTTCAAATTTAACATTACTTTTGCTTTTTGCAATTATTGCATTTAATTTCCTTTGTAAACGGGTTTTGAAATCATCTTTTTTAAAATTAGTGTCATTACTAGGAATAATAATAGAAACACGATGATCTAAATCCACCAAAAATCCAAAATCATTTGCCTTTCGATTTTTTGCATATTTGATTGCCTCTATTGTTGCAAGAACATATGCATTTAAAATCGTATCATTTTTTTGAACATCCACCATAAACATTTTCACCGCTTCACCAAATGGTTTGGTTTTACATGTTGGTGTTTGCTCCGTGTGTTTAAATAGATGTGATGCTAACGTAATTCGTTGCGTTGATCGCACTACATCATTTAATTCTATATTGTAAATATTTTCCATTGTTTGATCGTCATCTTCGTCTTCCTCGGCAGCTGCTTCAGCTAATTTCTCTCTTATATTATTCATATTCGATGGATCTTGAGACGGATCTGTAAGTATAATTCGTTTTTTTGCCTTATAAAAAAAGTCTCGACATATTTGTTTCCATTCTTTATTTTTTTCATGTATAATATGATGTGCTTCATCAACAACTATCAAATTATATTCATCTACACGGTCTGTATCTTGAATTTGATCAAAATGTAAATATACCGGCTGATCGTCGGAATCTTGTTTTAATATACCTTGATGTGCTTTATATCCTGTATTTTCAGTACAAAAATGTATACAATTTAAAATATATTGAGGATTATATTTCGTTGCATCATCTTCTTTTGTCTCATCATCACTTTTATCTTCTTCTTTTGTATTTATAATACGAATTAAAATCCATCTAGCTAAAAATTTTGCAAATCCATTTTTTGTACAAACAAACAATATTTTCGTCTTTGAATTGTGTTTAATTTCTTTTGTAATAAAATCTAATGCTAAATATGTTTTACCTGAACCAGCTGGACCGTGAATATGAATATTGTTAATTTTGTTGTCGTTGTTATGTTTGTTATAATATTCATCTAGTTTTTTTCGCTGATCAGGTGTGAGAGTATCGTTTGCTAGTCTACCTTCTTCGCATATCTTTCTTAACGTGTTCAATAATTGTCTTTGATCCGGTAGACAATTGATGTTGATATTCTTGCATCCTATCTTTGTGGCAATTTCTTGTAGGTATCCGGGTCGCAGCGTACGTATTTTTTCTCTAAGATGATTCGGATTTTGTGGGTTATTTCTGCTATACGTTTGAACAAAATTATAGAAAATTGCTCTTGTATTTTTTACTTCAGCATTACTAGGAGTATTATTATTATTATTATTACTATTATTATTATTATTATTTTGTGGTTTTGCGCGTAATATTTCTTCTTTTTGTTTTTTTGGTACCAACGCTGCATTGTTTTTTATATTTGTTTGTAAAAGTGGGACGATTTGTTTTTTTAATATTCGTGGTTTCGCTTTTAGAATTTTCTTCATCCCAACTTCCCAGTATTCACGATCGCCTCGATTTAAATCAATAAAATTGATATCACCCATATTACGTAAATGTTCTGGACATTTTTTCAATAATCGTCCAATGTCATTTTTTAATTTCACATCAATTACAACTATCATCGGTTTTTTATATTCCATTGCCCATTCTAATTCTTTAATACAGAAAGGTCTTTCAAAATACGATTCGCTAATGATTGTTAAAAAGAATTTGGAATTTTTTACTCCTTCTTTCATCGCTGCCTCATCACGCTCATCCATATTGACATCAAGCCAACATGATTTATTTATTTTCTCCATATATGGAACTATTTTTTCAGCTAATACAGCACCATCTTTTTGTGCATGCGATATAAAATAATCCCAATGTCCAGGATCATTCAAAAATGTAGTACTTGTTGTTGATGATCTATATAAATCCATTTTTCCAACTTGTTTTTCAACATTATTATCGTCTTTTTTAACATGCGCTAAAATTTTATCGTTTTGTTTTTGAAGCTTAATATCTACATCCTTTGTCGAAGTTGTGTTCGTATCTTGTTTTAAATTGTTATTATTGTTATTGTTGTTATTGTTATTACGATCGAAGCTTTGTTGCCTTGCAAGCAATACTTTTTCCGCATCACCTGAATACTCGACTATCTGTTTCCCCGACCTCGTTTCTACCGTTTTTTTTATTGTTAATTCTCCCTTATTCTGTTGATTTTGTTGTTGTTGCTCTAGTTCATCAACTCGACCATCAATCTTTACAACATCTCTTTTCAAGCCAATAATATTTTCCTCTAACTTTTCATAAATATTACAATAAAACGTTTTTAATCCTTCCAAATTTTCATTCATGTTTATGGACAACTCTTTTTGATTACTGAATAGGTTTTGAATACTTCGAATTAATAATGCACGTATGGCATTGGAATTAACAACTAAACGTCTTCCTTTTTTAATCCGTTTTTGTCCAGTTTCATCTTTGAATACACGATCTTTCATATTTTCACGAGTTACTGTTATGCTCTGATCTTCATAGTGTATTAATGGAATCTGTAAGTTTTTACCTATTTCCCATAAATCTTCTGCTATATAACCAGCATCCAAATTACCATTACTAATCCATTTGTAAATATGCAAGTTTAATCCGGATACTTGTTCTAAAACGTCATCTGGAAATGGAGTATCTGTCTGTATTATTTTCAATTCAGAATCAGATAATTGTTGTAATTGATCAACAATTGCAAGAACAATCTTTGCGCTGTTTGCAGTTATTGCATCAAAATTTGTTGGTGTGGTGTTATTAATCACGTTTGCCATTGCATTCGGGGGGAATGAAACTGTACCATTGTTGTCGATACTTAAATTAGTACCTGGGAAGTGTTCAGCTTGATATACAATTAAGCTTTGAAACGTTCGATTTGATAAGGGTATGTCATTACAATCGTATATCTGGAAGTATACAGGTTTTTTTTCTCCGATCTGGTTTTCAAAAAAAAACAATTTTGTGTTTTCCTTCCGACCATTTCTGTCCGCGCTACGAATACAAAATGGTAATAAGCCGTCAATAGGTAAGGAAAGGCGGTACGGCGGTTTATTATTTGTACGGCAATATATTGTTCCATGTTGCATATTATTATTGGAGTCTCTCAATATACCATGCATCTGATAACCACCCCCATTCCCTTTTAAAGCAAACACATTCTTGTTAACATTACTTGCATCATTACTTGCATCACGAGACAATAAGCATAGTTGTGCACGAGTAATCTTTGTAATTTGTATCTTTAAAATATATTCCTCCGGATCCTGTTGTTTTTGGGTTTGTATACCATTAAATCCAAAAGAATTATTATTATTGTTGTCACTATCATAAAACATGATTATTTAAATATTATTTATTATAATCTCTTCTTATCTACAATAGTACCTATGAAATGGAAGTATATATAAATGATCTTCTAAATCAAAGTGGTTCTTTCTGTCTAAATGGACATGGATGGATTTATATTTATATATCTACGCTAGTTTATTAATGTGTAAATGTGTGTAAGAACATATATACATATGATTATGGTATGGAAAGGATGAAGTTAATATTGATTCCATGCAGAGATCATCACCACAATATGTTACATCTTTATATTGATTTGTGTTGGGTGTTGGATTGTTGGTTCTCATAATTGACCCGTGGTTGGTATTGGTAAAAACATCTTAAATTTTATTAACATAATATGGATAAAGGAACAATAGAAAATAAACCAATCCAAAAGACAAGCAAGATATAAATAGTATGATAATAACAGCTCTAAATATTACAAATGAAGCTGAATACATATGTAGATCATATCGGCTATTTTATTTTTTTACATATTTTAATGGGAAATATAGAAATATTCAGGAATAACATGGTCATAGGCTTGAGAAACTTGAAAAGTAAATTTCCTCCTTTTTAATGAGGTGATTAAGGTGTAATTCAGACATAGCATGCAAATAGGACTGGATTCGCTCCTTTTTTACCCGTGTTAGTTTTAGGGTTATTTTAATCGACGAAAAACATGAGATCTTGAGACGGCGTTAACAGGCACACAGCATTATAACACACAATTCCTTTTCCGGCACAACATCAACATCGAAATTAACATGAAATAACACCACTATCATATAAGAAACAAATATAGAATAGATATATTTACGCATATATATATTATAAATAGAAAGATAGAAAGAAAGAACAAAAAAAACAGACAAACGATCAAATAAAGATTAAAATAAAAATATAATTTCAATTAATTAAATCTATTAATCTATTTCCAAAAAAAAAACATTTATTTTGTTAACAATAAAATATGATGAGTTCAAGAAATGGAACAAAATCATTTGGTAAGTAAATAACATATAAATACGCTTAGAAATCTATCTCGGCATTTACAATCATGAACAATCATACACAATACGAAGAAGGATATTCATATTCAATGCCACGGAATTTATTATATCACGTGTCAAATTGTATATCGATCATACGTTCCCGATTTTACATTCATGGCATGATGGTTTGGTATCAACATATATTGATTGTTTTGAAATATTTACAAAATTCAACTTTTGTTTGAATTCATTATAATTATACATATATAATATATGTCGTGTGTGCTCCTTATCCTCGTATCCTCGTCGTATCATTTTTTTTGCCCAGTTAAAATTTGTTCTCGTATACTTTATATAGGGATAATCCATTTTTAGTACAATGTAAGTATGGGTAAAATAGTAAAATAAAATATAATGAATTATGAAAGATATACATAATACATAAGCATAATACAAATGTAGATAGATAGATAGATAAGATAGATAAGATAGATAGATAGATAGATAGAGACGCAAACATGAAATATTATAGACAAAAATAATTGATTGATATAATAAATGCCCACCATGTGATAGAGACGCAAACATGAAATATTATAGACAAAAATGATTGATATAGATATAATAAATGCCCATCATATGATAGAGACGAAAACATGAAATATAATAAACAATAAGGAGTGATAGATATGCCCACCATAAGCTCATCGATGTTAAATCGATTTACTTGTATACAATTTGTATATATATATTCATATAACATTCAACTAACCAACATACACAAAATGTAGATGTTCCACAACAAAAAACATACGCTTCCGTCGTTAAAAATGGTGATTCAAAACTAAAACAACCATGCAAGCAAGTTCTTTTTTCAGATGATACTGAAGAAACATGTAAAAGGTTGAACGGTGGTACAAATGCCACATCATCATCGACAAACCCTCCACTATCTACGACAAAGAGAAGAAAAAAACAAGCGAGTACCAAACATTTAAAATCTACGAAACGGAGTCATTCGTGTTTATTGTGGGATGAAGGAGTGCAAGAGAGTGTTAAACGTGCTATTACAGATGCAACAAAAAATCGAAGAACCATAAAAAGAAGAAGAAAACGGGAGGAAAAAAAGAAAAATGCAACAAAACCATTACAAGAAGGGGCTAATCTTAATGATTTACAGATCCAAGTTGCTAATGGATTAGTCGATGGAGATCGTACAGGATTAAGTGGCGGAATGAGTAGTTCCAATTGTAATCTTCCTCATCGAAAAGATGATGAAAGTAAACCCGGTGGCGAAGATAATAAAAATGACATGGGGGTAGATAATAATTATAACAGTAGAAAAAGAACGAGAATCAGGAGGGAAAAAACCAACTTAGATAAACGATTTCAAAAGATAGAACGTGAGAGAAAAAGAAAACGTAATGTAGAAACGAGGAAACGCAGCTCTCATATGGTTATACCTGCTTTGAATCTCAACCAAAATGTGGACCAAGGTTATTCTGACGATATTAGTTGTAGCTTAAACAATATATCATGGTGCACCAAACGACTCTTAGATGTATCAGGCAACAAAGTTTCTGATGATGAAAATGTATTTTGTGGGCTACCTCCTATTGTAGACCTAGGTTCTGGTGATATTGAGAAGCATTTTTCAGACATACATGATTTGAATCGTCCTCCAGGGGGTTTATTTATAGTTGAAGATAATATTGCTAATGGATACGATTGGATTCCACCAACTGACACATTCGATGAAAGCATGAATAGTACGAATTATGATTATGGTTCCATTGAAACAAATGACACGCCAGGCGGATCATCTACAAACAACATCAATCCGCTTAAAACACGGATTGTATGTAAAAATGCAGAAAAAGGCTGTACAAAGACGTTTAGTAGTACTAGTAATATGCATAATCATATAAAAAATGGGTATTGTAAATTTGACGATAAGAACAAGAAACAGCACAAATGTAAGAAATGCGGAAACTCATACCATAGAAAAAACGACTTAGAAGATCATATGAGAAATAAACATGAAGGAAGATGTGGGTATTACAAATGTCGAATGAACATCAATTGTCAAAAAGGATATGCTAATCCACAAGGTAGAAATAGGCATGAGCGTGCGTGTCGTGGAAATAGGAACAACGAGAACAACAATACATTTCAAATTTTTATTAAGCTGGTAAATGGCCAGACCATTGTGTTGGATAACGTTGCAACTTCAGATACCATTTTTAACTTGAAACGTAAAGTCGAAGACGAAGAAGGTATACGACCATGTCAACAAAGATTGAATTTTAAGGGCAAAGACTTAGATAATACATCAGCAGTTGCAGAATGTGATATAAGAAAGGAATCGACTATACAACTGGTTTTACGTTTACGTGGTGGGATGAATATTAATCGTAATAGTAAAAGTAGTAATAGTAGTAGTAGTAATAATATGGATATTAATAGAACACAAAGTGACCGTGATAATGGCAATGGGAAGATGCTGATGATAGGATATGGTAAACGTAAGAACATGCCAACCAGGAAACAAAAGAAAAGTAATATTGTTCATACCAGCAAAAAATTAAAAACGAATATGACTTTACAATGTTTTGAGAAAAAGCAGAATTATAAAATTCCTCAAACCATTAAAAAATTACCAAATTCAAAAAAAAAAAATGACGTGAAACGCAAACTTAAAGGTCAGAAAAAACGTAATTGCTTCAGTAGTAGTAGTTGTAGCAATGACGATGTAAAATGTAAGCGTGTTTTTTTTGATAGTAGTTCTAGCAATGACGAAGAGAGAAATGTTTTTACGAATACTTCTTTTGGAAATACTTCTAGCAACGAAGGCAACAAATCTACACATACTTTTTTTGATAGTCGTTCTAGCGATGACGAAGAAATAAATTATTTTACGAATACTTCTTTTGGAAATACTTCTAGCAACGAAGGCAAAAAATCTACACATACTTTTTTTGATAGTAGTTCTAGCGATGACGAAGGGAAAAATTATTTTACGAATACTTCTTTTGGAAATACTTCTAGCAACGAAGGCAACAAATCTACACATACTTTTTTTGATAGTAGTTCTAGCGATGACGAAGAGAGAAATTATTTTACGAATACTTCTTTTGGAAATACTTCTAGCAACGAAGGCAACAATTCTGTACATGCTAATTTTGATATTACTAATGAAGAGCATAAGATTTGTGGCAAACTAATGTCGCTAGAGAGCAAAACTTGCAATATTGCAAATGGACGCAATTCTAAAATTGTTACTTCTAGCATTATTAGTAGCGACACCATAAGCATCGATATCAAAAACAGTGACAATATCAGCAGCAATCGTGACGGTATCTCTACCACTTGCAACAAAAGCACCATCAGTGATGCTAATGGTATAAATGCTTTGTTAAAATCAAAAATTAATACAAAATTTCCTCGTAAAGTTATAGCATGGTGTTTGTACGCTGATATGAACAACTTGAGCAGATTACCAGAATATCTTATTGGTTTACGTTATAACGTGAAAGCGGCTGAAATATGGTTTCCTGATTGGGAATTGCGATTGTATATTGATAAATCGGTTCAAAATAATCTCGTACTTAAAAGTTTTGTAGAAAAAATTGCAACGTCATCAAAAACACACCCTATTCAATTGATACAATGTCGTGATGGTTTGAATCCTATGGTAGAACGATTTCGTCCACTTGTAGATCAAACAATTGATGTATGTATAACACGAGATGTGGATAGTATCTTAAGTAAATCAGATATGGAAAAAGTGGAGTCTTGGCTAATGGATGACAATAGCGATGTTTTGCGTTATCGAGAACACAAAATGTGGCAATATAGTGCTATGGGTGGAGGTATTGGTATCAAAGTAAAATGCCAAGCATTGAAGGATATGAAACCACTTTGCCAACCAATTTTAGGAAGAAATCAAGACGAGCGATTTCTTAAAGCGGGATTATTAGATTGTATTTCACGACAACGGCATACTGAGTACGTTACGCGTATGTTAAAAGGTGGCATCTACTTTTTTAAAAATGATAATATAGTGTTAAGTTTTTTACCAAAGTATCAGAAAGTTTTGTGGGCTGTACCGTTTTTTTACACAAGTGACAGTTTGAGTACTTGTCCATTTTCTACGGTAACTGATATAACAAAATGGTGTTTAGAATATGACACGAATACATATGAAGATGAGTTACTTAATGCTCATTTAGAAACGCATAAAGATATTCTTATCAATTATAGAGGTTGGTTTAGATAAAATTTACGAACTCGCTTCGTATGATTATGATTTTTACAAACACTCTTCTTATGCTATGATAGTATTCGTGAGATTATTTAAGATGTGGTTAAAATCTAAGTTATTAATAATGAGATTATTCAATAAATAATTTAACATTTATTTGATTGTGTAAAATATTTACCACCGAGTATGCTCGTAAAATTTACTCATGACAAATTTCCTACTCTCTCCAAAAGAACAATGTATTAACCTGAGAGGCAATAATTCTATAATCCTTGCAACAATCTTTTTAGAAGTAAATGTGTTCAATGCATAGTTCAAGAATCAAGAAGTTGTGTATAATGCACTTTATAATTTAACTTGTTTATAAATAATATAGGAGGTAAATGGTTATAGATTTGGGCATTTAGGAGGTACATAGCATTACTATTACCCATTCAAATAACACATAATTTATACTTGAATGGGAAATTA
>JACLAC010021090.1_pt1 | contig 10465 bp, 4 predicted proteins | sample 8027881 | NCBI WGS metagenome assembly JACLAC01 (sample SAMN15725517, study PRJNA655200) | protist metagenome | isolation source: fluorescence activated cell sorting (FACS) single amplified genomes of... | place: Spain: Blaines Bay Microbial Observatory, Mediterranean Sea | collected 2016-01-19 | reverse complement strand
ACGTACTCCCTTCTTTCTCTTTTTGGCTGGTTTTGATCTCTTCTATTTTCCATTTCAGGAGGAGGTTGATAGTTTTTGTATAGTTCTTGGAATGGCCAGTTCCGGAGGGGGTGTGTTGTTGGAGCCGTTACGGCAAGCCCTGGGCGTCCTTTACGCAAACTCAGGGCGCCTTTCGGACGCGGAGAAGCAACAAGTGGAGGGGCAGTTAGAGGAATTTAAGAGGCGGCCAGACGCGTGGGAACAATGCCTTTTCTTTATAAAGGAGACCCAAGACCCGTACGTCTTGTTTTTTGCAGCTTCGGTGTTTGAAGGCACGATTGCGACCAAGTGGAGCCAGATCCCGGAAGCGTCTCGGGTCAGGGTGCGCGGGGGTTTGATAAATTTTTTGATGGCGCGCCACAGCGCCATACCCCGGTTCGTGCTGAATAAAATGGTTAAAGTCGTAGTGGACATTGGAAAGGTGGATTGGCCAGAGCGGTACCCTGACTTTTTCAACCACGTCATGCACACCGCCTCGGACGTTCGAATGTACACCTTCGGTTTGTCCCTTTTCAAAGTCATGGTCGAAGAGTTTTCGACCGTGGGGCGCAACTCGGTCTCCGTCACGGGGAAGCGGCAGAAGCAGCTGAAACAGCTGCTACTGCAGCAAATACCGACAATGATAACGAAAATAAACGAGCTGTTCGTTCAGTTTCGAAACGTTAGAATCAGCAACAACAGCGACAATGGACAAATGCAGGACCTTTTCAAATGCTACGAAATGCTCATCGAAACCTTCCAGCTGCTGGTGAACGTGCCGACGTCCCTGGAGCAGCGCAAATTGCTCTTCGACGGGACCATGACTACCCACCTCATATCGTTAATAACCGAGTGCCCACTGCACCCGTGCAGCGCGCACGCCATCAGCGCCGTCACGACACTGGTTTCCAACACGTATTTCCCGGGGGAGCTGGAAGGCCTCGTGTTCAAGGTCACCACGGAGATGCTGACGTCCGTTGGCAACATTTGGCAACTCAGGTCTGCTGCAAATATTCACGAACAGAACGAGATTTTTTTCCCGCAGATGACCGAGTTTTGGAAAGCTTTGATACGCTACCACCTGCGCCGCTTTGAGGGGAACGCGACGTTCCCGATGGAGCAGTTTCTTGGCCTCATGTTTGAGTATACGTTTTCTCAGCCCAGCGCGGAGGCCCTCTTGGAGGCCCTGGAGCCTTGGAATATGGTGCTGGACCACGTCGTGGACAACTCGTCGGGGAGCCCGGGCGCCGCGGGTGGGGCCGGCCCCGGCGGATTCATCAGCCTGTACATGGCCGGCCTCGACTCGTTTGGGAAGCGGTTGGTAGACTACATACTGTATGCAAAGAGCGGGGCAACGCTGATGAAGTTAGACAGCGAATCGTATGGGGACCTGGAAGACTGGGCGGACCAAGGGGATTCGCCGGGAAAGGCTTTCGACGGAGGAGAGGTGAGGCGCAACCATGGCAAGTCGTTGCTCCCTCACGCCCGGTGTGAGGTCGAAGTGTACATAGCCCACTGCGCCGACTCGATCAAAAAATTAATGGAGGTTGACTCCCTGGCGCAGTCCATGATGTCATCGCTGCTGCCGACGCTGTCGAACGCAATAAGCGAGTACCGGGCCGCGGTGTTCCCCAACGGCCAGTTGGCGAGCGCGCTCGTGATGTCACCCCAAATCAACGCCCTCGTAGACGATCTGACCAGCATAGTGTTTTGTTTTAGTTGTGGGGTGGACTGCCTGACCACCTCGTTTGCGCAAATGTTAGAGACGAGCGTTCAGGCGTTCTCCGCACTGATACAGCTGGGAAACGAGCTGCTCCAAAACCGCCTGTACACCATCGGGCACTGCCTGACAAAACTGTCCGTGAGCATTGTGGAGTGCCTGGTGTCCTTCGGCGGGTGGCTGCAAACCTTCCTGGAGGCGAGGAACGCTGGGGGCCTGCCCCAAAAGCTTGTGCCGCTTGCGGGCACACTGTGCGAGCAGGCCGGGCAGCTGGTTTTGGCCGGCCTAAACGCGGACATATCCCCTCCCCCAGAAGAAATTTTGAACTGCTCGGTCAGTTTTTTCCGCACCATGGTGTTTGTTGTTGGGCCGACCAAGATGGACGCCCCGACCTTGCACCGAGCATTCGATAACATCTGGGACGTCGCGTCCAAGCTCCCGAGCACGATCAAGGAGAAGACGGCCGTAATGGCCTCCGACAAGATGCTCTTGGCCCTTGATGTCGCCCACTGCAACGATCTCGGACTCCAGTCGGCTTTTAACGTGTACCAGCAACGGATGGCCCCCGTCTTCGGACGCGTCGAGCAAATATGCCAACAGGCAATTTACAACCGGAACAACAACCCCTCTGCGACCCCGTTCTGCCTGGACCGTGGCGGCCTGGCGAACTTTCGGGAATGCCTTCGCCAAATTAAGGCCATTTGCGTCGCTATCGCGAGGAGGGTCACGAAAGAAAAGCTGTTCGTGTCCAAAATTTTTTCACCACTTATTGCCCAGTTTGGGATTGTGCTGAACTTGTGCCTGTTGCCTGTCGAGCACAGGAGTAGGCACGGCGCCAGCGGCGGGAACAGCGTGCACCGGTCAGTCAGCGGGATCAGCGCCGCGAAAGACATTTTGGCAGTGTTTGAATGTTCGACGGTCTCCCTCAGCGCCCAGTTCGGCGTTGACGTCGTCCACCAAATGATAAGCGGCCTTGTCGACATTTTCATGGTCAACTCCCAGAATGCCCAAAACAGTCCCCAAGGCGGTTCTTCGTTGACGGGCGAGCTCATGAGCGCGTTGCAGAAAGGGAGCACGATGGGATCGCTTCTCATACAGAATTTGATGAACTTTCTTTGCGTGGTAATGACCGAACGAAAGAAAACCTTCCACCGCCTTCACGGAAAGGTCTACGATTTGGTGTTGGGAACGTTGGCGCCGGTGATCATGCACGGCCCGAGCGTGAACTTCGTGGACCTGGAGCTTGCGATTTACAAGTTCTGCCGAACTGCGCTGGTGCACCATTGGCGCACTTTTGTCTCCGCGAACATGGACGGGGGGGAATTTCGGAACGACGCCAAGAAGGCGGTCTGCATGTCCATGTTCGAAATAGTCCTCAAGTCGTTCGAGCGGGGAGGGCAGGCCCCGGAGTCCTTTCAGTACAATTTGATCACCTTGGAGGAGGCGAACAAGTACAACAGGCTGTACGACAGCCCGGCGTTTCAGTCCGTGCTGGCACGGCACTTCTACTTCAACCTGCTGAGTGTTCTGTGCTCTGGAGGGCAAGACCTGCTCTCGGCGGAAGTGATGAAGACGTTGCACAACATGGCGTCCGCAAACTATAAATACTTCAGAGTCAACATCCTACCAGCACTGTTGAACGAAATGATGGCGAAGGCGCACAGTGGGGCCAACGCGGGTGGCGTGACGCCAGAGGAGGTCTCTTTGCTGTTAGAGAGCTTTTGCGCGGACAACGACCGTCCGGACCTGTTTACTTTCAGCACGAACGTTGCAAACTTTGTGTCCTTGAAGCGGCGCTGCGACAGTTCGTAAATGTACGGGGGGAGGGGAATGACGAGGGAGGACACAGGGGGCTGTAACGGCACGCTGTACCCGGTAGAGTAGACGGTATTGTATTGTAACCTTATTTTCGAGTCATACGTCTTTGTGTACAGGCCAAAAAATAAAAAATATTTTTAATTCTTTATTAAATCTTTTCTTTACAGTTTGGACATGGTGAATACATCGACACTTTGGATCTTGTCGTCACGGCCGTTGTCGTTGATGTGGTCTTCCAAGTCGTCTTGGCAAAGTTTTTCGTCTTCAACAATCATTTGAATGCGAAGCTTCTTTACGCCGAATGCAATTTCGACCAATTTATGTTCTTCACCCCACGAGCAGATACCGTCCTTTTCGGTGCCTTTCAATTCCGCAGCAAGCGCTTGCAAGTCAGTTTCGGTATCGAATGGCTTGATGTCGAAAATAAACATAGTCTTCTGTGGGCCTTTCTTGGCGTTCTTTTCGGCTTTCATTTTCATGCGTGCTTGCAAGTCTTTGTCAGCAGCTATTTTTTTCGCAAGCATAGTATCGAAGTCGTCTTCTTCTTCATCGTCATCATCTCCAAACAAATCGTCCAAATCGTCATCCGACTCTTCTTTCTTGGCTTTCTTCTTCGACTTCTTGGCGGCAGCAGGGGCGGCCGGGGCGGCGGCCGGGGCTTCGCCACCCCACGCGGCTCGTTGGTCTGGGGAAAAAGACGCGATGTGGTTCGACCAGCGGTACAAATTTGACAAGCTTTTGTCAGTGAAGATACCAACGGTTTCGTAAACAGTCTTGTCCAAAGCAGTTGGGACGAAACCGATGCAGTAGGCACGGCTTTGCAACCAACCATTGAAGCGTTTCTGGCCGCCAGTGGTGTTCAGCTGGTCCAAGGGTGGGAATCCTTTTGGTAGTGACATTCTTGCAATCAAATAATATGATGAGGGTTGTTTAAATCAGATAAGCAATAGTTGATATTTTTTATAGATATGAGATCTTAATCAAAAAGCGCTACTACGGGGGGAGGGGAAAATTCGGAAAGTGAAGTGGTACTCGTAGAAGAGACACCACAATGGAGGTAGTAAAGTAAGTTTCTGTGACGACTGTGAACTGTGAGTTAGTTGTATGACCCAACATAGTATTAATATAATAGTTGCACAGGGTGGAGCACAGTTGCGAGCACAGCGCAGAAGAAGAAAAAAAAGATTCCTTTTCTTTTTGCTAAAGTGAATTGATGGATGGTTAAGAATTAACAAGAACATACCAAAGAACCATGTAAAATAGGAAGGAGTATACGAAGGGTACGTAGTAATCAATTAGGGCAGATACACTAATAATAAAAAGTAAAACAATTATTTATAACTATCCAAGACTATGCCAATGGATAAATAATAGTTCTAAAATTCGAACAAAAGAAACCATTCTTAATTAATTAAGGATATATGTCTATATGATTATATATGCTGTGTCCATTCATGAGGTTTACTTTGTCGCTTTGCGAATTTAGTTTTTAATTCTATTTAAGCGACAAAGTAAACCTTCCGAAGTGCCAGGAAGGGACAAAAGACTTATCATACCAAATGGTCTTCTACCAAATATACCTATAAACACATATAACACATATCCTTAATGGTAGCTATTCTTGTCCATCCCTATTCCTATCCTCATAGCAAAGAAGAATTTATTTGTGGTCTTAATGTGGTTTTAATAACCCTATAAATGAACCCTACATCTAAAAAACAGGCCATGCCCTTGTTCTATTTGTACTTGTATTGTGGATTATTATATACTTATAAATATATTATTCCTATGTACATTTATTTTATTTCTACCTAGTCTTTTCTCCACCAATCAATCTAACAGGAACATAGTATCAAAATGAAAGTTTATATCCATTTAACATCTACATAGCATTGAATAAATGAAGGGCTATCATTTCTTTAGTTTTCTTTTCAAAAGCCTTTTCTTCTTTCTTCTTCTTCTTCTTCTTCTTCTTCTTCTTCTTCTTCTTCTATAATATTGTTATTATGATGTAAATTATATATAGAAGCAAACCATTGGCTTACTACTCAAAGTATAGAAGCAAAGGTATACAGTATAATAATAATAACGAAGAAAGAAAGAAAGAAAGAAGGAATGAAATAAGTATTAAAAGAAAGAAAGAAAGAAGAAAAGGTGTACTAAATAGTATATGTATTCAATTGCTATGTGATACTATTTCCCTATACTATTCCTATATTAAATATGAAAAATAATCTTCTTCATTTTTTCTTCTTCTTCTTCTCCGCAGTATTTAGTTCTTTCTTTGTGTACTAATCCTTTACTTTTATTTACTTTGGAAGGGGTTCGGTATCGATGTGTGTGTACATCCATGGAGATAGACGTGTTCCAAAACGAGAACAATCGTTTGTGAACGTGAAAGAGGCAAAGAAACGTATTATTTACACGGTTAAAATTGGATTAACACGCATCTTGACGTTTTAGTCTCCGAGTATTATACACATTTACGAATATGTCTTTTAAAATCGCAGAAGTTACCAAGGAACAACACGACGAACTCGTCGTTTCCTACGCCGCATTGATCTTGAACGATGCTGGCAAGGAAATCACTGTTGACGCCCTTAACGCACTTGTTTCGGCATCTGGCAATGAAGTTGAACCATACTGGGGAACCCTTTTCTCCAAACTTATGTCTACCTTCACCGTAGAAGAAATGCTTCTTAGTGGTGGTGCCGGCGGTGGCGGCGGCGGCGGCGGTGCCGGCGGTGCCGCAGCTGAAGAAGAAGAAGAGGAAGAAGAAGAGGAGGAAGAAGAAGAGCTTGACTTGGGAGGAGGCGGTGGTCTCTTCGGCGATGACGATGGAGGAGGTGACTACTAAATCCATTCGCTTCCTTTGCCGTTTCGAAAAGCTTGTGTCTGTGCAGACGGCAGTGCCGAGGCACCGCGGTTCAGACCATGATCGGCGTTGTGCCTCACCGCGCAGACGCACGAGGGACACGGCGCTTCTGTAGCGCTGTGCTTCTCAATGGCTGTTTGGAACGGAGGCGACTCTTGAGTGTCAGGACGGTGATTTAAAGTAAGGAAGATATCTTTGAGTACTTTTGATGTTCAAACAAATACATTTCTACCACGTACCCTCCCCCCGAAGCCTGTGTATTACTCTACATGTGATACTACTCTACCTCTCTTACGATTATCGGCATAACACCCACACACCATCATTAAACAATCTTAGAAACCCCTCGCCATCTCCCCAGCGCGGCACGAGTCGATCCACTTTCCAGTTGAGATATTCTTTAAAAAAAAAACTTTCTTAACTCAGTTTTTATAGAAAAACAAAATATATAGTATGTTTTAAGACATAGGCAAGATTTTAGTTAACCCCCCCTATACCTCAAGCACGATGTCCATGTACGAGCAGATCATTTGGTTCACTGGCCCGGGCGGAAGGCTGGCTATGCTGCCGTAGATAGGGGCACTTCCACCCGTCTCTGCCACTGTCTCAGCCCCCTTGTTGGCCTTCTTCTCGTCCATCAACTCTTTCACGCAATCCGTAAGATCGGCGAGAAACCTTTCTGCTACACCGTCCAGGGTCTGCCGGTACGTCACACAGATATGACTGCTGGCTGGCTTCTGCAGACTGTTGATGCTCCACTTTCGCTTCCCCATCCTGTCGCTCAGCTCGTACACGTTCAGCTTGGTCGACCGCCACGCCAATACCATGGCCTGCGGGTTACCGAGAACCTGCAGTTCCGGGATGCCCTCTATGCCCTTTTGAAGCTTCTGCCTGGTCTGCAAAATCTTCTTCGTGTGCGATTCGTACCCGCTTCGGCCCATGCGCACCATCGAGGCCCAGCACGCCGCGCTCAGCCCCCCCGCCCGGCTGCCGGCCATGGTCGGGGTGCAGTAGAGCCCCCCAGTCCAGTCGGCGTACGTCCAGTACATGCACTCGCGCAATTGTTTGTTGCGGTAAAGAACGACGGACGTCCCCTTGGCGGCGTACCCGTACTTGTGCGTATCGCAGCTGATGGACGTCACGCCGGGAAGCGAAAAGTCGAACGGAGGAAGGTCAAAACCGACGTTATTTGCAAAGGGAAGGATGAACCCGCCCAAGCACATGTCTACGTGCATTCCTACGTTTCGCGCCACAGCAACGTCGGACAGCTCCGACAAGCGATCAATCGTTCCCTGGGGGTAGTTCGGCGCACTGCCAACGATTAGGACCGTGTTCCCAGAGATGCGGTCGTTGACCTGGGCGGGGTCGACCTGAAACGTCGTCTGGTCGACCGGGAGCTTGATACACTTCATTTTCAATGCCTCGCAAGCCTTTTCGAACGCAGCGTGGGCCGTGACAGGGATGATTATTTCGGGCTCCGCAATGCCTTTGAACCTCCACCCATACTCACGGTGACTTTTCACGGCCATGAAAATGGACTCCGTGCCGCCGGACGTAATCGCTCCAACAACGTTTTGGTCCCCGCCGTTTAAGAACGAGGCAGTCATGGACACCACTTCCGCTTCGTATTTTCGCAGCGATGGCCAAAGCTCGGGGTGCAGCGGGTTGCTTAAACTGTACATGGTCAACGCCTGGTTTTGACACTCCAAGTGATCCGGCTCACCGTGGTAGACTGCGCCGGACACAAAACCATCTTTCCACGTCGTGTCCTCTTTGTCTACGTACCCTTTCATTTCTGCCAATATATCGTCCGTGGCACGCCCCTCCTGGGGAAGCGTAAAGTATTTCGTGGCTTGCTGCAGGTGTGGGGCATTCTTCATCGACGTGCGAAGCCCAGCTTCCATCTCGAACCTCTCTTGCCTGATCTTGTTGTCTACGTATGGAATGTACTGCAAGTAGTGAAAAACTGTGCCAACAATATAGTCTTTCTGCTCCGTCCAACTCAGCTTTCGAAAGAACGTGTCCAGGGCACCGAACGTTTTTATCAGCCGCCACAAAATCATCAACCCGCAAGCATCTGCGAGGCAGGTGCGCACAAAACCACCGTCTACAAGCAATGAATTGAACAGGGAAAGCAAATTGGAATTAGGTTTCCTGCGAAACACGAACGCCAAGTCTTTGGCAAACACTGCTGAGAGCGCAATGAAGTACACCCCATTGCGGCCCGTCACTCTACCCAACACATTACCCATTTTTAATGCACGCTATCGCTCTTCGGATGTGAGGTCAAAAAATATGGTCCTGGCAATCCTTATCTACAATTGTGGTGTTAGTACGTAGATGTTCTACTCACAAAATGCTGATATTGAGAAAAAGAAGGCAATGAAATAGAGAGTCTTCTTGTCTACTTTAGATGTATATCTTCTGCAGTATTTTTATTAGCTATATTATAATATAATATTTATATACCCAACAATATAATAATAATAATTGCCATGCAAAAAGTGCAAAGTACAGGTAGGTACAGGTACCGTACCGGTACAGGAATAAAACCGGTAGGAGGAGGTACCGTACCTGTACAATTTTCCCCTGTTGTAATACCGGCCAGGTATTACGGGTATTATTTAGTAGAGCGAACAACTACACAAAAAAAATAAATAATTAATAATTTTTTATTGGTGGAAGGAATTAATTAATATTAAGGGAAGAAGCGAGAGACATAAAAATATTATTCAAGAAGAGGAACATGTATCTGGGTAGTACATTATCAAGATCTATTATATTCCTTAATAATATGTATTACAGTTGAAATCATCCTCACCAGCGGCGGTTGTTTTGTTTCGTCTTCTTCTTGAGACGTTTTGCTGCTTGAACATCATTAAAAACACGGCGAGTGTACTTGCGGGCACGTTTGTCATGGTACAACTCTTCAGACATGGTTCCATGCCGTTGTTTTTTGGTGAGCCTGCTGCTCTTAAACTCTGCTGCGCCTTCAATAATTGTGCCCATTTGAAATTCAGTAGGCAGTTTCCGTTTGGAGTCGCTCTTCTTGTAAAAACGTTTTGGGTCAATAAAGCTTCTCATTTTTAAGATTTCTAAGTCTCGCTGAATTTCTGGCGTCATTTTCGGGGTTACAAAGTCGTGAAATCCACGCTTCGGTGCGGAGCTGCTACTTGCTTCGCTTGCATTGCTACTGTAAAGGTTACTTTTTCTCATCAATCTGTCCGTAAGGCCAACCGTGCCGTGGCCAGCCCGAGCACTGGCCGCTGGCGCCACGCCGCTCGAAAAGGAGGCGTTGAGGCCATTTTTCTTCGCCAAGGCCACCAAGCCATTTCGTTCTGTGGCCACGGACGAGGAGGTACGCCCAAACAGCAGGCCCATTTTTCGAGCCTTCTTTTCTGCACTGTTCTCCGAGGGCACGCTAGCAGTTTCTTCTCCTTGCTTTTCGTCGAACTCTTTAAAGGTAAAAACGTCGTCGTCCGAGCTCTGTGCTTCGTCAGCCTCCCTTGTTGTCGGACCGCCGTTTGCCGCCGCCACACGCTCCTCTTCTACACCACTGTCGCCACTGCTCCCTTCGTCACTGCTCCCTACCTCTTCAAACGATGGTATGGGAGACAGCAAGGACTTCTTCTTTAATTTTGCCGTGCTCCGAAACTCTGGTTTGTTCAGTACCCAGGCCCCCCTGGCGGCGCTTTCGTCCCGCGGACTTTTCCCGGTTTGTGCCTTGGATTTGCTAGTCTTCTTGCCGGCTCTACCGCTTTTGGCAGCAGCCTTCTTCTTTTTTGGTGTTGCCTTCTTCTTGGATGGAGTCGACTTCTTCTTGGATGGAGTTGCCTTCTTCTGGGATGGAGTTGCCTTCCCCCTCGCAGCAGCACGCCTGACCGGCGCAGGCTCGTCGCTCTCACTATCGCTTTGAATCTTCGCTATTCTAGAGGACCGACGTACCATCTTGACCTCAAACTAAAAAGCAAAGAAAGGCAGTGGGAAAATACAAATAAGACGGAACAATTTGAAAACAACACAATCAAACCCAA
>JACLAC010011941.1_pt1 | contig 10466 bp, 8 predicted proteins | sample 8027881 | NCBI WGS metagenome assembly JACLAC01 (sample SAMN15725517, study PRJNA655200) | protist metagenome | isolation source: fluorescence activated cell sorting (FACS) single amplified genomes of... | place: Spain: Blaines Bay Microbial Observatory, Mediterranean Sea | collected 2016-01-19 | reverse complement strand
ACTACGACTCGTGAAACAAATTGGAAAACAGAAGCAGTGTGTGTCTTGACATTTTGGGGTAAGCAATGCGTTTCTGATCAGTGATAAAGATAATATCTTAAGATAATGTTTTTGTTTATTGAAAGTTTAAGTCTAACTCTAAGTGAAACTGCTTCGATATCATTCTCATTCATCTGTAGATGTTGAACTACAACTCGGTGTCAAACTACTCTCGGTGCCTCCCTTCGAGTGGGAAATTATTTGGTGAAATTATTGTTTATGTTCTGATTCTCTGTCTTCACCCTCAAAGTCAAAATGTGTAATTATTCGAAATCGAATTGATGATATCGAGTACGAATATACTATTTTAAATTTAAACAGTAAAATAAGCTATATACACTTAAATTCAAAATCAAAGACATGATCGAAACTATTCAGTACAACCGCGTCTCCGCCTGCCGCGACGGCGACAGTGACGCGGACGGCGATGAAGATCCTCTCTTCTCCAGCGGCGCATTCCTGCGCAAGTACGTGCAAACCAATACGCCCCTGAAAATCGCTGGCTTCATGCGCATGCGCATGCCTGATTGAAATGCCAATGGCTCACACTCGCGGCGCTGCGCGCCGAGTTCGGCAGCGACTGGTACGTGAGTGCCGCGCCGCAGCAGCGAGGGCGGCCGAACATGTGGGTTGATAGGGACAGAGACGATGATGCTGATGAGCCGTACTTCTAAGTTGCTGCACGGCGGCTCGACGGAGAGGAGTGTCGGTTTACGTTTGGCGAGTTCTTGGATCGGCTGGACTCGTTCTACTGAGATGGCGCTTGCAAGCTGTTGGATCGACTACGGTAGCGCAAGATCGAAAACGTAAGCGAGACACGTGATGAAGTCAGGGACGCCGACGCACCTTAGCCTTTGCGCCACACTTTGCAGTCGCTCACGGATAGGGTCGCGCGCTGCGCAGGATCTGGATCTGGTGGGTGTGGACTCGAGCTACGATCGCAAGACATTTGGCTCGGACAGGAAACCAAGTCGCGCCTGCATTTTGACAACTATGAGAATCTGTTTGTGCAAGTTGCTGGTACGAAACTGGTCACTCTGATATAGCCCGCCGCGCATTAGCACAGCATCGAAGAAGGCAAGAGGATGGGGATGGGGAAGGGTATCAGAAAAAGATACTACGCGTATGATCACTAGTCACAGTCATTTGCGCTGGAGTCGAGGAATGCAGCTGATGAATACTGAAGCAACTATCTACTTGCTGAAACGATCGAGGTCGCTTCCCGTCGACACGATGTTGTGCTTAAACCAGGCGATATGCTGTACATTCCGTTTGGGTGGTATCATGAGGTCACGACCCAGCCGTATGCGGCGAGGTGGGAGAGTGGTGGCAGTAGTGGTTATGAGAAAGATAGAGGAAGGGAAGGTGAGAGTGTAAGCGAGGAGGAAGACGTCAACTTGTCGTTTAGTAGTTTTTACCACCCGTACTTCATGCGTTTGAAAGGAGAAACTGTCATGCGTCCGAATCCTCGATATGTCAGATGACCAAGATGATACAGATACTAGTGCAACTGTGTATAGTAATGAGCTCCCTCTCTTCCCTGGCAGAGTTTTTTACCGATCGTTTTCCAGGTTTTTTATTTTACAACTTTTATCTTTAACTTTAACCTTCTTTGATCTTTGCCTGTTGCGGTTGCCTACTTATGTAGTTTGCGATATTATTAATTTGCGATAGCGTCTGCGTCACATTTACTGGTATTTTCGTTTAATTCTAAGGGTCAGTTCCCGTCGTTCGTTGTTTTTCAAAGAGTGATATATAGATTTTCCCATGTTTATTCGTTCGTTTTTGCCCATGTACCTCTTTGTTTTTTTTTTTGAGCATGAGAGCAGTCTCAGTTAAGCATCAGAGCAGTCATCAGGTACGCTAAAAAATTCGCCAGAGACTTAGCTCGTCTATGTGGCGCGCTTCTGTCGACGTCACAAATTCGGGAAATGTGCGGCGGCGCACTGTGGGAAATTTTTATCTCAACCATAAACATACGATTGTAGTAACGTAACGTTAAGTACATTGATCACCGCTAGATCAAGTCGATTTGAGACTGAGAGTGAGATAGTGATAGAGATACTACTACGACGTTGTAGAACAGGGTCATGTGAAAATAGAACCTTGAATACCAAAACTAAATCTAAAACTAATAAAAGTAAAACTAAATTAGAAGCGCGTGCAAGATGAGCATGAAGATTTCCATTTCGCTGGTGGCGCTTGCGCCCTTACTTGCGATTGCCACGACTCACTATCAAGTTAGGGCCGTCACCGCACTGACTTGATAGTGAGTCGTGAGTCGGCCAGCCCGTCAAGCAGTGAATCGGCTGCAGCGAGCTGATTGGCACGCTCGTGTAGTAGATATGAGCACTACCGCGCGTGAATCACGCTGACAGGCAACCAGGACCGGTAGTAAGTGGGCGTAGTAATGTGGACCGCAATATGGTGTGCCTAAAGTTCGAAGAATGATGACTGATGAACCTGTGCACGAACATGATGAACTTTTACAACGCGATCTACCAGATAAAATACCAGCAGTGTCTGCAGAAATAGTAGTTAGTGATCGCGACAGCGCGAATGCGTTAGGCTTAGGGTTGGACGATATCGATAATAATCCGCTGACGGTGCGGGCGAACGCTACGTTCAGCTGGACGCGCGACCCGTAATAAAAAATGCAGCTAGTGAGGATCCGTCGATGCTCGGAGACCTGCTGGAGAAGTTCAGAAAGAATGTGGTGAACGATCTGGACCTGGAGTTCAACCCACACATGGGGCCGAGTTTTGCGTAGTGAAGAGACTGTGACGTACGACATGGACATGGTGGCGCGGAGCTGGATCACGTAGTGAGAGTGCTTAGTGAGTAGTAATTAGTGAGTAGTGAGCAGCGGGTGTAGTGAAGCCCAGTAGTAACGGGGTGTAGAGCGAGTCGTTGGGTGCGCACGGCGACGGCCACTTGACGGACTCCTTCGGGAATAGGGTTAGGCTATACGGGTAGTAAGCGAATCTTCGACAGGACTGCCTTCGTGGGCGTGTCGCAGGACCCGGTGACCCGACCGTACTACGAAATGCACGAGCTGAAGTACCACTGAGGATCGTCGCTGTAGTGACCTGCTGATGCTCATCTTCCTGCCACAGCAGTGCTACCCGCGGCCGGCGCCGTACGAGCAGCACGAGTAGCAGTCTGGGAACAATGAGTACAAGGGTTTTCGGGATTACGGTACGGCTAGTGAAAGTATTAATGTTGAAGTCACGATGAAGAATGCTGCTATAGGTCGCTGGACAGCACCCTCCTACGCTCAGTGAAACGGTGGAGGTGTGCGCGGTGGTTTTTACGGTTTGGACTTGGACTGAGAAACTGTTGCACGTGACAACGCTGACAATCCAGAGCAGGATGGTTCAACTTCAATACCATGATCCGGACGGTTGCAGAAACTTGTCGACAGGTGAAGGCTCCGGTGACACGGCCGGGATGGCTGAGCAAATTGAGTAGCTTAGTAGTGACGGCAGTAGACCCTAGACGACGGGCGAGCTTGGTGAAGGATACAGCCTGATGAAAGACATTTAGTGAGCAAAGCACGTCGACCGGCTGGCTGATGTCGCACTACTAGTAAAGTTGTGTAGTAGCCAACATGGGGTTCCGAAGGGGTGCACCGGACGGTGACCCTTTGACAACGACAGGCCGCTGAACAGGGGCGGAAACAACGGCGGAAGGTTGATAGCGTAGTAAGATGGGCGAGGACTATTTGGAACATGCGTGCCTGCGCTTCGAAGAGAAGGTGATTATCCCCGCGATGTGAGCCTTTGGGCTGTGGTATGCGAACTTCCAGTACGTCGTTGATACGTCATCCGATTTGTGGTACTGGTTCCTGCACCCCGAGCGGAGCGTGGTGAACAAGAACACGTTCCGCTTGTAGTAGAAATTTTGACTAGAAAAATAACCAGAGACGGGAAGTGGTGTGCTATCTGTCGCAGCACATCGGCGTGTAGTAAGTGGGAGCTGTAGTAGCTAGTAAATAGTGAGCGAGGTAGGAAGGAGAAAAATGATTAGTAACCACTACCTGGATGTGGTAGAGCAGCAAATGTTGTAGTAAGAAAGAGGTTGTCGTCAGAATTTAGTGAGATCGGCGTGTTCCAGTAGTAACATATGACGGTATCTGCTCAACGACTACTTCATGCTAAATGAGTAGTGATGAGTGACGGCTGAAAAGTATGTAGTAGAAATGCGTAGTGAGCTGTAGTGAGCTGAACTAGTGAACTCAGGTAGTAACGGAATTTAGTGAGGAGCTGGACTATACTGGGGTAGATCCGAATCGGCGGCCGCCTGTTATAGGGTCACCCTACTTCTAGTAGTCGCGCGTAGTGAAGAGGAGTACAACAGGTTGCTCTAATGAATAGTAGGTAGTGAAGGCTACGGTTGCAAAAGTCTAATACCAGAAGTATTTGAACTGAAGTTCCAGCTGCACTTGATCGACCCCTGGTACCAGGACCAACGGGAGTGGCAGCTGATGCAGACGTGAATGCACGACGAAAAACACTAGTGACGACGTTTATACGGATGTGGTGCGCTTTTAGTAGTCGGTGATAGTGAGAAGCTCGGCATCCCATTCTCCATCGTGCCGGAAGGACTGTTGCTGATGCCGGACGAGCACGACGTGGGCAGTCAAACTGGGAATCCTTTGATGCTGGCAGGTGAAGGCATCTATATCCATAGAAAAACGGGCTAGTAGCGCCTAGTAAAAGTATATATGAGGTCGATTTGAGCTTCGTGGACGGCGACCACAGTTTCGAGTACGTGCTGCAGGACCTGTAGTAACTTCGTACCCAGGACTGAGTTCATCGTATGAGGGCACGACTTCAACATGGGCCGCTTCCCGGGCGTCTTGTTCGGACTGGAGCACGCACAGAAGAACGGGACGTGATAGTAACAAGATGTTCGGCTTTCGGCTGCACCAAGAAATTTTCGTGGACTAGTGATTACTGCTGGTGGACGTTCGTGAATCATCGGGAAAACAAGCCGGCGATGATGGGGCTGCTGCTGTAAGGAGAGTGAGGGGAGTGATGGGGTGGACGAGAGGTGATGGAGTGGTAAGGAGATGAACTGGGATCGAGATCTCCAGAATGCGTTCGCGCAAATTGCTATTGCTATTGAAATTGAAATGGATTACGATTCTGAATAGGGGAGCATTGGAAGCGATACGCGTACTTACGTCACGCTAGATTTTGACCTAGGTAGATGATGACCTTGTACTTACATGATGCTTTAATTTTTGTTTTCACCTTCATGACAGCTCTGCGATTTCTTCAATTCCTGGATGACTGGACTTGTCGTATTAGGCACTATACCTATAGGTATAGTGTACATTCATATTAATCGAAAGCAGTCATATCCAAATCAATTAATGATGATGAGCGATTATTTAGTAGATTAGAAGTTAGTGTACTAGATATTTTTGTATTCTGTCCACTTTTTATTATTGTTGCGTGGCTGGCTTTCGCTTGACATTGATAAAAAACACTTTAGTCTACTGAATAGCAATTGCAATAGCTGTAGCTACCCGGCTGAGGTTTATGCCCGCCATTAGTGTGTAGCTTGACGAAGAAGATGAAAAAATCGTGAAGATCAATAGTCATGCAGGAGACGCGCTCAGCATCGGTCCTGAAGGTGGCGACGTAGTTGATCAGGTCACTAAGGATGATGACGTTGACGGCTCACATCTGACTGGTTTCTGTTTCGCTTGTCGGTGTTGAGGTCGGCACCATGTAGAGAGCCGAGAGAGCTGAGGCGCACCTTGACGGCCTCTTGCGTCCGTAGCTTACGTGCGAAGACATGGTTGGGCAATTAGTGTCGAGGTATGAAGGCTATATGTCCGGGCTGGAGCGTGATGTGGAGCACGGCGAGAGCGAATGAGAGTGGGAGTAGAGGATAGTCGATATCATGCGGGAGAGAGCGGGTGCGACAAACGCGAACACGCTGTCTGAAGGAGGAGAATGAGGATAAGGAGTAGGAGAAGCACAAACAACAAAATCAGAATCCATCGGTGGTGTAAAGGAAACAGGAATTGGAATGCGCGGGACCGACACCTACGGGCATGACCATGAGCATGAGCATGAGCGTCGCAATGAGATTTTTTAGTGAGCGCGAGTAGTAAGCACTGAAAGATGTAGAGGAGGTGGTAGTAAGACGTTGAAGAGGAACAGACGGTGCATCAAGTTCGAACAATAGGCGCTGGCCACCCTGTGCCAGAACATGCACACCTTCTACACCACCTTGTTCTACACAGTGCACAGAGAGTGCCTGCACCGCGAGTAGAGCTAGAGAGCACAAGTTCAAGTGTAGAATACGGACGGGACAAGTAAACTTAAACTTAAACACGGAGGTGATTACAAGCAGTACTAGTAGGTGATGTAGTTAGTGAGCGGGGTGACATGCTGGAGTAGTAGTTTAGAGGCGTTCCGCAAGCAGATTTGAAACGAGGTGTGGCACCTGCAGTAGTAATATGGAGGTTGTCTGAGAAGGACGAAGGCTGGCGAGGGAGGAGATGTGAGCCAGAGCGGGCGGGCTTAGCGAATAGGACTAGGACTAGGACTACGAGTACCACATCGACCTGCGACCGCCGTTTCCGGATGAAGACACTATCACATACTATATGGACATCGACAACTAACGGATAATAAGTTAGTGAACAGAACGCGTGACGCAGGTGAGAACAGTAGTGAGTGCTATGCGAATTAGTAGTGAGTGAGGCGATGGAGCTAACGCTAACGCAGCCTGTGACCGGCTGTTCATGGATGAAAACGGCGACCCGAATGGAAAACTGTGGGGGATGAAGTACATCTACGATCAACACGCGTTTCAAGAACCGCTAAACGACCACGGTTAGAATTGACAGCCTACAAGCAATAGCTGCAGAATGTGAGAGTACGACATCGACGCCGACGGAAACAGGTACATGAACGGCAGCGTGGCGGTGACGTGCAGCGAGGACGACAAATGAGTATTGCGGTAGTAGGTACTAGTAGAGAATAGGATAAGCCCTCTGTGTAGTAGTTGGTTCGAAGAAACTGGCTGATTTGTCGGCGGGCGACTGATCAACTAATGAACTGGGGTACAACTAATTATAGTGACTAGTAGTCTCTAGTGAGTTACTGGTGCTGCAGTACCTGCCAGGCGACTGTTACGCGCCACCGGTGCACAGGATAACTGGCGGGTAGTGACTCATGAGGAAATTCGATGAATCTGTAGTAATGAGGACGAAGCGTACGGCTTCGAAGAGTACGTGCGGACGCGTGTCACAGGATTCGACCACGAGGACCTGTGGTAATAGTTAGTAGATAGAGGGCGCAGTAATGAAGGAAAGGAACTAGTAGGTGCAAAATGAAAAAGTATAGGTGGGGTCGAGTGGTACGGACGCGATCCGGGTGTGGTGTAGTGACGGCTACCTGATGATTAAGGAGATTTAGTGAGCAGTAAACCAGCTAGTGAGTGGCTCCGACAAACCTACGGGACGAAAGTGCTGAACTCCGCGCCGCGGAGCGGGGGCTACGATCGGCAGTATGGCGAGTTCACTGGGTTTTATGAGGAGGTAAACGAAGACGTAGATGAAGATGATCATGGCATTAGCAAGGTTTAAGTTTTACGCCACGCGGATGGTCTGTCTGAACACTGTCGTGCGCGATTTGTCGAAGGCAAGTTTGAAAACTCGTCGCTGGCTTCAATTGCGTGATCGCTCGAGCTCTAGAATCAAAACGGAGTCGTAGACGAGTGCCACCGCTTCGAACGCGAAGTCTGAGTCCCAGTCAGCTAGTAATGCAGCCTTCGGCGCCTGGTACGGCAACTTTCAGTACGTCGTGGATACCTCGGCAGACTTGTGGTGGTGGTTTCTGCATTAGTGAGCGGTCTGTTATGAACAAGAACATGTTCAGGCTGAGTCCGACTGGGGTGGTTACTCCTAATCCTGGAAGTAGAAGTTGAAGTAGTTCTGGAGGTTGACGCAAGTAGCCTCTCTAGCACGGCGGATACTGGATGCAGCGACGGGAGGTCGTGTGCGCTCTGTGACAGAAGGTGGCTATTTAGAAGTGGGAGCTCGCGGTAGAGGCCTACAACGGCTGAAGGTAGTGAATAGTAAGAAGCGCGGACATATCAATGCTGACGGTGGCTTCACGTTCGATACTCGGCTGAGAAGCGAGGAGGAGCTAACGCCGTACTTGGAGTACCAGCTTGATGACACGATGGTTGAGATGCTGACACGGCGGACTGTATTGGTTCGGGTGTGAGAGATCGGAGTCTTCGCGGGGAATATTGCACGGCATATCCTGAACGAGTATGACGGGTATCCGGGGTACGGCGGGGTTCCCAAAGCCGCTGGCGCTGGGGAGAGCTTCATTCTGGATTCGTATAATGCTGATGAAACTCCTGATACTGATAATTCGTACTCGTAGGCGTGACCGCAAGCGCAAGGTGCTAGTACCACTACCAATAGCAAAAGCAATACGAAGAAGTCCAAGTCCAAGTCCAAGGCCAGTTCGGAATCGACATCCACCTCCACCTCCACCAACTCTAACTCCAACTTGAGCAACCTCGCTCACAAAAACGCGTACGGCTGTCCCTCCCCGGCCCCCGAGCTCTTTAAACTCGAGTTCCAGCTGCACCTGATCGACCCCTGGCAGAACGACAACAGGGAGTGGGTCGCGATGAGTTCGTGGCAGAAATTGGACAGGGAGCGCGGAGATGCAGGGTAGTGACTAGTAACTTGGCCTACGAGGAAGTGGTGGGGTTCCTGAAGACGGCGACCAGCGGGTTTATTCCAGATGATGTTAGGCTTAGGAGCGCTAAAGATGCAGATGAAGATCCGTCGTCCTCGTAGACGTAGACCGTCGCCGCCTGACTCGCCTGACGCTGAAGAGGCAAACTCTGAATCCCTTTCCACATTGTCTCATCTAATGAGAATGAGAATGACGTTGACGACAAAGGCAAACAAGTGGAAGTCCTCTCCCAGCACAAGCTGCAGAACAACGGCTAGTAAAGGCGCGGGTGTCTATCTGCATCGCAGAGTCAGCACTGAGTAATAGTCGAAGTATCACGCAGGTCGACATGACGTTCGTCGATGGAGACCACTCCTACCAGGCGGTGTTGAGTGATTTGTAGTAACTTCCTGCCGAAAACGGAGTTTGTGGTCGCGGGTCACGACTTCAACTTCGCGCTGTTTCCGGGCGTGGTGTTCGCGCTGGAGGAGTCGCTGAAGAACGGCACGCGCTAGTAACTAGTGATTTTGGGTGGCGCATGCACAAAGAGATCTTCCTGGACGCGGACTACTGCTGGTGGACGTACGTGAACGACGTGGATCACGATCACGATCAGGGAGGCATGATGAATAATCGCAATCGAAGAAAAAAGTTCCGTGGAGGCCGAAAGAAGCGCGCGCTGCGGCAGCTGATGGAGGGGCCGCGCGGGTAAGGTGTGGACGTGCAAGGTGTGGACGTGTAAGGTGTATTACCCATAGCCTCTGGCGCAGGCGCCGAGGTGGGATTGCTCGTGCGCGCTGGCGTGGGTGTCGCTTCCATGCTCAGGTCTCAACTGCTGTACAGGTTTAGACTGCCGGCAGGCGAGCGCGAGCCCGAGCTGAATGTAACACCAAATCCAAGCTCTCACCTCGCGTTCACCTCCGCAATTACACTACTACAGATTGCCAGGGTCCCCGCCACTCGTCGACGGCCGCACGTTGCCGTGGCTCTACGTGCTCAGGCCCACGCTGGACGTGCCAACGGTGCCGCCAGAGGCTGACATGCTTCACCTTTACCTCTAAGGCAGAGCTGGGTTATTATGCGTAGTACCTCAACCAAGCGTCCCAAGGGGCACCGGCAGGCCTCACCCAAACAGCTCTCCATTATTTTAGCTGCCTAAAACGGTCCTCACCTTCTCCAGAATAAACTTTCCCTCCTTGTACTTCTGGCTCTCATCACTCGCAAAGCAGTACTGCCACCCAATCACCGAAAAGCAGTTGATACACGCCACGTCTCGTACTAAATGCACCCCAGTTATGAGCGCCCTTTCTTCTTCACTAGTTTTAAACGAAGTTGATGAGGTTTTCAATCAAATAAGCCGGCCCCAGCGTTCCCTGGAAGTCTTTGCTTATCACGTGATCGAGACTACCGAGGTGTGCGCCGCAGCCTGCGCACTTGAGGATGGTGGCCTTGGGCGACTCAACTGCAGCGGCTGACGACGAGGATCGTCCTCAGCCTCACGCAGTGGTCGGCGTGTGTCCCGAAGCGTACGAATGCGTGGGCGAGCCTTGGGAGCCCCCTCCGGACGCGGACGAACCACCTCTGTCGCGACCACCCCCGCTGTAGTGTCAGTGGGTGTGGTTGTTGTAAACACTGCTGTGACCCGACGTATGTGAGCCCGCGTGAGTCGACCCCGAGGACTGCGACTGCGAGTGAGAGTTTTTG
>JACLAC010009066.1_pt1 | contig 10467 bp, 8 predicted proteins | sample 8027881 | NCBI WGS metagenome assembly JACLAC01 (sample SAMN15725517, study PRJNA655200) | protist metagenome | isolation source: fluorescence activated cell sorting (FACS) single amplified genomes of... | place: Spain: Blaines Bay Microbial Observatory, Mediterranean Sea | collected 2016-01-19 | reverse complement strand
AGTCTTCATGCTTCAATTTTTGTTTTTTTTTTGTTCTTCTTCTTTTTCTTTTTGGTTGTTGTAGTAGTAGAATCCTTTTCATTTGATGCGGATCCTTTGCTTTGTGGTACGTCTGCTGGTCTTGAACTTTCCTTCTTTACTTCCGGTTTACCTTCATCTTCGGTAGCGTCCTCGGTAGCGTCCTCGGTAGCGTCCTCGGTAGCGTCCTCAGTAGCGTCCTCAGTAACGTCCTCAGCAGGGTCTTCGGTACCTTCATCTTCTTCAAAATTGTAAGGTTGTTCTTCATCACCACCATCACCACCACAATCGCACATCCAGTACATAAGCCCGCCAAAGAGTGCAAGTATTGTCAATACAGTTGCAATCAAGTTATCACCAGCAAATTCTAAACTGGCAGATACAAGAACACTTGCCTTGGCCAAGACGCCGCCCTCTTCCCATTTCTTGTCTCTTGCATCCTTTGCTGCCTTTCTTTTTGCTGCCTTCTTTGCTGCTGCTTCCTCTTCTTGTTCAACACCAAATGATTCCATAGCCCATGTAGCAGCTGCATTAATATCATTACCAATGTAAATGTTATCAAAGTGAATGCCACCTTGCATGGTCCAAATCTCAACGGCAACACCACCAATTGGAGCAACCAATGTTGTAAATGCTTCAGGATGAGTTTCTTCACTGAAGTATTCTGGGTTATCAATTTGTTTTGGTTTCCATTCTCCTATATAGTCTGGATTGTCAATCTCTGGATGAACCCATTTACCGCGATAATCTGGATTATCAATAATTGGACGAACCCATTCACCACATCCAGATACTTTCTTACAGTCTGGGTTAGGAACCTATTTGATTAAAAAATAAAATATAACGGGAGTGAGAAAAAGCTTATAAATGTATTTATTTGATAAAAAACTTACTTGTGGTGCTTCCCATTCACCATCTTCATCTTCATCCCAATCGTCTGGTACTTCTGCATCTGGATCAGGGACAAAATCTGGTGCGTCATCTAACCAATCTTCTGGTTTTTCTGCATCCATATCAGGAATTTGTTTTGGCGCCTGGAAAAAGAGAGTAAAACAACATGAGTGTCTTTGAAAAAAAAAACAAACAAATCACAGATATTTTATTACTCACATCTTCATCCCAATCGTCTGGTTTAGAGGCATCTGGATCTTTCATCTTGGCATTATCAACCCAGTCCTCTGGTTTGAAATCCTCTGGGTCATCGATTTGTTTTGGTGGAACAAAACCGTAATCCTTTTTCTTACCATCTACGTATGCAACCATGTCATCAACAAGTGTACCACTTTTAACACTAACTGAATCAATTAAAATTTCAAATGTTTTATCCTTTCTTAAAATTGCAGTGTACAAATGTGCATCTTTGTCAACTTTTGGAGATGGTGAAGATTTTAAATGTTTTTCTTCCCATTTACCACTCACTGGATTTTGATGACGTAAAATTAAATGAACTTGATTTGTGTTACCGCATTTGTCTGGTCCAAACATAACAGAGTACCCGGATGATTCGCCCAATGTTGCTGGTGTGAAATCATCATCTTGATTTAAAAATTTTAAGTAAGCACCACCACACGACAAACCATCTTGAAGACGAACTTCGTATTGAAGAACTAAATCTTTATTATTGGAATCAATTGGTGTTTTGAGTTCAGTGGATAATCCGTATCTTTTTGCTTCAGTAGTGGCAGTAATACCCTAACGAAGGAAGAAGATGAAGAAAAGAAAGGAGAAACAAAATAGCACGAATCAGAGTCAGAAAAGCAGTTTGATTACAATATATTAACGAGGTAGAAATGTCCGTGCATATGGAGGCGCAACAAGCGGAGTCTTTTCGAGAAAAGTTTGCTATTAAACGTTGATTCACAAAATTTATTTTTCTTTCTACTTCTCTTCAATTTTTTTTATCAAAAAAAAAGGGAAATAAGATTTCCAAAGAAACAAAAGTAAAACCAACAGCGGCCAGAGCGTACTATGATCACGTGTAACATTCTTGCGGAAAGTGAGTCAGCAATGGTATTGTTACTGAAAGCAACAAACTATCAACGCACAAAACATGCGTGAACGACCACACAACGAACAAATAATTCCTTCCATTTTTTCATTAAAAATAAAAAAATGAAAGAAAGTCGTGGACTGACATTTATTCACTACAATTTCGCATATCCAGGAAAAGAGATAAAAAATAAAATAAAGAAGAATGCCACTGGAGAATACTTACCTTGTCAGCGACATATTTACCGGAGGCTTCTTTTGCAGTACCCCATTCCCAAGTTTGTCCTTTGTAGGCTTCAGCAGTTGATTCCAACCATCTTCCGTCAAATGGATCTTCTTGAAATGTTTCAACAAAAGCTGCGCCCTCGGTGGAGGGAACGGAAAAAACTTCTTCAACGACAGCTTCTTCACCAGCGTCATCGTCGGCGCGAGCAACACCAGCAATGGCTGCTAAAGAGAGAGTTGCAATTTGTTTCAAAGACATAGTGTTAAAGTGTATGTTTTAGCCACGTCGTCGTGTGTGGTTCTGGAACAAAAGTCCTTGGTCCTTGACTCTGACAGTTGGACACTCACCCCGACTACCCGAAAATAGTTTATATACCTGAGCGATACACGTATTTATAGACTTGAGTTATTTGGGGACTTTTTGGAAACAAATAAACCATGTCTATAAATATGGGTATTTTGCTCTAGTAGGGTTAGGATTGATGAAAATTGTTGTGGTTTTCAGGTTTTTCAAAATCAGAAATGGGGAATCAGAAATGAGTCATTATTATATAGGAACTATAAGTCTCACGAGAGAGAGAAGAAAAGAAGAAGAAGGACGACGACATCGACATTTAGTGTGGGACCCCCTGGTCCAAATTTTTTGCAAGAAAAAATTTTTTTGCAAGATTTTTGGATCTACGCGTACCTGGTACTGAAATTCTTGTGCTGAAATACTGAAAAATCCAGAAATAATTTATAAAGTTTTCTGCTTATTTCCTTTGCTCTCATTGCACTCAATAGTTCATCTCTACTTGGTACGGTACCAGGTGCGCAACGGCCTGCCTCTTCGATCGATCGAAGCGCAGCAGAAACCCCCGTTTTGGAACTTCTAGACGAAAAGTACAAATCATGGACTATGTTGCTTTGACTTCGCTGGCTGCCGTCGGAGCTGTGACTATTACAATATATACAATTGCCAATTATTTTTCTTCACCTATAACACCACTTCTAAAGTCACTTGGCAACAAAAACGACGACAACAGAATCACGCAAGCAGAAGTTTACGAATTAATTCAATTAATGAAAGATACAGAAGAAACATCAGCTCTTCTTCCATCTTCAACAAACAACAATGAAACAGCAATAACTGTATCTTTGTTGAAGTCAGGGCATGGTTTAAAAGAAGAAGACTTGAACTTTCAAACATGCCTTCAAAACTTACAAACAATTGTGCATGGTATGACAGCAGAGTCCGTAGGACTTTCACACATGGAAACACTGAGAACTACTGCTTTTGATAAAACCAATAATAATCACATTGATCTCTTACATTCTTTATGGAATCTTTTATGCCCAAATAGGAGTAGAGTACCTTTGAATTCTCAAGGTGTTGACGACCCAATAAAATCAAAATCATGGGGTACGATTGGTTTTCAAGGTGTTGACCCATCAACTGATTTCCGTGGTATGGGAATGTTAGGATTATTTCAACTGGTTCATTTTGCACGAAGTAGACACAGCAAAACAGTTTTAAAAATAAGTCAAGCACCAGAAAATGGTCCAGAAGTGAAATTTTTTCCATTTGCATGTGCTGGTATCCAAATAACAAATCTTGTACTTACCTTGGCCAGAGAAAGATTATTAAGTTATGTTATTACAAATGGTGAAATGTCTTGTCCGAGTGTACAAGAAAATCAGTTAACCCAACTAGCACGAACACAAATGAAAAATCTTTTAAAAGTAGTATCACCAGAATCAAGTATTATCGATTGGAATTATTTTTGTTTATTAAACGATGTGTATTGTGAAATATTTATAATGTTAGGCGATGAATGGAGAAATCAAAATCCACCTGATGTAATGTCATTTGGTCCAATATTCAAAGATGTTGAAGAGAAAGTGAGAAGTTCATTAACTCAAAGTGGTGGTGGTGGTACATGCAATGAATTTGAAATAAGATGGAGAAGGTAGAAACTTAAAAAGTGTAGCTATCTACCATGGCAAAATTGAAAAAGGTAGATAAATAGATGTGATTACGTTACATTTTTACGCTTAACCTGAAGCTATTAAGAAAAAAATATACGCACATTTTTATAGTACACCTTGGTTAAAGTCCAAAACGAATATTTACATCGATCAAATTCTTTCAAATTAATTTCGTTATTCCACATTTTCTACAATCACGTAAACACATCTTTGATATGCATACAGCTGCCATAATAGTACATCCAACCAGCATCATGAATACAGGTGTCCATGTACATTTCTCTGCATTAGAACTTGCACTACCACCACAATTTGCAAGTACAAATACTAAATATTGACCAATTGCTGCACCAAGACTTCCTGTACCATCAATGATACCTGTAACAGTTGCCAATGCTTTACCATTACCCTTGATACTACCACCTAAATCTGCAGCAATTGCAGAACTGATCATATTGGCAGGTCCGCCAAGTAAGAAACCAGTGACTGGTATCATAATAACAAGAAGTGAAATGCTTGGTGCACCAAGAACAAAGAAACTTAACAATGCAACAGACGACATTAAAAGCATAACAACAACAACAGGTGCACGACTTTTGAGACGATCTGATATGTAACCAGCAAAAAATCCACCAATAATTTGGCCATAATCAAAACTTGATGATATAACATCAATATTTGTTGCCGAACTTTTTGATTCAGCTTTGGAATGACTTAAATAAAACGGTAACCAAAAAAACATTGCATAATTAGCAAGCTTCAAGCACATATAACTTAATGCATATGGTATGACGCCAGGAATTAAACATGCCTGACAAAATGAAATGGCCTCTTCACTAGCATGTTCACCATCTTCATCACCTTCCATATAATCAAGTACAAGCGGTTCATTTAAACTTGATCGAATATTGTTATTTACAAAAAGACCATTATTATCATTGCCCCCCCGATAACTATCATTGTTTTCAATCTCTATATCTTCCCCACTATCCAACCACCCCGTTTCAGATGGTAACCTGACCATAAAAAAAACAAGACCTGCAACAAAGAATAGAATTGCAGCAGAAAGACCCATTGCAGCAATCCAATTTCCATCTTGGTGAGGTGCATAACCAGGCAACGTAGAATACGTTAACACTAGAAAAAATACCCACGAGGAAAGGACATTACCAGCTGAAGCATTGCCGGACCATGCACCCAAGATTGCTCCACGACCACATTTACTCCTTTTCCCGTTTTCCCCATTGCCACAAAGGCAACCACAGTCAAGTGATCCAAACCATGATCCCATTATACTCACCGCAGCAGGCCACCCAGAAGCCTGAATCAAACCATTTAACGACCATAATACAGCATATGGCCAAAACGAACGAATTTTCATATAGGCAAGTATGCTGAAACCAAACACCGCCATTGAAGACAAAGCCATGCCCAATGCTAAGGCCTTTCTGACATCCACTCGATCTTCAACTGCACCTGCAACGTATAAACCACACGCATAAAAGAAAAGAAAGACTGTATCCAACTTGGCAAGATTATTAGTAGTAGTTGATAAATCACCAAAAAATGAGTCGCATACAGGTAAATCGGTACCATCATGAGTGACATTCAAAGTACAGCGTGAAGTTGGACATATTGCAGTATTATTTATTAGTTTTACATTTCCACCATGGCAGGAAGGATAAGCAAGATTGACTTTTGCAAAACTAAAAGACTTTCTTGTTACATGAAGAGAAGCGTACGAAAAGAACGTGAGAATAAGGACTGTTATTTGTCCTCGCAGTCGTGTGTGATATAAGAACGATACGCACATCGATAAAGAACTAGTATTGGTATAGTTTAGGAAGATCTACCTAGTTCCTATAACTAAAACTTAAACTATATATTAAATATAATATTTAATTTGTCGGTCGTCTAATTATTTATATTTTATATTTCTGTCCTCACTCTTGAGAGTACTCGCTTGACAATCACCTGGTACAGCCTCTTCTCTTTGTGGTACCATGGTAAACCTGTTTGGGTTCCTAAAAGTGGTAAACCAGTAAAAGGTGACTATTATCAACACAACAGGCAGTACTTACTTTTACTCAAGAGTGCCTCAGATTGTGTTGTTTTGGGTGTGTTCAAGTGTGTTCAATCAATCATGATTTATTATAATTCACTATAAAGTAACTTAGAGCCTAGGAATCTAGATTGAAGAATAGGAACATATTTAAACCTATCACCATATATCATATTAATATACGGTACGGTACTTGGTACTGTGGTATGGTAACACGCTACGAGTCGAAAAAGTCGAGTAGGATGTGTGGATTTAGTTTCACAGAAGTGAGGAAGGAGACGAACGACTTCAAAGAGTGAAAAATGTGAGCATTTTTAGTTCCAGCACCTCACCTCCAAGCTCACCTCACCTCACCTCACTATCAAATATATGAATATAAAAAAAAATATATATATTCCTATATACAGCAGTACTGCTGTATATTTTAATATGCCTCACCTCACCTCTCATCTCACAGCTCTCTCGGACATTTTCTGAATTTTTGTTCCCAAGCAAATTTATAACATAAAAAAAAGAAGGCCTAATACCGGCAAAACAGTTCCAGACAAATTGAATGTAGACCAGAATGAAAACAGCACTTCCTCTTGCCCTAACTATTGGTTCCGTCACTGGAATTGGTAACCTCCGTAGTACACCTGAAAGCCACGTGCTGGATGTGAAAGATACTTTCTTCATAGAAGGTCTTGCACAAAAATACAATTGTAGAGCAGCGGGCGCAACACTTGAGGAAACAATTACAAAAATTAAAACAAAAAATGCTGCCGAACAAGTAACACTTGGAAAGGAATGCACCACGCGCAGAGCAGGATACAATAATGCATGGGCTACTGCTCAATCTCAATTTAATACGAACTTCGCTAAGATAGATCCAGAAGAAATGACTACTTACAACAGGAAAATACTTAAAGCGCAAAGAAGTTTCGAAAAGATAAAGGCTACTCTAGCTAAAGCTGTTTCTGAGAGCAGTAGAAAGGTAAGGCTAGCACAAGACAGTTTTAAAACGATAAACAACCAGTTTCTAGTGGCTAAAGGTGTTTTGGAGGGTGCAGAAAGGACGTTTACCTCGGATAAAAACAACTTTCTCACAGTAATAAAACCAACAAGGCTTAAAAATATCAATGATTCTTTCGATGCTGCTAAAGTGTTGGCAGATAACATTTTTGCAAATACTATAAAAAATGCAAAAATAAAGAGAACAAGTGCTATAAAAACTTGTGAGAATATCACTGCTGCTCGAAAGAAACATATAGATGCTGATGAGAAACTTTTGAATGAAGAAGTGGGACCTCTTATCAAACAACTTTCTGCTTTAAAATGTGTCGACTCCTTTGATAGCCAAAGAAAAGCAACAAGACAATTTTCCATGCTTGAAGTGGACAACGAAGCTGATCGTTCAGCCGAATGTTCTATGACAAAAAAACGCATAGACGCTCTTATCGAAACGAAAATGCGCACAAGATCTGTACCAATTATGAATCGTTTCAGTAGCTTCAGTGACCGTGTTGCCCAAGAAAGGGCCCACATGAATAGTGTCCACACTAAATGTATGGCTAACCTTAGTAGTATATTCATGAAAGAGGAGCATACTGCAAGTGCATTACTTTCCAAAACATTAACGAAAATTACTAATATTAAAACGAAATCTAATTTGGATTTAGAAAAAGAATTAGAAAACATTATTCAAACAAATCAAAAAATTATTGCGGAAAAAAAAAAAAAATTGATAGCTCCGACTGTTGCCAAAGACAAAGCAAACAGAGAGCTTGTTTCTGCAAAATCAGAATTGGAATCATCACAAAACAGTCAACGAGCGATGGAAGCAATCGCAATCACACAACACAACCAGGCAATAGAAGAAGCCACAAACACAAAAAGTAGTAATATTTTATCTCGGCGTGCTGGTCTTCAAACTTTAAAAATCACAGCAGAATCCAAATTCAAAGAAAACAAAAAATTTGTTGAAGAGTACTGTGGATCTGCTGAAAAGGATCTTAAAAAAGAACAGGATATTTTAAAGAAAATTGAAGCAAAACTAATGAGCCTTACCGTTTCTCGTGCTGCTGTTCGTAGTGACACAGAGATCATGACATTTGAGAAAAAAGGTTCTTTCAAAGCCAACAAATACCATGGTGAAGGAACAATCACAACAGGCAAGGACAAATATGTTGGAACGTTTAAAGACGATGAGAAGCACGGCAAAGGAACAATGGTTTATGCTGACGGTAGCAAGTATGTTGGATCGTGGCAAAACGATGAAAAGAATGGTCATGGTACGCACACATTAAGCGATGGAGAAAAGTACACCGGAAATTTTAAGGATGGTGAATATCATGGGAAAGGTCATCATATTTTAGCAAATGGTGACAAATATGTAGGAACATTTCAAAGTAATATGTATCATGGTGAAGGAACCCAGACTCATGCTGATGGTGATAAATATATTGGTGGGTTTTTGAATGATATGAAACATGGTAGGGGAACAATGATATACGCAGATGGTTCGAAATATGTTGGTAATTTTCAGAATGATAAATATCATGGCCATGGAACTCATAGATCAAAAGATGGTAAAATATATACAGGTATGTTTGAAAATGATAAAAGGCACGGAAAAGGTACACTGATTCACGCGGATGGTAAAAAACATGTTGGTGAATGGGTGGACGGTCAAATCAAAACACTCTCATTGGTTTAAGATGATGTGTTTGAGATGTATGTGTTTGAGATGTATATGTAAAAATTGATAGGGTCCAGCATAAAATACGATGAATTGTATAAATGTATTCTACTCTCTTATTTCTCTTTCTCAAATGTTTACCTCCTTCTCCTCCTTCTCTTCTTCTGCGATTGTTTCAATATTTAGTTCTTTCCAATTATGACCACCATAATTATCTTTTGAAACTGTTTCTTTCTTTAATGGTGAGATAAGTTGAATGGTAGAGGAGGTGGTCCAGGCATTCAACCCATAATCATTTAAAGCCCCATGTGTACAATTATGATGAACGGAAGTCTTTCGACCAACGAGAGTCATTGATGAATCTTCCACAATCACTCCGCTCCTTTTACATTGACAAATGATAACATTTGTACATCTTGCAACAGTTGAAGAACCACGTGCAACCACGCCATTTAAATCACACTGTTCAATACAAAGATCTTTCAGTGAAAAGGATGACTCCCCATCAACTCCATTACCCATCGATTGTCTCATGGTCAAATTTTCAATATGTATTTTTTCTTCAATATTTTTGTTGATTATAATACCACCCAATATAATAATATCCTTTTTATCCACATTAGGCGCACCAACAATATTCAGAGGACAATCAATTATCAAGTAGTTTCGTTTCTTACCGTGTGGAAAGGAAACTAAATCTATATTTGTTTTGTTTTCTTCAACAATATAATTGCCCCTACCAAGAATAATTGTCGTCAAACAATTTTTCTTTTTTTGACTCATGGTCATTTCATCCAATGGCGTGTTCCATCTTGATCTACCATTATCAAAAACAACGTTATACAAACCATTCTCATTGATTGAATTAATTTTACAAGAATAAAATGCAGCGGTGCCACCTGAATTTAGACGTGCTCGAACTGATGTACCAACTGTTAGATGATCAGCAATGCAAGGTCTATATTGACTTTCACTAACTTTTATAACTGCTTCATTCAACGTTTTACACGCAGTAGAAGGTATAAACAAGCACTGTGGCAAAATATTATATTTTGCAGAGAAGTCTAAGTCATTTTTAAAACTTTTACAAGTACGACTAGTAATGAAATAATCTACGTAAGTTAAAAAATGAAACACTTGTAATCTCATATATTGCGGTAATTTTTCGAAAAAAGCAGTAGTACTACTACGATTCTTTGATTTGGTTTCACCACCGTGTTTCACAGTAGTGGGAGACGTCGGTGGATGGCGTTCGACACAACTCATGTTAACTTCAAACTATTATTTCAATACGAGTAAATTTCTTTCAATAAATACATTTCTACTGTGTTTCTGTGTGGTGTGTGGTGTGTTGTGGTACTATCGATACTCGTAGTATTGAATAGTACAGCTTTAGCTTGAATTTCTGCCAAGATTTCTGCGGCTCTGTGTGTGTTTAAGTCTAATAAATATGATAAATATGATAAATATGAACGAAATCCACAAAGCTCGGTTGCAATTTAACCGAAACATTTGTTCGAATTTTTTT
>JACLAC010006682.1_pt1 | contig 10467 bp, 8 predicted proteins | sample 8027881 | NCBI WGS metagenome assembly JACLAC01 (sample SAMN15725517, study PRJNA655200) | protist metagenome | isolation source: fluorescence activated cell sorting (FACS) single amplified genomes of... | place: Spain: Blaines Bay Microbial Observatory, Mediterranean Sea | collected 2016-01-19 | reverse complement strand
TTGTTACTCAAAAATTAATTTCTATTCCAGACAGCTGCAGTCTATGCAAGAGAAAAAGAACGCTTTGATATCCCAAATTATCGAGGCAGAAAATGCACTTTGGCTTCTCATCTCCCCGTTTCGCAACCTGTCAAACATGTACACTGATGCACATCCAGAAAAAGAGACCGGAGTCGAGTTCCATGCCGAAGAGGCACACGAGTCATACCAACCAACTGGATCAGATACAACCTTAGAGTTGCCCAACCTTCCCGTTTTCAAGTTGCCAAAGGTAGTTTTAGTAGCGAAATTTTTTTTTTGCGGGTTTTCTATATTCTCCTTCCTAATGCTTTTGCTTGGGTTGATACTGAATGGTGGGGGAGAGAACACTTACGCAAAAATATTTCCTGGTGAACCGTAGTATTTTTAGGTAGGAGGTGGAAAATAACAATATTCTATGCATCTGTAAATAGGGTAAATAAACTCAATAGTACTATATATTCGTATTATATATTATACTGTTGTGTGTTTTTCGTAGATTATGGTAAATTTCATAGTACTCATAAAAAATAAGTTGGAAGGAATTCGTGAGTTGTATTTGCCAACAAAAAAACGGCTCCACAACAACAAAAAATAAAAGGACCGCTACATTACAACAGCAGGTGTAACGACACAAAAATAAAAAAAACTTCTTCTTCTATCTACGGTATCATCTCCTCCGCGTCGTAGTTCAACAGATGGTGGTTCGTCAATTAAATTCGTTAAGAAACAAAAAGGACTAATTTCTTTTAAACCAAATCGGATCGAAGAAAAATGACTTGCTCTTCTTAATCTTTCGTGTAAATGCGAAAAACTTGACTGCTGGTATAAACGCATATTGTGCTCATCGTGTGAAAAGAAAAAGATCATTATGACAAGAAAGCCCGCAGACGTAAGTTTGTATGATTTTTCCTATCAAACCATTGCTGGCCTCGTAACACTTCCAATAGAAGTCGACTGCGAGCGAGATAATCCTTTCAAGGTCGCAAAACTGTATTGTGAATTAAATCATTTGTACGACAACAAAGTCAAAATGCAAATGGCAGAAGGTTTGACGGAATTTATTACAGTGGAACTCCGCACAAGGCTAATCCGTGCACAGAGCGAGATCCAACTTCTCCAATCAGTCTACACGGCCAGTAACACAGAAACAAGTAGCACATCGCACACAAGCTATTATGAAGGCAAGATCATTTCTCAACTCCGGGAAGAAAACGACGCACTGCGAAACATAGTGAGCTTAAATGAGAGCGGGGGAAAGGGTTTGGAGAAATCCGTGTTATTGCTGACAAACAAGGTCAGTGAAGAGCGTCGCCGAGCTGATCTTTTTTCTGGAAAGCTGGAAAAACTCAGTGAGCAAATAGGGGAAAACATATCTGTAGATCAAGTGCTGGAGAAGGTCCATACGCTTCGTTCGTCCCTCGCGAACGAGGCGCATATTAATAGAAGTCTCAGAGCTGATCTAAAATTTGCAAAAGACCATAATGCAAAGCTGGAAAGAGAAAGTTCGGTTTTAAAATCGCATATAGGCGCCGCAATTGAGACAATGTCGGACTCTTCTTTATCTATTAAATTGAAAAACGCTGAAGATAAGTTGGCCTCCACTCAAGCCACCCTGATGGATGAGCGTCACTCTCGCATGGTACTAGAGCGCACGGACAAACAAAGGCGTGGTTACACACACAAAGAGGTTGCCCAGTGGGCAATAAATCGTCGCAGGGGTAAATTGCAGTCTCATGGATTTGCCGGGTACTCGGACCATGTGCTGACCGCTGCTACTTCTTCGCCAAAGGGTGCAGCAAACCTCCACGATTTAAAAAACATGCTTTCTCAAACAAAATGGTTGGTAGATGATTGGCAGTGGAAAAATGCGGCGGAAGATATATACTTGATGCAAAATAAAACAGGCAGATACCAATATGTTAAAGGCATGGCCACTCCGCGTCTTATAGGTCAAGCGCTTAGTGATATGAGATGGTTTTCATGCCAGGCCGTTTGGCAATCAAAGATTCAAGGCATGAACAAGGAGGGTTTGGTGAAACTTGCGGCCAATTTTGCGGCTGACCTAGAACAGATGCATGGGGTAATTGAAAGATTGGAGATATCGCAGGGAAAACAGCAAGCCCGTACATCCGACAGTCGTCGCCATGAACAGTACGGGGTAGGAGGAGCTTCCATTCACAACAGAGCCTTAATGTACCCAAACGCGCCGCAAAATGCGGGAAACAAAAGCACTATCGATGGGTTAGACAAAAACGTTTGGTCCACGTGGGCAAACGAAAAACATGAAATTCACAAGAAGAACGAGAAGGTTGTGCTTTCGTTGCAGGAAGAGGTTGCAAGCGAGCGACAAAGGTCGGAGTCTTTGTCTGACGAGATCGCTACAGAGCTCTACAAAGTTCTTGCCGTATGGCAGTCTGAAAGAGAGCGCCGGAAAGAATAGGGACATTTTCGTTTTGATTTCACTGCTGTGTTATTATTTCATTTAAAAGGTGGCCGCGCGGGAAAAGTTGAGCAGCACGCGGCTTAAGCCGAGTAAGAAGAAGAACGAATTAGGTTACAGGTCCCGAAAAACTAATGAACCTCTCAATTTTTTATATAAACAACGGCGGTTGTGCATATTATAATATGCCAAAAAACAGGCCTGTATAAATATTTGGTAACATACTATATAATTTTTTTAAATATTTGGTACTCTCACTCAAAAATCAGCACTTTCCGTGTAAATATTGTTGGTTGTTGATCTTCAATTTTTTTGCTTCTTCGATTTTCCATCCATGCCGTAAGCTTCCGCCGCCCGCTTCGTGACCTGCTTCATCTGGTTAAATACGGGGTTCAGTTGCTGCGTGCAGCGAATGAACGTGGTGCGCTTCGGCAACTCCTTCGCCCGAGACGCGCCCACGTTAGTGCACGTCGACCGGACGCCGCCAAGGATTTCGTTGACACATGAGAATTGCTTAATTAACACACAGCCAATTTTTTTAATTTTAGTTAGTTTTACAAATTTAACTCTTATCATTACTCTACGAGGCACTTAATTTGATCTCTTTTACTTTTGTTGAAGGACTTTAAAAATATCAAACATTTTCTTGGACATGGAAGTGTCGCATTGTGCGAAGCAGCTTTGACCGCAAAATCCAACGTTGCAAAAACATTCACCATTCATACAATCACCATTGCCGTTACATTTATTGGGGCATAGCTTTTCCTTGCAAAACTCTCCTTCAAACCCTGTTCTGCATTCGCAAAAAAACTTTTCGGACAAATTGTCCCAAAGGCAAGTGCCCTGGCCGTGGCACATTGATTTACTATCACATGTTCGGCCAGATGGCGACTTGCCCATTCGTGTCTTTTTCAATAACAAAGATTGAGTGCTAATTTTATCTATGGTCTTCAGCAATTTGTCGTGATCGGGGGCAGCCTAATTCAAAAAGTATACAAGAGGTGCTGGATGAAAACGAAAAACAGAAAAACCATGCCCAGGGCATGAGAAATTTAATATCTCAAATTCAAAAGGATACGTCGGAGTCCGTTGAGATGGGGTTTGAAGAACTTCAAGAGTTTTTGAGCGAACGTAGTGGAATCAAGATAGACTGTCCGGATGAACTTTACAATAGAATGTTGAACCACGACAAAACCATCGAAACGATGGCAGGTGATGTCCAGGAGCTAAACACAAAAATCGGTGCAGCGAAACGAAAGTTAGAACGCATTGATCTCGACATGGTGAATGCAACCACTGCAGTAACCCACGCTGCACGGCACTCTTCAGAACGAGAAGAACGGGTGCGTCTCCGCACACTGGAGGAAAAAGAGGAAGAGTACGAAACAAATTTCACAGTATTCACCGAGCAGTCGGACATGATAGACAAGCTTATTATCGGTTTAAATGACATGAGAAACTCTATAAACAGAACCTTGGGGGCTGCGGGGTATGACAACAGAAGGAAATCTTGGTTGGGTGAACAGGAGCCTAATTACGAAGGCCATACTACATCAAGTGTACCGCTGTCAGGAGAAAGCAGTGACCAAGAGAGGGAAGTGCTCGTCGATCAGATCTCCACAGGGTTTGCTGAGCTTAAGAAGTCCGTAGATACTGTTCGCCGTGGGATAGGAACAAACGAAAACACAGTTCTCGATGATTCCATGAATTCGGCTACCTCCAAGTCTGCTGCCAACGAACAAATGTCGAAGTTCAACATTAGGATCGAAACTCCACGAATAGAGATGACAGACGGTCAGAAACGGCGTGCAGCAGCTACCAGTAAAATCCGAACTTCGGCAATGATTCGCTCCAAAGCACATCAGAACTCCAACAATTTGCTTCTTCGGGCCATGCAGGAGACTCAGAAAAAGAGAAGCTTGGTAATTGATCGTTACTCGTTGCGGACTGCAGATGGGGGCTTGAAGACGTTAAATGAAATTGAGTACGAAGGAAATGCCTCTAAAGATGTCGAAGATGAAAATATCTCGGAATTACGGTCCAGGGCCAGGTCCAAGCAGAAATGAAATATCAAAGTACGAAAACCGTGGTACTTTTAACATTAAAAACCGCCTTTTTTTTGTATTTAATAACAATTTTGTTGAGAAGAAGAACGAAGACGACACTTTTTTTTATTTAATAAAATGCAGCAACCTTGCTGTGTGTATATTAATATTTATTTACCGGTACGTACCAACTTTTCATTACTTTGCCTACCCTAATACCCTAATACACATTTTATTATTATTTTTAGTTAGTCTTTTCTATTATTCTACCCGTGCATTTTTCCAAGTGTGGTGTTTCGAACTGTTCGTCTCAGTAAAACAAGACGAGACGATTCTCTCTCTTTCTTAAAATTTAAAACAGAATTTGTCGATTCCGCTCTCCAATGATCCATTGCACTGATTCAATAAGTATAATAAGTTTGATGTAAGCTTTTGAAATCCTTAATCCCGAAGTGTATAAGAAGGGGATGGTTCCAATAAATCCAAAATAACGAGCGTGACGTTGCAAGAGCAATAATTTTGGCTTACTTGCAATGGGGGGTGGCAGTTCGAAGAAGCAAGATACAGAAGCTGGGGGGTCGGTGGCTACGCCTGGTCTGGCCGAGCAAAAGAACTTATCAAATTCTCTTCCCGAGGAACCCCCCGATTTTCTTGTGTGCCCCATAACTCAGGAATTAATGACCGACCCCGTTTTTACTGCAGATGGGCATACCTTTGAGAGAAGCGCTATCACGGCCTGGTTGTCGAACAACGATACAAACCCGATGACTGGGGATAACATGAAAAACAAAGATCTCATACCGAACTTTGCTATCAGAGAAGCATGCGATGCTTATCGCCAAAAACACCCGGACAATTTGGATAGCATTAAACGCTACAATTCTGCATTGTCCAACATATCGGGCGGCAACGGCGCAACTCAACAAGCGAGCACAGGAGCGTCCTCAACGCCCAATTCAGAGTTTTTCACTGCTTTGCAGTCGCCATCTGAAAGCTTGAAGACGATCCCATCATCAAATGCATCCGAGGATATGCTGGTCTCGCTGAAATCGTTCCACCCAAACACAGACTCATCCGCCGCGAGTGGTCAGTTTTTGTCGAGCAGTGCATCTTTTGCTTCATCGCAAGATTCTCCGCTTTGCGGGTTGTGTGGTACTGCTGCAACTTCAAAATCCAAAGTCGGAAATGATTGGATACTTGTCTGTGATGCATGCCGGGAGCTGATTGTAGAGCAGCAAAACTTCTCCTCCGCCCCTTCCCGGCGAAAGTCGTTTAAAGCGGTGTCTGCCCTGGACGCTGGTTCAGACATTGAGTTTAGTGCATCCGCGATTTCCAACAATGATCACGGCGGAGGACGCCGCAGCCCGCATAGCAATGTAGAAAGGTCTGGGAATAGAGGCACTACTAACCCTGGTACGACGGTGGGTCATCTAATCAATCCATGTAAATACTGCCATAGAAATGAGGCAACAACAAGAAGTAAAATAGGAAACGTATGGAAGCCCGTCTGTAACGGTTGCTACATGAATCTTTCCCCTACGCGAAAAACATCAAAGTTCACAGCGTTACCACCAAACGAGCAACGAACGGTTGAATTCAAAACCTGAGAGGTGAAAAATCTAATTTGATCGCGCAATACCATGTGTTGGTATTAACTAATCTTAAGCTATCATACACAAGTACGTTAAATTCTTACTGGGTATAGCACCCTGTAATTGGGTATGTTGCAATTAAAAAAGTACCGGGAGAAGTTCATTTACAGCTGTGCATCCTCCTCTGATTCTCTTCGTCTCTCCTTTTAAATTACGAAGAAGTAGGGGGGAGTTTCTTTGCAGTTGTATACACAACACGCTTAAACTGCGGGAAATTTATTTCTCCGACTCCATCGAGATCGATGTGGTTCATGATTTCACGAACAGATTCAAGTGAGACTTCGTCAGTACCATCCTCTGATGTTCCTAGATCAACTATGGCCTCGTGCAGTTCGCATACATCAATTGTGCCGCTACCATCTTCATCAAAAACATTGAAGGTTTCCAAAAGTGCACCTTCCTCTCCCAAGTGTGCATTGTCCTGCATGTGCTCTTTTAGCAATTCCACGAATCCATTAAAGACGTGCGCACTTTCGCCTCTCAAATATATTACGTCCTTTTCAACATTTTGTTTCTTATGCGTTACGGGTTTTGCTGAGGATTCTTTAGTTTCTTTCAATTCTTCTATGTTCTTTTCGGGCACCTTGGTACTCGTGGCTCTGCTGTTGGGCCGTTTTTTATCCACGCCTGCTTTCTTACTTCCCCCTTCGTCGCTTGGTTTAATATTTCTTCTGGGGCTACGCGCTTGGCGTTTTCTTGATGTTGGTGATGGGGACTGTGGTTGTTTTGCACTCGATGGCCTCGTCTTTGATGGCGTTCTCCGACTTGAATGCATGCTGCCACTTCCTGCACTTTGCGGTCGGCGCCGCACAGGAGATCTTGGCCCACCGCCACGATTGACCCTCGGTGTGTATTGCCCAGAGCTGGTATGCTTTTTTGGAGAGGAAGAATCTTTGTGGTTTCTCCTACTCGGGGAACCAATCGATGATGATGCTGGTTTCTGTCTATCTGATGTCAAGATTTTCTGAAGTCGATCATTAGTTGCTTTTAAATCTCTACATTTCTTCTTCATTTTTTCCAATTTTTCGTTGGCGCGGATTTCGGATTGGGTGGCATCCTGTCTTGTTCGCAAAATCTCTTGTTTGTGCATTTCTTCCATACTTTGCATTTTTTTTTTCATTGCATTCAGACGTTTCTGAAGCGTTGCATTTTTCTGCCTTTCGATTGTAACAATTGCGAGTTCGGTTTGTGTGTCCACTCCTTCAACTGCGTCGATCAACAATCTTAGATAGGACAATAAACCCTTGCGAAGTATTACTGCAGCTTTTTTCGGAGAACTTTCTGCACGTTTGTTTGCACGGCTCTGAGCTAATGAAACCCTGTCCTCTAGCGCCAATTTGGCAATGGCAATTTGCTCCATTGGCCGGCTTATTAGCAGTGTGGCAACGTCGTCAAATATTTCATAAACACGGTTGAATTTCTTGTCGTCCCATAACTTTATGCTGCTTCTCAAAGACGATTGGATGAGTATCTTTGCAGCTGTGGCTGGCTCGTCCCAGTATGGTTTTTCTCCATCTTGGGGTGAGTCTAGCGGGTGGTATTGTTTCAAATCCCTCAGCGCCGCTATAAGTTTCTTCCCTTTAATTGTGTTTCCGGACGATAGTTCTACCATATCAATATTTTCCAACTGATAGGCTGTCCGCCCGTCAATATCCTGCTCTACAATCGTTGTCAGCACGTATGCATTTACGTTATTTTGTTGCCCGAACGCTGCCAGCTGCTCCGCAGTCATCCTCGTAATGTCCTTGCAGGTCCTCTCTGAACTTGCACCGGCTCCCATTGAAACTTCGTATTTTCTGCGGCTACGAACGGTTTGTGTCTCGGGGAGGTGTTCAAGAATATTAAATTATATGGATGCTTTGCAAACGATTAAATCTAGTTCAACCACCACTTCTTTTACTAACATTTGATAATTCCCAGAACATCGTCATAATCATGTTTATATTCCATCTTTATATACGATCTCTTGGTAAATGAAGGTTGGTATGTACCGTAATACAGTTCATATACACATACGAGTAATAGTAGAGGAAATATTTGTCTATGGCTGTATTAGGCTGCTAAAAACATGAAACGACGAAGTACGAATTTTCGATATTAATATCATCTGTTCACACACATGAGATCATCATCGATAAAAAAAAATTTAAAAAAAATTAATTAAAAAAAAGGAAAAAAGAAGAAGAGAAGAAGTGAAGAAGTGAAACGGACATAATTAATTAAGGATTAATATACGAGGAATAAAGGTTGAAAAGGAACGAAGGAACGAATGAAGGAAAGAAAAAAAGAGAAGAAACTACTACTTCTTTTTTTTTGAAAATGCCTTTGCTGTGTCTATATGTTTGTCGTTTTTTCTAATAAAAATAATAAAATAATAATAGTCAGTCGTCTTCTAATAATTCGAATTATATTATCTCAACACAGACTACTTCGTACTCGTCTACTTGTTTCCGGATTTTTATTGCATGAAACCATGATGGATTAATAATTCAAAATATTGTTTTTTAGTTAGTAGAAAAATTTGTTTCACAGATATACATTCGTCTGCAAACTGTGTGAAGTTTTATTTTTAATCATCTCATTACTGCAAGAAGCCTGTACCATGGCGTCTCCCAACAGGTCTTTGCTGACAAAAATTGACGCCCTTGATGCGGCCCAGAGCTTTCCGCCTCTGCTGTCTCCGCGGGTGGAAGATGCCCTTGCCGGTTTGGCGAATGCAAAAACGCCTAGATCCCGCAAATACAGACGAAGTCCTCTTCGGCAGGAAAGGGCTATTGGCGGGCAAGACAGAACTTTACAAGAGCGAGGTAGGGATGACGGAATACAATATGTTCCGATGGACGACCTCGAAGCCATTTCTGAGGAGGCCCCTGTTGGCTCGAGCTATTTCGGCGCTTCTGCTAATGGCATCAACCTGCTCTTGGGGGTCGGCGTTCTGTCCCTTCCTTACGCACTGCGGACCGCAGGTTGGTACGTCGGCATTGGTCTGCTTGTGTTCCTAACCGCTGTGACAAACTATACGGGGAAACTTATTGGCAGGATGATGGACAAAGACCCAGAAAACATACGGTCTTTTGGGGACATTGGAAAAGCTGCCTTTGGCAATGTCGGCCAGTGGACGATCACAATTATATTTTTTCTGGAACTCTTTTCTGCATGTGGGATGTATTTGATATTGACTGGAGACAACTTGCACACCCTCTTTCCGCATTACAAACAGTTCTACTGGACGTTGGTGGGCGGGGTGGTGATGTTGCCAACTGCGCTGACATCACGGTTGAGTTTCCTTTCGTACTTCTCGGTCATTGGGACTTTGGCTTCGTCGTTTTTGTGCCTGTCCGTGGTGTACTTAGGCGGGGTATTGGAAAACAAAAACGACTCTGGGGGGTCGTATTTAGATCCATCGGAGACTCGTGATTTTACATCAATAAACTCCGCGCCGTTTGCCATCGGGCTGGTAATGGTAGGGTTCGCTGGACACGCCTGTTTCCCATCAATAAAGCTGTCTTTGGCGGACCCAAAAGATTACAACCGAGTTTTGAACACATCTTACTGTGTTTGTTTTTCATTCTACGGCTTAATTGCGGCGCTAGGGTACATGATGTACGGCGAGAATGTCAAGGAAGAGATAACGTTTAACATTGTAAAGTCGGTCCAGGGTGAAGGGGTTAGCCCAGTTGCCGTATCCGTGGCAACAGTTGCTACTTGGCTCGTTGCAATTAATCCGTGTACCAAATTCGGGTTGACGATGAATCCTGTTGCGCTTATCGCAGAGGAGGCCTTCTTCGGCCAAGCCAGTGAAGATGATTTCGATGATTCAGAAAAAGGTGCATGTTGTGATTGGAGATCTTTCGTTGTGAGAGTCTTGCTGTCGACCACGTGCTTTTTTGTCGCGGTTTACTTGCCCTATTTTGCAAACGTCGTTGCGTTTGTGGGTGCCTTTTGCTCTTGTTTTGTTAGTCTTGTATTTCCATGCGCCGCATACTTGAAGATGTTTTGGAAGAATCTGGGTTTGTTCGAGATCGTCCTCAACAGCTTTCTTGTGGTTTTGGGGCTCATTTTGTGCGTCTGGGGCACTCTTGCCGTGTTCGTCAGCAGACCGTCGGATTAAAAACGAAAATATAGGGCACGTTATTGTTAAAGAACTTTTTTAAACTTAAGTTTAAAGAGATTCATATAAAATTTATCACTAGTTATAAAAATTCTAAATATGACATCGGTTTATTATACATTTTTTAATTAGAACGCAATTTAGGCGTCCCCGTCTATCTGCATTGCTGGGTTCGATTCTGGATCCTCGTCTTCATCG
>JACLAC010009518.1_pt1 | contig 10470 bp, 6 predicted proteins | sample 8027881 | NCBI WGS metagenome assembly JACLAC01 (sample SAMN15725517, study PRJNA655200) | protist metagenome | isolation source: fluorescence activated cell sorting (FACS) single amplified genomes of... | place: Spain: Blaines Bay Microbial Observatory, Mediterranean Sea | collected 2016-01-19 | reverse complement strand
TTGTTTTACGATTACGAGTACGAGTATCATCACTCGCACGATTGCGAAACATATTACTCGTGCGCGTATGGTTCGCGTTACTAGTACGAGCACGGTTACCAGTACTGCTACTAGTGTTATTGTGAGTAATGCTGCTGATACGAGTACTAGTACTAGTCATATTAGCAATGCGATTGCTAGTGCAGTTGATGTTGCTGTTACGCGCACGAGTACGAGTGCTGACACGATTATGCGCTGAAGTACGGTTACTACGACTGCGCGCCGTGGTGATACTGTTATCGTTTATATTGCTAGTAATCGTGTTAGTGATGGTGCGACTGCACGTACTAGCACGAGTCGCACTGACAGCAGCATTGCGAGTACGAGTGTGGCTGTTCGTACTATTACTAGTGCGAGTATGATTACGAATGCGATTACGATTACTGTTACTAGTACGAGCAGTATTACAATTACTGTTACGATTGCTAGTACTAGTCTTGCTACTGTTACGATTGCTAGTTCGACGACGGTTAGCGTTACGATTGCGATTACGATTACTGTTACAATTGGTACGACTGGTACGAATAATTATAGTGCGACTGATACTGCTGATCGTACTCGTGCGATTGGTAGTACTGCTAGTAGTAGCATTACTGTAACTAGTACGGCTGCGCTCACTAGTACGATTGCTGCTACGATTACTGTTACTGTTGTTAGCGACAGGTCTAGTCGTGCTACTCTTACTCGTACTACTACCGTTACAATTACTGTGAATGATATTGTTACTGTTCCGTGCACGGATGCCGTTGCGGTTACGACTACTACTACGACGACTACGAATACGACTGCTACTACTACTACGACGACGACTACTACTGTTACTCTTAATATTACTAGTAATGATACTAGTACTGCTAATATAACTAGTACTATTCGTGCTACGAGCGCTACTACTATTAATGTTACTAGCCCGCGTAATGCTGCTGTTTATATTACTGTTACCGTTACGGTGACGGACACGGTTACTGTTACTGCTGCACTCACGGTTACTCGCACTACTAGCATTGCGCTTACACGTACGAGCACGGTTATGATTGCGAGCACTATTGCTGCTGCGCTTACTAGTATAAGCACCACTACATTGTCAGATGCAAGTGCCGCTCGTGCTACCAGTACAGTTGCTGGTATTGCTACGATTACGATTACTATTACTAGTACCAATACGAGTACGGCAAGTGCTGCTGCTACTATTGCGAGTACGAGTACGAATACGAGTACTGGTACGAGTACGCGCACGACGACTAGTACGCGTACTATTACTCGCACGCATAGCACTACCATTACAACGACGATTACTGGTACTGTTGCAATGCATACTAATGTTTATATTACGAGTGCCATTACTAGTACGATTGCTAGTACTAGTAATCGTACTCGTGGTATTACTGTTGATATTACTCGTAATGTCAAGGTTGCTGTTGCTGCTGCTATTACTCGCACGAGTACGACTACTGTTCATAGTACGAGTACTGTTACTAGCACAGTTACTGTTACTAGACATAGTACGATTACAAATGCGAGTCATGCTACTACTGCTAGTTATGCTACGACGAATAAGAATGCGAGCGGTACGGCTACTAGTACTAGTAATGCTACTACCACGTGTTATAGTAATACCAATATTACGGTTGCTGTTACTAGTAGTACTACACTTGTGGTTGCGATACAACTTCTAGCACGTTTACTATTACTAGTACAACAACTATGAATATTACTAGTGCTAGTACTGCTACTAGTACTCGTACTATTACTCGTACGAGTAATGCTACTATGTCTATTAATGTTACGATTACTAGTACTAGTACTAGTGCGACTGCGAGTGTGGTTACTGTTACGCGTACTAGCACTATTACTAGTACGATGACGAGTACTCGTACGCGTGCTATCACTAGTACTAGTAACGCTACGATTACGATTACTATGAATAGGACGGACACCAGTAACATTGCGATCACTCGGTACAGTACTGGTACGTGTACTAGTAATATTACTAGCGCTCGCATCAGTGCTGCCACGAGTAATATTACGGTTGCGCGTACGATTACTAGTACAAGTACGATTCATGATGATATTACTGTTACTACTAGTAGTACGAGTAATGCTGCTCGTATTGCTACTGTGTCTGTTACGGCTACGCGTAATATTACTAGTACGATTTCCGCTGGTATTACTAGTACGATTGCGAGTGCGATTACTAGTACGCTTACTAGTGCGGCTGCTGCTACTGTTAATAGTAATGCCACTAGTAATCGTACGAGTACTAGTAATGTTACGAATACGATTACGACTACTAGTAGTAGTACTGGTCCGATTACGATTGCTAGTAATGCTTATACTACTAGTACCAATACTAGTACTATTACGAGTATGGTTACGGTTGCGATTACTAGCACGAGTACGAGTGCTATGTATATTACGAGTACTGTCACGATTAATAGTACTAGTACGAGTACTGTTACCAACACGCTTACTCGCACTATTACTAGTAACGCCGCTGTTGCGGATACGACTTACTATTACTAATACGAATCACGATACGAATACTATTACTAGTACTAGTACCATTACTATAACTGTTACTAGTAGCAGTACGAGTACTAGTGATGCTGCTAGTACTAGTACGGTTACTAGTGATAGTGCTAGTACGCGTTGTTGCTCGTGCTACGGATACGGTTGCTAATACTAGTGCGTGTGCTGTAACTGTTACGCGTACGATTACTGTTACGAGTACGACCACTAGTACGATTACCATTACTATTACTCGTGCTACTACGATTAGCGATACGACTTCGTATACTAGTACGGTTGCGATTACGTGCACTAGTACGATCACTAGTCACACTGCCATTGCTGCTGTTATACCGCGTACTCGTACGATTACGCGCTTTCTTAATGTTAGTAGTCCGAGTACGGATATGATCACGAGTACGGTTGCTGTTACGAGTACGACTACGACGACTATTACGAGTTACTACTTACGAGTTACTAGCTACTAGTTACGAATTACTAGTTACTAGTTGCCAGCGAACAGCTACGATATACTAGTCGCGAGTTACTAGTTAATCGTTACGAGCTACTAGCTGCTGCTTACTAGTTACTCGTTACTAGCTGCGAGTGACTAGGTGTGATTACGTTGCGAGTGACAAGTTACGAGTACTGTTACTTGCACGAGGACGGCTACGAGTACGATATAATGTTTGCAAACTACTGTTTGCTAGTTACGAGTTACGGTTTACGTTGTAATCGTAGTATGACTAGTACGATTACTAGTCGTAGTATGATTACGAGTACGAGTAGTAGTAATACGACGAGTACTGCGACAACTACTATTATTAGTACTGGTGATAGTACTGTTACTAGTACTGTTACGAATGATAGTACTCGTGCGATGACCGCTACTCGTACGAGTATGATTGAACGTACTACGGTGAGTACCATTGCGAGCACGATTACGAGTACTCGTACTAGTTATAGTACTAATACGTGTACAGTTACGTGTACTGCCACGCGTACGCGTATGCTTACGGTTACGAGTACGAGTACGCATGCTGGCACGGCTACGCTTACACGTACTAGTACGAGTACGACTACGCCTGCGAGTACGGTTGCGATCACTGTCGGTGATGATATCACGTGTGTGGTTGTCGAATGCAGAGTAGCTGGTAACGGTTCGCGTGCAGCGAATAACGATTAGCTAGTATAGACTAAATGCTAGCCGGTAAACGTTAGCTGCCAGCGAGCATCGCTTAGCGCGTAACGAGTAGCGGTTAGCGAGTAGTCAGCAACGTGTAACGAGCAACTGCTGTCGCGTAGCGAGCAACGCGCAACTCGTAACGAATATCGGCTAGCGGGCAGCTCGTAGCGAGCAACCGATAACGGTTAGCGATTGACGGTTTGTCGTTAACGAGTAACTGAGCGTGACTACCGAGTAACAATTCGCGAATAGCTAGTAACTGCTAACGGTTAGCCATGTGCTTATCTAGCATGTGCCATATGCTGACGCGTAACTAGTAACTAGCAACTAGCAGATAGTCACTGCTAGCGTGTGGCGTGATGACTAGTAGCGGTTAGCGCTTACCTGCTAGCGAGTAGCGAGTAACTGCTAGCAAGTAGCTAGTAAATGTTGGCGAGCAACGACTAGCTAGTAACTAGTAGCGGGCAGCTGCTACACATTAGCTGATATATGACAGATGTGGGTGACTAGCGGATAACTGCTAGCAAGCAAGTAGTAGCGTTTAACGTATATATGTTAACGACTAGCGAACAGCGATTAACTGCTAGCGAGTAAGTGTTAGCTAGTAGCTAGGCTGTGCTAACTAGTAACTCGTAACTAGTGCAGTTAGCTATGAGCTGTTAGACAGTAACGGCTAGCTAGTGCAGGTGAACGATTGACTAGTACCATGCAACTAGTAGCGAATAGCGATTACCGAGTAACGAGTAGCTGGTAGCGATTGCATATGAAACGTGAACGATGGTCGATGAACTGTTAGCACGTGACGGTTCGCTGCTAGCACGTACGGGTTGACTAGTGCATAGCAGGTGGTAGCGGGCACGGCCCGTTAGTAACGAGTAGCAAGTAGCTGCAAACGGTCGAGACGTGACGGTTAACGAGTAGCGGCTAGCTGACAACTGTTACCGGTGAACGATCATCGTGTAGCTGACATAGGTTGTCGGCTAGCGAGTAACGACTAACGAGTAGCTAGTAGCTAGTAGCGAATAGCGAGTAACGGTCAACGCACAGCGGCTAACTAGCAGCGAGCAACTCGTAGCTAGTAGCGATCAGCGCGTAACTAGCAACGAGTAGTGAGTAGCGCGTCGCGAGTGACGAGTAACTAGTAGCTAGTGCATGATATAGGATAGCGCGTAGCTCGTACATGTTAACTGCCAACGGTTGGCGCGTAGCTAGCGACGAGCAGCTAGCAACTGGTAAGTGTGGACGAGTGTCGGCTAACTGCTAGCGGTTAACGATTACCTACTAACTAGTGAATAGCAGCTGATACATAGTAGCTGATAACGGTTATGCATTCGCTGGTAACGCGTAACTAGCAACGGTCAGCTGCCAAATGTCAGCTGCCGTCTAGTAGAGACTAGCTATTCACTTCGAAGCGTAGATGCTATCTATTAAGTGTTAACGAGTGGCAGTTATGCGGTACGTGCTAGTCGTGCACGAGTACCTAGTATGTGCGATATGTGTTGCGATAGCTGGCAGCGCGTAGCTAGTAACGCATAGCCTGCAGCTAGCATGCAGTAACGGTTAACGAGTAAGCAGTAGCAGTGCGCCGTTCACGTGTAAATGCGAACGTATAGCGAGAAGCGCGTAGCTAGCAGCTAGCAACGAGTAACTGCTAACTGTTAACGAGTAGCTGCTAGCGAGCATCGACTAGCGAGTAACGAGTAGCGCGTAGCTGTTATCGCTGCGATGTTAACGATTAGTGTGCATCGTGTAGCCAGTATATGCTAGCGGATAATGCGTAACGATGGCCGACGCAATGTGAAGCGTTACCTAGTCGATGTGAGCTAGTAACTAGTCACGAGTAGCGAGTAGCGAGCATATGATACGTGTTAGCGACGACGAGTAACGCGTAGCTGCCAAGCGTGAACGAGCAACGAGTAGCAGTTCGCTCGTAACGGCTAACGAGTAGATATACGGCGCGATCAGTCAAACAAAAACGGTCAACGCGTAGCGAGTCGCGTTAGACGGCTGCATCGTAGCTGATCGCGGTTAACGGTTAGCGAGCAGCTGATAGCTGCTCGTGACTAAATGTCAACGCGTAACGGGCAACTGTTAGCGCTCAACGAGTAAGCCGTTGCTGATGACTAGTAAGTGTTTGCTGTTAACGGTTAACGTGTAGCTGCTGACTGTTAACGGCTAACGGTGAACGGCTGACTGATAACTGCTAAATGGTAAATGGTAACCGATGCAGGCTAGCTGGCAACTGCTAACGGTTAACTGTTAGCTGGTAACGAGTAGGGGCTAGCGAGTAACGAGTACGTAGCAACTCGTAGTGACGACCGAGCGGCAACGATCGATTGGATGTTGCGGATTAGTGGCTGCGCGTTAACGCGTAACTGGTAGCACGCAACTGGTTGTCGAGTAACTAGTAGCACGCAGCTAGTACCAGCGAGCTAGCAACGACGACCGATTACATGGTAGCGGTTAACGCGCGTTGCGTAACGAGTTTCGATTACCGATCAATGGTAACGCTTAAACGCGTGCACGATAAGTTGTTAGTCAGTCGCGAGTAATCATTGTCGACTAGCTGCGAGCCGCGAGCCGTAAGCTGGCAGCTACCAGCTGCTATCTGTTAGCTGTTAAATGATAGCGGCTAACTGGTAACTGCTACCGGTTAACTGATAGGTGTTAGCGGATAGCGGCTAACTGATAACCGTTATCTAGCTGACAGCTAGTACCGCGTAACGAGTATCGAGTAGCGTGCATCGATCAGCTACTAACTAGTAACTCGTAGCTCGTAACGAGTAGCGAGCTGCGAGTAGCGAGTAGCTAGCAAGCGTTAACTGTTACGTGCAGACGAGTAGCTGGCAACTATGAGCGAGGAACGAGTAGCGGTCAACTGTCAACAACTAACTATTACGTAGTGGCACATGACACGTACCGACGAAACGTTACGTAGTAACCGTCAACGAGTAGCGAGTGACGCGTAGCTAGTAACGAGCAAAACGCAACGGTAAACGAGTAGCGCGTAACTCGTAACTCGTAGCGAGTGCCGCACAACCAGTAACTAGCAGCGCGCGGCCACTAGCCTGTAACGCGTAACGAGTAATCATAAACTGTTAACTACTAGCTGAACGCGAGTAGCTGTTAACGAGTAAATAGTAGCTGCTCGCCGCTAACCGTTACACGCGCACGGCTAGAGGTGAACGAGTATATGAAAACGGCGGTCTTCTTACTACTAGCTCGTAACGATTAACGGTTAACGGCTACCAGCTAATGACTAGCGCGTATGTGTTATCATATAGTGGTGAGCACATAACGCGTGAACATCCTATGCTAGATATTAACGAGTAGCGATTCACTACACATTATTAGCTAGTAGCCGCATAACCCGCATTTGACTAGCGAGCATCGACTAGCGATTGCATGATAGCTATTAAATGTTAGCGGTTAACGCGCAGCGATCAATTCGTGGCTCGTATCGGCTAGATGCGCACGATTAACTGTACGCGCTTAGCTGGACGTTGCTAACTAGTCGCGAGGCGCGGGCAACTGTTAACGCGTATCTCGCAGCGATCAGCGGTCAACGACGAGCGACTAGCTGGCAACGCGTAGCGAGTACCCAATACGCAGTAATTGTTAGCGGTTAACTGTGCACGGCTAGCCAGTAACTCGTAGCTGATACATATCAACTATCAACTCGTAACTAGTAGTTGCTAGCGGCGAAGCACTAACTACTAAATGATAAGCGTCATCAACTAACTGTTAACTGCTACATGTGAACGAGTAACGGACAGCAACTAGATGATAGCGAGTAACGCGTAACTAGCGGCCAGCAACGCGTAACTGTTATGCGGTAAGGGTTCGCGCGTAACGGTTAACGGCTAGCTATTACGTATCAGCAGTTAGTCGCTGCCGGCCAACGGCGAATCACTAGTTATCCGCTGCGAGCGCGTACGTGTTAACGAGTAGCGGTGAACGAGTAGCGACTAGATCGTCGCTACAAGCTGGCAGCTAGTAACTAGTAGCGGTTAGCGAGTGGCAGGTAGCGAGTAAATGCTAGCACGCAGATAGTAACGGATAACTGCTCGCTAGTAGCGATCGGCGGGTAGCCAGCAGCTAGTAGCGAGTAGCGGCTAACGGGCAACTGTTGACTACGCAAGCATTAACTGTGAACTGTGTAATGAGAACAGTTCGCTGTTAACGAGAAGCGGCTAACTAGTAACGCGTAGCGAGTAACGAGTAAGTTACATATAGTAGCGATTAGCAGTTGGCGAGTAGCTAGTAACGATTGACGCGTAACTAGTAACGCGTCGCGGCGGACGGTTAGCGGATGCGTGCTGAATAGTGCATGGTAGCTGACAGCTCGCAGCGCGTAATAATTAGCTCGAAGCATTAACTAGTAACGGCTAGCGAGCAGCGGGTAACGGTTAACGCGTAACTGTACGCTAAGAGCATGTAGCTATTTCATGCTAGCGACTCGCGGTTAACGGTTAACGACTAACGACTATCGCTCATCGATTAACTGTTAACGCGCAACGACGAACTGTTGCATTGTAACGGTTAACGGTTACGCATTAACGAGCAGGTGGCTGTCTATTATCGAGCAACTTGGCGCGTTCAGCTGGCAACGGCTAGCGTCTAACGCGTAGCTGATAGCGTGCAGAGTTTACCGAATAACGAGTATGCGTTAACGATCATATGTTAACGGCTAGCTACTAACAACTCGCTGATATCGAGCAACTCGTCGATGGGACGATTAGCTATTACGTGCTCGTTGCTAGGCGGAAGCGAGGCGCGATTAGCGTGCAACGTGAAACGTTCATATATTCGATGATAGCAGCTAAAACGTATGTACAGCCGCGTAGCGTTTATCTACGAACGTCGAGCTAGTCACTAGTGCAGACTGCTAGCAGCTAGCGGCTAACGATTGCCTACGAACTAGCATATGATGCGTGCGAACTAGCTGATTGATGCTGGCGAACTAGCATCGAGTAGCGAGCAGCGCTTAGCTACGATGTAGCAGAGTGTAACTGGTAACTCGTATATGGTAACGAGTAGCTAGTCACGCATAAACGGTTAACTAGTAACGCGTAGCGACTAGAGCAGAACGCGTATAGGTTAGCTGGTAACGGTAAAACAGCTGCTAGCTGTTAGCGGCTAGCGAGTAGCGAGTGACGTGTAGCGATTCGCGAGTAGCTAGTAGCCAGCAGCGAGTAGCGTGTGACGCGTAACGGTTAGCGGCGAACGGTTAGCGCCTAGTTGTTCGTTGATCGCTGTCAACTAGCAACGAATAACTAGTAATACGCAACGGCTTAACTGGTCGATATAAACGAGTAGCACGCATGCTCGCGCTACCACTAGTGGTATGTCGAGTGCGTGTGCTCGTGCTATTAATGTAACAGCTACTGTTGCTAGTACAGTTGCAACTACGACGACGCATGCGACCGCTAGTGCGGTTACGATTTAGAGTACGATGAGTGACTATGCTAATAGTACGAATACGCATGCGGTTGCTACTAGCAGCGTTAGTGTGCGTGCGATCGTTGTTACGGTTGATGGTAACGGTACGGCTACGATGGAGTGTGGACGGGTTGCGCGTTACGGTTGCCATTACTAGTACGGTTACGGTTACTGGTACGTGTACTGCGACGACGCATGCTGATAGTACTGATGCGGCTGCTAGTAACGCGGCGAGTACTGCTCATTATACGATTACGAGTACGGCTACTCGTGCGCTTACTATTACTGTTTTACGGATATAAGCAGGAGTAATGCTACTAGTGCGATCACGATTACTGTTGATGTTACGGTTACGGCTACTAGTACTGCTGCCACTACTACTGCTACTACGGTTACACACACACGTACTACTAGCGTTGCTGTTGCCAGCACTGTTACTGGTGCGGCTATTGTCACGGATGCGACGACTACTACTAGCAGCAGTTGTACTGCTACTCGTACTGTCACGAATACGATTACTAGTACTAGTACGCGTAGCATTACTAGTACACGTACTGTTACTGCTGATATCTATGATACGAATAATGTTGTCGTTACGACTACGAGTACTGTTGCGATTGGTATGCATGTTACTAGTAATCGAAATGTGACTAGCAACGTTACGATTACTAGTACTATTGCTAATACTCGTACGATTACTATTACGCTAACAATTGATGTTACCATTACTTGTACGATTACGAGTACGAGTACGACTACTCGTCGTGCCACTCGTACTAATAGCATTACTAGTACTCCGACCATGTACTAGTATTACTATTATTACCAGTGATATCACTGCTACTGCGACCAGTACTATTACTACGACTAGTAGTAGTGCGAGTACGTGTTCGAACAATGTTGATGTTACTCGTACGATTACTAGTATGGTTGATGTTACGAGTAATAATAGTGTTACTGTTTATATCACTAGTGCTAGTACTGATCCTAGTAATAGCACGAACACTAGTACTATTACGGTTAACGTTCGCGTTATGAATACGATTCGTGTTACGAGTACGAGTGCGGCTGCTACTAGTATTACTGTTACGCGTATGGTTGATATCGTTCGTTGTGCTGCTGCTACTATTACTAGTACATATTCCGTTACGCGTACGATTACTCGTACGATTACGAATACGAGTCGTATCGGTGTTGCTACTGCGCGTACTAGTGCTACTGCTAGTAGTGCTACTCGTACGATCACTATAGCCAGCGCGGCTGCTATTACGCGCCCTGCTGGCAACACTCGTATG